>Ga0075468_10001347_pt1 | contig 10369 bp, 18 predicted proteins | sample DEB08_DNA_12_FD_77578 | JGI IMG/M metagenome (GOLD analysis project Ga0075468, IMG submission 77578) | Aqueous microbial communities from the Delaware River and Bay under freshwater to marine salinity gradient to study organic matter... | ecosystem: Environmental > Aquatic > Marine > Coastal ...
TTAGTTAATACTTGCCACCATTTTGTACCTTCCATACTACCACTACCATCAATTGACACATGTAAACTAATTGGTTTATAATTTGCTCTATCAATTTTATAAAATAAATCTTCCTCAAAACTAGCAGCATGAATTCGTCTAGGATCAATTTTACCTGACTTTAAACGATTTGATTGTAATGTTATTTGTTCATTTCTAATTCGTAACTTACGTAATAATTTTTTTCCTTTAGCAACACCCTCATCAATTTGTTTATTCATTAAATTTACTCTACCAAACACTTCATACAAGTTACTTTCTATAATTGTAGGTGTAATACCATCAATAACATGAACAGGTATGTCTGTGTGTTCGACCCCCTTACTGTCTATTGCTTTTACATTTTTTACATCAACTTTAGATTTTGAAATTGCTTCAATTTGCTGTTTTTGTCTTTTAGTTGCTTTAACTTTATGAATATTACCTTTTAAAAATTCTTCTTGTTTACTAAATGCTTTTTTAATTTCTTCTTTTGATGGGCCTTTATTATTACCTGGTGAATTACTTTTAGGTTTATTTTGTATTGAAAAATGTTTATTTAGTAATTCATATATTTCAATAGCTATTTCTAATGAATGTGTAGTAGATGTTAACCTACCAATTGTTTTTAAATTAATTATGTTGTATATATCTTCTAAACACGTAAGAGCTTTAAGATCTGTGTTTTTATTAAATATATTAATAATTCTAAATGCATAAGATTCCCAATTTTCTTCTCTATACTCTTTACCTTTTAACCCTTTATTTACTGTCTTACTGTAAAAATATCTATCATACATTGCTCTATAATAGTCCTGATAACCTGGAGCGTTATGGTAAACTAAATTGTCTATTCTACGATCTTCAATAAAATTTAATAACATTTCAATCCATCTACGTCCACCCATTAAATTAGTTTCAAGTAAACGGTTTGCAATCTTTTTTAATACAAAAAAATCAGTGTATATACAATGCGCAGATTCATGTAGCGCAGTACCCACTACACTATCTAAGTTATGCGTATTAATCGTTGATGATATCAAGATTTTCTTACCATCAGTCATGGAATCACCATTATCATTTCCAATGAATTCAACAGGTATATCTTTACCTGTTTGTATTTTTACAAAATTAGAAATCGCACGTTGTGTATTAGCTAATTCAATTAAATCAAAATTTTCATTTGTGTTTCTGGTTTGTTTTAACCAGTATGCAGAACCCTTATTCATAGTCTATTTGTATTTATACGTTAAGATACGAAAAATAATTGTGTTCTCCAAGTTTTTTATGTCTAAATGTATTTTTGTCCTAAATCTTCTACGGTTTCTTTTGCTTCGTTTAAAGATATTGCGAAAAACTCACGATCTTTTGACACTCTATAACTCTGTAGTTGTTTATGGACTTCACCTTCTAATCTTTCTGCATTAAAACAACGAAATGCCCATTCTAAAGTAAAAGGAGTCGCAACTGATGTAGATCTAGACAATTGTTTAACACGTTTATCAACATCCTCATGTGATGTGTAGCCAATTTTATACATTCCTGGTTGAGACTTGTTAGATAATATGTAAACCCATGAATCTCCATTACCTTCACGACCTTCATACATTCTTACTCGCCGAGGTAAATAATAAGTTACGTCTTCCCAATCTTCCCCACGTTTTGATGGTGATAATGTATAATATGCTGCATCATCTAAGTCAGATTTCATGTCGTTTCTTAAAGGTACAAATTGTTTTGCTTCTTCTAATGTTATAAATTCTAAAGATCCCATACGCTTTTTCTTTTATGTTTTAACCATTTATATTTTAACCAACTTATAAGTTTAATCATATATCTAATTGATTTTTTACTTTTTCCCAATACCCTGCTGTCATTTCATTTTGCATACCACGAGGCCCACCATTCCAACATCTAGCTATTTCTTCCGCTGTAATTAACCCATAATGTTTACAATATACATCAAACATTTTTATGGATTTAGCTCTTGACCATCTATCATCATAGGTAAATCTTAAATCTGATTTTTGTCTACGTAGTATTCTATTAACATCTTTAACCATACATTTTCTTATTTGTAAACAACCAACAGCATCTTCACTAGCCACATAAGCTGAATCGTTATAACTACTTTCAACAAACATAATAGCTGAAAGTAAATGTGTTGTATTATTATCAATATTATAATACCACATTTCTTGTTCCCATATCAATGTGTCTATTTTTAAATTTAAACTATCTAAAATTTGATTTTGAGTATCTATTTCCTGTTGTAGTTGGTCTACTTTATTAGATGCTCTATTTACTACAAAAACTAAAGCTATAATTAATAACATAATAGCAGCAACAGTAAAATATATTTGATCAGTGTTTGATTTTGTCATATTTTATTTTTTATATATAAATTCATCAGTCATGACATTTACTACTAATCTAGTTATAGATACTAAAACTAATATAATAGCTAAACCTATATTGTCTTGTTCTAATACACCTAATGCAATTACTAATAGGTAAAATGGTACTTCCAGTGCTCTTAAATATTTTATCATAATTCTTATCTTTTATTAATATACCGATAAGATACGAAAAATATTTTGCTTCTCCAAATTATTTTGTGGGGGTCTTACTTTTTATTTTCGTAATGTTCTATTATTTCATCAGAATTTTTACAGCATTCTTTAGTAGTAGTACATCCTGTTGATAAGGTAGCAAAAATCATTAAGATAATCATCCCTATAATACTATATCCCACAGCTCTTGTACTATCTTCGTATTGTTTGTCTGTTTTTCCTTGGTTATTCATATTCTCCATATAAGTTAAATGTTTTAATTGGTTCTGGTTCAGGTTCTGCGATTTCATTTTCATGGTAAATAAATACTTTACCTTCTGCGGCTTTTATAACATAATCACGTTCTTGTGTTGATTGAAAAACCCACTCAATCCCCTCTGTTAGATTAGAAAATACTGGTTGATCAGCATCAGATGGTGTCCATCTATCACCAGGAGGAAATCTTTTTAAGACTTGTTTTAGTTGTATATCTTTTTCGGCCATATTATTGTTTTAAATAATTTTGTAATTCATCGTTATTTGGTATACCTAATATAGAAGAACATGTATTACATGTCCATCTAACAACCATTGTTGTGGAATCCAAACGTTCTCGCACATTTTTTATAGACTTTGTTGGGTGTTGGCACGATTGTTGAAGTTCCTCAATTTTTTTCTCAATTTTTTGCCTTTCTCCTAAGAGTTTAGCGATTTTTTGGGATTTTCCCATAAATAATAAAATTAAGCAACCTTTTACTCGCTTTTACACACATACATTCAGCCTACGTATATATGATATATTATATAATACACAAATACATATCACCGGGGCGAACACACACATAATATATGATAGAAACCGGGCGTCTGGTGGTAGGGAATAATAATTACGAAAAAATTCTAAAAACATGAGGCTATACGCGAAAAATCCGTAAAAGTCTCTTTTTTAATATATTGTGGAAAAGGATGGGAAATGGAATTTTTAGAAAAAAGAATCAATAATGTGGAGCCACACGTGGCAACGCAATCAATCGTTTTGGTTTTCTGTATACAGTGCATGACATATTGCCATTAACATCAATGATACAATAATAATTACTGTAGTATGCATGGTTATCGTCTATTGTGTTTGAAATATTCTTTTCTGTCGTGTTTAACCTGCAACGCAAGTGCTATGAAACCTGTAATATAGATTATAGATATGATAATTGTCATGATATACCTAACATAAATACTGTAACCATAATAATAAGATAAATGAATGGTGAAATGTCTAGCCTTTTTTCTTGTGTGTTCATGTTATTGTTTGTAAATACGTACACTTATATGAGGACACACCTACATTTTAAATATTACACGAGTATTACGCTTATATGACGTAGAGTCATATGGGTATATGCGTATATATGCTCGATGGTGAAAGGTCGTGTTCGAACTCTGAATCACGCCACTTTTGTATGTCTGCGCATACGCGCGTATACGGCACACGGCCACGGCGCGGGCGATCGCATGCGACCGCTAGCGCCTTAGAAAAGAAAGAAAAGAAATCCTACTTTACAAACGGAAGTGTTTTTAAATTCAACTCAACGTTCACACGTTTGCCTAACACAAATGTGTAGCCAGTTACTTTAGTACGTCCAATGTAATCAACATTACACACATGACTACCAAACGCTGTTTCAACTATACAACCCAATCCATCAGTATCACCCGCACTGTATTTGTATATACTCGACGTACCACGTTGAAAATGTTTACCACTAACGAACATGTCGTTCACATTAGCGTAATGTCTTTGTTTAGCTAAACGTTGTTGTCTGTTTGACTTTTTATTTACTGGACGACCTGTGTTGTTTACTCTATTGTCGACTTTTTTTTCTACTTTAACATCTATTATTACTTTGTTCATTTGGTTTTATTTAGTTCTTATTCGTTTTATTATGCTGTAAATATACGAACATTCTCTCGCTTCTCCAAATTACCTTACATGCGTTTTTAAGTAGACTGTATGATGCAGTCATACGAACAAACATTCAGACAACCAAATTATATCATACAAGTTGTTGGTTTGTTTGTGAATAACGTTGTTTGTTAGGCTGTTCATAAATGTATGGTAGGCTCGATAGAAAAAACGTGGTTTGCTCAGCACATGTATGTGGTGTGTAAGATTTATCTACACATAACCGACTTACACTATTCATATACACCATACAACATTGTATATCCTTATATCAAACTATACACATATTTACATATACTACCATAATTTGTAACATACACATAGATTGTACAACTCAATCACAATACATCAAAGAACTACACAATAACAATCGATTTAAACACATAAAAAAAGTGTTAAATAATCGCATATGCTATACAGATTACATTATGAATTTACATTATTATCTTAACAGCTTAAACACATAATTCATTGTACCCTCTAATGTAAATATGTTTGTATCTACAGTCATTGACTCATCAAACAATTCACCATATTCAATTACAACATCGTTTATGTCACTAATTGTGTTTGTATGTTCTACAGTACTAACTAACGATTCTAATTGGTATTCTAATTCAGTGTCATTCATATACACCGTACCTTTGCCATTTTCACGTAATCGCATTTGCATGTCTGTAATTAACAACTCATGTATGTGTGTTATGTTCGCTTTATTTATCTTCATATTGGTTTCTTTTTATTATGTGTGAATATACGAACAATTGTTGGCTTTTCCAAGTTTGTTTGTGTAAGTCGTATATACGTAGGTGATTGTGTGTTACGTTATAGTAAGCCGCTTTTAATTTAATCCTAAAACGCCCCCTAACATTAATAAAAAATATGCAAATGCAAATATAAAAAACAAACACACACTTTCTTCTATTAATTTTCTTATATTCATATTATTCGCTTTGGTATTGCATTTCATAATCTAAATCTAAACTACAAGGTATTACTATTTCTTCTTCCATGTTTTATTATTTTATTATTACTATTTTTCGACACCACAAACCCATTTCTTCCGAAATGAGTGAGTGGTAAACAAAACCAAATGTTATTTTGTTAACCTAATGTAAGGACCGTTGTATTCAACTAATTTTCCTATGTTAGGGTATGTTATATTGTTATCGTATTCTATTAATTCTGCTAATACTTTACTGTTACTTACTAGTAATGCTTTTAATTCAGTTATGAATAACTTACCGTTTAATACTTTACTGTTTGATTTATTTACTCTTATTTTTCTCATATTTGGTTTTTTAGTTTTTATTCGTTTTTATTATGTGTAAATATACGAAAGAGAACTTGCTTCTCCAAGTTCTCCTTCGATTATTTTTTATTTAATTTCACACGCTGATTCTACAATTCTTCTATAACCTGTAAATTGCATATCTGGGTTATCAATTACAATACCATTTTTGATTGTTAATGCATGATTTTTTACTATTACAATAAAAGTACCTTTATTAAATTTAGTACAAAACGTTTTAACTGTATGATTAACTACTTTGTGTGTATAATCTTTGTTAACTACTTTACCATCTTTATTTCTAGCAAGTGGGTGTATTGAATATGTTTTAGTTTCAGGAAATAATGAATCTGTAAATAAATCAAACGTTGCAAATCCTAATTTACTTAATGTTATAAACATACCTTTAACACCTTTCTTTGCTTTACGTGCAAACTTATCAGCAGCAAACAAATGTGCAACATCGTATGTTATGTTAAATGCGTTTGCAAATGCACGTACTGCACAATCGTTTTTTTCATTAATTGCTAATGATGAACCTAATGTTACATCATATCCATTTTTAAAATTTTCTAGTTTCATATCGTTTTATTTGGTTTTTACTTTATTTATACCTAAATATACGAAAACTATTTGGCTTCTCCAAACTAGAACGCAATTATTTTTAAAATGAAACTCTTACTAATGATTCATCTAATTCATCACCCATCGAGTTTATGTTATCATAAACATACCATTTTTGTAAACGAGTATCAAATGCATAAACAAAATCAACATCCATATTTTCAAAACCATATTCTAGTAACGCGTTTTCTGCATTTTTAGTATTAGATAAGTCAGCAACTGACTTTACTTCTTTATTTTTTTCACCTCTATCTCTCATGTAAAATCTACATTGTTTTTTATTTGCAAACGCTGTATAATCATTAAATGGTACGTCTAATTTTTCACCTATGTTTTCATTTATTATACTAAGATCACCATACGATAATAATTCATCTACTTTATCTTCACTGTTGTAATGCTCATTTAATATTTTACCTGTATACTCTAAATAACCATCACTGTGACAGTATATAAATTTTGCTTCGTTAGTATTAGTGTTTAATTTTGCTATTGCTGCTCTTGTACTCATAATTTATTTTTTTTAGTTTTATTACTTACTTATTTACCCTGTAAATATACGAAAACTATTTTGCTTCTCCAACCTTTTCTTGCGATGCCTTTAATGCTTCTTTAATACCATTAGGAAACATTTGTTTAAAATTATCACGTCCTATTGTATTATATAGTTTAATTGTTTGTTCATTTTGTTTTAAACGTGTTCTATAATCTTCATAAGATTCATTTTCACTTCTAGCATTACTAAGATTTAACTCATTGAATGCACTGTAATTATCTATTATTTTTGTCATATTATTTTTATTAGTTACAAGTTTTACTTTTAGATTTATGTTCTTGGTAAGCATCGTAATCTCCAAACCTTAAACCACATGAACTTACAAACAAAATTACCATTACTACTATTAATATCTTTTTCATTTTTTTTATTTTTAAATTATTATACTAAAGCAAATGCTAATTCGCTTAACTTCTGATTAACATTTATACTTTGTTTAAAGTTTTTAATTGGTCTAGCTTTTCTAGTTTTAGTATTAGCATCTTTTACTTTACCATTACTAGAATACGAATATTTACCTTGTACTATACTTTCCTGTACACGATTAAACACTTCATACAAACCATTACCAGCATCTTCTTTTCTATCTACATTTAATAAATCATCTATGTCAACAACATCACTAATATTATCTTCATTGTATGACTTAGCTGTAAAACGTAATAACGCTGCTTGTTTAGCAAATTCAATTTGTTGATCTTTTGTTAATTCAACTTTTTTCATTGCTGTAACTTTATTTAATACGTTAGTAACTGTAACATTAAATTCATTTACTAATTCTCTAATCGTTTCAAATGAATAACCTTTATGTACTAATCTAGCTGTACCATAATCTTCAGTCTTAATAACTAAACCATTACTACATACTAATCTAAATATACCTGCTGATAACGTAAACGCGTTACCACCATCATGACTATTAGTTAATAACAATTGTGGATATTCTTCTGCACCTTCAACTTTATAATCAGGGTGTTCAAATGTAAGTAAATGTTTTTGATAACCATTAGTTGATTTTTTTCTAGATTTAACTTGTGTAGCATCTACACAATCATAACCTAATATACGTAAATCATTTACTACGTCTATTGTAGGTACAAACGAATAATGTTTTGATAAACCTAATTCAGTTATTTCTTTGTTTGTCATTGTAGTTTTCATCGCAACCGGACATAATAATTCAATTTCACTGTCATTTAATGCCTGATGGTTTTTTATTTTTTCTTGCGTTGCATCTGTAAATGCTTTTTGTGCTCTTATTTTAACATCAAAATCATTATTTAATTCTGATAATTCATTAAGTGCATTTTCGTTAACATCAGGGTTCATTCGTTTGATGTTTTTAATTGTTTCTTTTTTGCTCATTTGTTTTATTTTTAATATTGACGTCAATATACGCTTTTTCTCTCGCTCCTCCAAGTTTTTTTGCAATTGTCTTTTTATACAAAATAATTTGGAGAAGCAAAATAGAGATCGTATATTCACGTATAAATAAAAAAGATATGATTAGAAAAAAACAAAAACAAACAGGACCAATTATTATTGATTTAACAGGACCTGATGGTAACGCTTTTGCGTTAATGGGTTATGCAAAACGTTTTGCAAAACAATTAAAATTAGATGGTGATAAAATTATTAAAGAAATGACAAAAGGTGATTACAATGAATTATTAGAAACATTTGATGGTTATTTTGGTGATTTTGTAATTTTAGAATACGAAAGATAATGGAAGATTGGAATAATTGGACACATAAATATGGTGAAATGGGTTCTAGAAATAAAAAAACGGGTAAGCTAAATAATTATATAGTTACTCAGACACATAAAAATGGCGTAAATACGTTTAAGTGTAGTTGTCCTGCTACGACATATAGACCGTGGTTGGAAGCTTGTAAACACATTAAACGTTTAAAAGAAAAACTAATGCTTCAATAAAAACATTTGGAGAAGCAAAATAGAGTTCGTATATTGAACACGTTCAATAAGTAAATAATAAAACCACAAAAAATTAATTATGAAAAAAATAGATATGAAGTTAGTAAAAATGAAAGACGTTAAATTTAATGACGATTTATTCATTCCAATGAAAACAAAAACAATAGTTGATTCAGTATTAAGTACTGAAGGCGGAGTATTTCCGGGTACTAACACGATAGTAATTGGTGACCCAGGTGTTGGAAAATCAACAGTATTGTTAGATTGGGTTTGTAATATGCAAGCACAAGGTAAAAAAGTATTATTCATATCAGGTGAAATGAATGACATTGACATGTATGGTTATGTAAAACGATTTCCTAAATTCGGAAAAGTGCCTATCATGTTTATGAATGATTATTCAAAAGTTCCTAAACAAGCAGTAGAACAAGTATTAAATGATGGTTACGATGTTGTATTAATGGATTCATGGGCAGAAGTAACATCAATGATTAAAGATCAGATGGGATGGGCAAGAAATAAAGTTGAATCTTGGTTATTAGAATTATTAGAAAAAAATAACAAAGCAAACAACAAAGCAAATAAAAACACAGCGTTCATTTGTATTCAACAAATGACAAAACAAGGTGAATTTGCTGGTAGTAATAGAATTAAACACATGACCACAGCAATGGCAGCGTTAAGGTTTGATGGTAGTGGTGCTGATGCTGAACGTTACATTGAGTTTAGTAAGAATAGACGTGGTAGTGTAGGTGATAGAATTTATTTTTCACTACATAGAGGTGGTTGTGTAGATTATAGTTTTGAAAATGTTGATTAGTTTAGTGGTTTTTACTAATTATTTACGATGAGAGAAGGCGCTAATTTTTAGCGCCTTTTTTCTATTTAGTAATGTAAGTACCTGGTTGTTCATCTCCTGGGTCTGATATTATTATTTCTTTCATTGTTTTACCATGGTATCATTGTTAATCCTATAAAATTAATAAGATATTCAAATACAATAAAAAACAAAATACCACCACCTATTTGCCAAAGCCAATGCTTCCAACCTGTTAAACCTGCTTCCCATTTACGAAATTTACTATTTCTAGCTTTTTCTTCTAATCCTGTTTTTTTACTGATCTTACTAGCCCAATAATTTGGGTCTACTATGTCAGATAATAATTTTAAAAATTTAATCATTTTTGTGAAAACATTTGCCAATTTTCTTCATTCTTATGTGCTTCTATTTCAGTAGGGTCTTCATCATAATCATACATGTCTCTATATTTAGCAAATAATTCTGAATCTTGTGTGTAATGAGTGTATTCATGAATTATAGCTCTAAGTAATCCTTCTTCATCAGTAATGTTTGGTAAGTAAAGATAAATAACCCCCATATTGTATTCAGCTATAGAAGATGCACTGTGTTCACCTTCTGCTTCAGGTTCAC
>Ga0075468_10001356_pt1 | contig 10350 bp, 9 predicted proteins | sample DEB08_DNA_12_FD_77578 | JGI IMG/M metagenome (GOLD analysis project Ga0075468, IMG submission 77578) | Aqueous microbial communities from the Delaware River and Bay under freshwater to marine salinity gradient to study organic matter... | ecosystem: Environmental > Aquatic > Marine > Coastal ...
TGAGGCGCAAGACTTGCCGCCCCCTGAAGTGATTTGTTTTCCCGGCACCCACAACAAATGGATAAATTTGGCCAATAACACCCACGGTGCCCTGGCGCAGTTCTCTACTTCTATGACAGGCGAGATTTTTAACCTGTTAGCTGATCAGTCACTGCTGTCTAACTCAATTACCCAACAGGGCCCCTGGCAAGAACAAGCGTTTCTTACGGGCTTGGACAACAGCGCCAGCCAAGGCGGGATCATGCACCAGCTGTTCACCGTGCGCTCGTTACAATTGTCAGGCGCGCACACAAATGATGACGGCGAGGCTTATTTGTCTGGATTATTAATTGGCAGCGAAATTAGATCCATGTTGAGCGAATCAACCGAGAACAATAAGCCAATCTATGTGGCCATCGTTGGTGCGGATAAGTTGTCCCAACGGTACCTGTCAGCAATAAAACACCTAGGGCATTGCGCCTTCACAATTGACGCAGAAGAGGCGACTATTGCTGGCGCACTAGCAGTCGCGCAATACCTTAACCCGCAGGCATAATTCATTGATGAACCATCCACTCTCACATTACCTAGAACAGATGCCGTTGGTGGCTATTTTGCGTGGCATTACTCCCGCCGAGTCTTTAGACGTAGTCGCGTGCCTGCTTGATGCAGGCATTCGGATTGTGGAAGTGCCGCTTAACTCCCCTGACCCTTTTGACAGCATCGAGTTGATTGCGGAGAAATTCGGTACACAAATGTTGGTGGGCGCGGGAACCGTACTCAATGCCGAACAAGTAAAAGACGTTGCCGCCGCAAAAGGTCGCCTGATTGTTTCACCCAACACCAGTGAAGCTGTTATAAAGTCTGCGGTTGCACTGGATATGATTTGTGTACCGGGCGCGGCCACACCGTCTGAAGTATTTACTGCCTTGGACGCAGGTGCAAACGGGGTGAAGGCGTTTCCAGCAGAAATGCTGTCCCCGCAAATCGTTAAAAGCTGGCGCGCGGTAGTACCGAAAAACTTGGACATATTGCCTGTTGGCGGCATCTCCACCGACAACATGCGCGACTATTGGCTGGCGGGCGCAAGCGGTTTTGGTATTGGTGGCGCACTCTACCAGTCAGGCAAAAGCATTGAAGCCATCAGCACCAGTGCTAAAGAATTTGTAGAAGCTATGAATACGCTTAAATCGGTCAGCGAAAGCTGATATCAGGGCCGTGAGCGAGCGCGCCGTCAGCAATCGATGAGGAAATTACGATAGATTAAGCGCTGTACGCTCACTCACACGATAACGCTATGTGTATACGCATTGCGCTCCCTACGCGCCCCGGACGGTTGATCTGGGAAAACGCAAAGTCAGCGGCTACGATCGGGCCGCTCTCACTGGTTACTCTGTGGACCCGCCATAATCTGCGACTCCAACAGACACACTAGGGAATAGGTTGGTAACCTTCCTCTTCGCCTTTGGTGAACACGCCCACTGCATCATGTGCATGCAGACTTTCATGGTGCTCTACGCGCACCCAAAAATCTTCCCAGCGGGTATCATCGTCTAATGCTGTTTTCAGCCTTCGGCCCGCATCTTCGACAAACATTGGGTTTTTACCATTGAGTCGAGCAAATTCCTGCTCGTCTTCTCGCTTCACTGCGCTTTGTACCGGCGTTTTAAGTGCGCCTTCAAGCTGATCTACCAATGCCGTAATGGGCAAGTCATCATGTGAATCGTCTAGGCGAACCAAAGCCTTGGCAGTGCTGCGCTGGCTATGCGGTGTAGCCAAAATACCTTCTTCAGTGCCTATCCACGCATGTACGTCACTGATTTTGACATCGCCTTGGGCGCCAAAATCTTTTGTAAACTGCTCTTGAATGAGCTGTCGCGCAAGCGCGGCAGAGCAAGGGCAAGTAGACGAATATTGCACAGCCACCGAGAGTTCAATGGCTATTTCGCCATTAATCAGGGTGCCTTTAACCATTACGGGGTAGGATGCCCAACCGACATTATCGCTGAGCAATGCCGGGCGACGGATAAAGTGATCAAACTCGAACTGCACGAATGCATTGGTACTTAAATCACTGTGCGACTCTAAAATAGAGCCCAGTAGTGTCTTCAGGCCAGACGCGGTCAACGGATTGGAAGTTGCATGCTGGTCTAAGAGCAAATACAGGCGCGACATGTGAATGCCCTTCGCTAGAGGGTCCGCTAGGTTTACGTAAACCTGAATACTGGCGTGAACTTCTTTGTTCTCTTCGCCGTCTTTAATACGGAGGGGCTGGTGGACATTACTCATGCCGACCCAATCTAATGTCTTTTGTGCCTTGGTGAGCGCTTTATTCGCAACATCAGGCATATCAAGAACAGGTACAAGCTTCATTGTGCTCATCAAATTTCCTAGAATGAATGTATTGAACTTAGGCTACGGCCTTGTAGGTCAAATCAGTGTGAACGAAGAAGTTGATAATTCCGACCTCTCGCTTACATTTTCATAATCAGCCCTGCACTAAAAAGTGTTGTGCCACTGAGTAAATATTGTCGCCCTTCGTCACATGCTACCCCATTTGCAGCATCAATCAACGGCCATCAGCGCCGCTCAAAGCCAATTGAGAACGGTCGAAATAGGCAGAAAGCCTCAGTTATAGCAGCTCTAAATCGGCATCCGTTAACGTGCGCGCTTCGTCAGGCAGTAAAAAGGGAATATCGTCGTTTATTGGGTAGGCCAATCTACTCACGCGACACCACAACTCTTGTTGCTCACGCATATAGACCAAAGATGTTTTGCTCACTGGGCAAACTAGCAGTTCTAATAACTTGGAATCCATTATTTTGTATCCTGAGTTGGCGCATTCAGTTGAGGCTGAAGAAAAACGACTTTCTTCCAAACCTGAAATCTTGCGTCTTGTCTTAAAGCGGCATTGACCGAGCGACCAATGCCACTGTCTTTGCTCACTTAAGTATCAAACGGGCTTCTTAGGACAATAGTTTCATGGCGATTAGGCCCGGTGGAAACAATATCTACCGGCGCGCCAATGGCCTCTTCCACAATGCGAATATAGTGCTTCGCTTCAGCAGGCAATTTGTCAAAGTCGGTAACACCGAGCGTTGATTCTTTCCAACCAGGTACCTCTTCGTACACCGGCTCTAGGCCTTCGTAGTATTGACTCCCAAAGCTTGGACTACCATCGGCATCTGCGCCTGAATAACCAACGCAAATTTTGATTGTTTCCAACCCGTCCAAAACATCTAATTTGGTCAGGCAGATACCAGAGATACTGTTAATTCTAACTGCTTGGCGCAGAGCCACCGCGTCGAACCAACCACAGCGTCTAGGTCTGCCGGTGGTAGAACCAAACTCGTGACCGCGCTTTGCGAGGCCTTCGCCCACCTCATCAAACAATTCCGTTGGGAACGGCCCAGAACCTACACGAGTGGTGTAGGCTTTGGTGATACCTAAAACATAATCTAAATAAGCTGGCCCAAACCCTGTACCTACGGCCGTGCCGCCAGCGGTGGTGTTGGAGGAGGTTACATACGGGTAAGTGCCTAAATCCACATCCAGCATGGCGCCTTGCGCACCTTCAAACAGAATGTTTTTGCCTGCCTCACGCATGTCGTGGAGAAGTGGCACTACGTCGGCCGCCATTGCTTTGATTTCTTCTGCCACTTTAGCGCAGTCATCTAACGTCTTGGCAAAATCTACAGCGGGCTTTTTGTAGTAGTTGGTCAACATGAAATTGTGGTATTCGGTCACCTCTGCAAGCTTGTCAGCAAAGTTCTGCCAATAAAACAGATCACCTAAACGCAGCCCGCGACGCGCCACTTTATCTTCATAAGCCGGGCCTATGCCTCGTCCGGTTGTGCCAATTTTCTTCGCGCCACGCGCTTCCTCTCGGGCCACATCCAATTCAATATGGTGGGGCAAAATCAACGGGCAAGCTGGCGAGATCTTCAGGCGCTGCCGTACAGGCACATCCTTGGCTTCAAGCATTTTGATTTCTTTGAGCAACTCGTGGGGCTCTAAAACAACGCCATTACCAATTACGCACTGCACATTTTCATGCAATATCCCGGAAGGAATGACATGTAATACTGTAGTTTCACCGTCGATTACCAGCGTATGTCCGGCATTATGGCCCCCTTGAAATCGCACCACGGCGCTCACTTCATCAGTAAGCAGATCTACTACCTTGCCCTTGCCTTCGTCACCCCATTGAGTGCCGATGACGACTACATTACGTCCCATTCTTTCACCTTAGTTATGCTCTGAGTGTTACTCAGCTTTATGTGACCACTTGCCAGTGACCGGATTGATTTTCTAACCGACCTGCGCAGTTACTCGGCGGCACTTCATCTGCAGACAAAGCCACCACAACTCGCAGACCCTGCTCTCGAAGCTGCGCGACGGCCACAAGCAAACCAGTACGTTCCTCGTCTACAACATGGGGCGCAAAATATACGGGCTCCGGCGTAGCGTTAGCGCCCAGCAATTGCTTTAAGCTGAGGTCGAAACCAGTGGCAGGTCTAGCCCTACCAAATACTTTGCCCACACCATCATAGCGCCCGCCTTGGGCTAACGCCTGGCCGTGCTGGGGATGATATACCGCGAAAACCGGGCCGTTGTGATAGCCATAACCGGATAATTCAGAGACATCAATTCTCAGATCTACACCGGCTTGATGAATGGTGATCATGTTTGCAAGCGTAGCCAGCTCATCTAATGCTTCGTGCACCGGAGCAGATGCTTTAGCCAATACCCGTCGAGCTTCGTCAAGTGCACTGACATCGCCCATAAGATTGGGCAGCGCGGCCATCATTTGCGCCTGCTTGGAATTACCCAACAGATTAAGGATATCTGACTCACCTTTACGCTGAATGCGTTTGAAGAGTTCTTGTTGATCTTCACTGCGGAGGATTTTGGCGTCGATAAGATCAGCAACCAATTTTCGGTAAATACCCATGTGACCCAACAATAAAACCGGTTGCTGAATTTCTGCGATACGCATCACTTCCAACATCAGCGCGATCACCTCGGCATCTGCCACCAAACTGGGCGCGCCAAAAATTTCCGCGCCCGCTTTGAGGGGCACTCTAGAATCTTGAGAATTTTGGGGACTGGCAAAAACCACGGGACCGGCATAGCAAAGACGCTGCACGCCGTCAGTAATAATACTGTGTGCGTCTATACGTACAGCTTGGGAGGTCATATCTGCACGGACGCCAAGCTGACGACCGCTGACCTGATCTACAACCTTCAGTGTTTGCAGATCTAAGTCCTCACCACTGCCAACAAGCAGTGCATCTAGGTATTCGATCAGTGGTGGATCCACATAGTCGAAACCCCATGCTACAAAGACGTCGAGTACGCGCCTCCGTAAGATCTCTAAATCCCATGCGCGAGGCGGTAGAAGTTCGTCTACCCCTCGAGGTAGACGCCAATGTGTACTCATCTATTTCTTAAATTTACGGGCTAGCGGTTTTTACCGTCGCCACTTTGTAGGTATTTGAAGAAGTCACTGCTTGGATCAAGTACAAGCAAATCGCTCTTATTATTGAATACTTCACTATATGCATTGATGCTGCGATAAAAGCTATAGAACTCCGGGTCTCTATTATATGCACTTGCGTAAACATTTGCTGCTTTTGCATCACCATCACCGCGCAATTGTTCACTTTCTCTATAAGCTTCCGCCTCTAAAACAACTGCGTCGCGATCTGCTTTAGCGCGAATAGCCAGCGCTTTTTCTTGCCCTTCTGCTCGGTATTGACGTGCTTCAATCTCTCGCTCTGAGTTCATACGCTCATAAACTGTGCTAGATACTTCAGAGGGTAAGTCGATTTTCTTTACGCGAACATCCACTACCTCGACACCCACAGATTCACGCATAACGCGGTCGAGGTCTTTTCTCAGATCATTCATCAGTTCATCACGCTGACCAGAAATCACCTCTTGCATATCGCGCCTACTGATCTGGTTACGCAGACCTTCATTAGTACGCTCTTGCAACAAACGCTCGGCACGACGTTCATCAAATGAGGTGCCGGTGTAAAACTTCTCAATGTCGGCCACACGCCACTTCACAAAGGAATCTACGATTAGCGGCTTCTTCTCTATGGTGTAATAGGTCTCACCTTTAGAATCTAGTGTTAACACGCGTGCGTCGAACTTCTTCACCTCTTCTGCCACTGGCAGTTTGAAGTGCAGGCCTGGCTCAATGGAGGCGTCAACTAAATTACCAAATTCTAACAAGATGGCTTTTTCGGTTTCTAAAACTCTGTATGCAGTCTGGTTAAACAGCCCAACACCCAACAGAACTAAAACTACGAATAATAAGGTTTTTGTCGGCATCTCAAATTCTCCTAATTACTTCTGTTGCGGTTGTTTATGTTTGTTCGACTACTGCTTACATCGCGGCGAAGCTGCTCCATTTCACGGCGCAACGCTGTAATGTCTACATCAGAGGCATTGCTGCCGCTTTGCTGAGTCAACTTGTCGAGCGGCAGATACATCATGTTATTGCCCCCTTCCACATCTACCATCACTTTGCTGGCGTTCTTAAAAACGTTTTCTAGTGCGTCTATATATAGACGGTCTCTGGTCACTTGCTTCGCTAGTGAGTACTCATTAAGCAGTTTCTCAAAGCGTTCGGCCTCACCTTCAGAGCGCGCAATCACTCGGTCTCTGTAGGCCTGAGCCTCTTCAAGCTGGCGCTGGGCTTTACCACGCGCCTCAGGCACTACTTGCTGAGAATAGGCGGTCGCTTGGTTAATAAACTTTTGCTGATCCTCTTTGGCTTTTTGCACATCGTTAAATGCGTCTTGCACCTGTACGGGCGGCGCACTTCGGTCAATGTTGACCTTGGTGATGTCAATGCCGGTGCCGTAGGACTTAAGGTAAGTGCGCAGGCGTTCTTGAACTTCTATCGCTATGGCTTCACGACCATCAGTAATGACCTGGTCCATCGTGGAGGAACCAGCTACGTGACGCAGCGCACTTTCTGTCGCTTGGTCCAAACTCTTCTTCGGGTCGCGAACGTTGATCAAGTAGTCAGCTGCACTGGCAATAACCCATTGCACTGTCAGGCTGATATCAACAATGTTTTCGTCCTTGGTCAGCATAGACGCTTGGTGACTGTGCGATTGCACCTGAGTCACGTTAACCAATTGAACTTGGTCGATCAAAGGCGGGTTCCAATGCAGTCCAGGCGTGACCTCTTGGTCCATCAACTTACCGAAACGAAAGACTACGCCACGTTCCTGTTCGTCCACTTGGTAAACGCCGCTGAACACATAAAGACCGGCAAGCACAATAAGCAGCAGGCTGATTGAGCCTGCAGATATACCGCCACCGCCACCGCCGCCAGTGGCGCCTTTGCCACCACCGAATAAGCCGGATAGCTGGCCCTGTAATTTACGTATCGCTTCGTCTAGGTCTGGCGGACCTTGATCTCCACGATTGCCCCAAGGGTCCTTATCTCCACCGCCTGATTCATTCCAAGCCATGATTATTTGCTCCGCATCGTTTTACTTGCATTAACTACTATTATTTCTGGTGTTTAACTGCCTGAGGCAGTATTTCACCAAACTTTCCGTCAAAACCGTTCTTTCACTATCTTTCTAGCAAAACCTTTCTAGCAAAATCAAAAATGCAGCCATTAATTAGACCGCGCCTGCCTCGAAGTACTCTTCTAAAAATACTTACTTAGCGACACTTTCCTGTAACTGCACGTTTGATTTTTTCTTCAGCTGGCCGAGCAATTGCTCGTCAGCCTGTACTGTAAGCTGCACACTACCATCTGTCAGCAAAGTTTCATCTAAAACTGCACCGGATTGATAGAGCCAAGCGCGAGTTTTACCGTCACCAGCGCCCAGCAGTACCTCGTGTGGCGCTACAACGCCTAATGCGCTGCCAATAAATTTCATCAACTCGTCTAACCCTTGCCCTTTAGCGGCAGAGACCAAACGATCTGAATGCTCAAAATGCTGTCTTTCCTCTGCTGAGAGTAAATCAGCCTTGTTCATCACCCTGATACTAGGCACCTCAATAGCGCCAATTTCTTTTAATACTGCTTCTACTTGTTCAACGCGTTCCTGCCAACTCGGGTCGGCGATGTCGATCACATGCAAAAGCAGATCTGAGTGTACCACCTCTTCAAGGGTAGCTTTAAATGCTTCCACTAAAGCGTGGGGTAATGCGCTGACGAAACCCACGGTATCGGTCAAAACCACTTCGCCAGCACCTGGCACATTAATGCGCCTCATGGTGGGGTCTAGTGTTGCAAACAACTTGTCCTCAGCGAGCACGTCGGCATTTGTAACCGAGTTAAACAGTGTCGATTTACCCGCGTTAGTATAGCCCACCAAAGACACCGTCGGTGTGCCGCGCCTATTACGACCGCGTCGATTTTGTTCTCTACGCTTGGCCACATCGCTGAGCTTTTGTTCCGTCGCTTTCAAGCGCTCGGCCAACATACGCTGGTCTAGCTCAATTTGTTTCTCGCCCGCACCGCGTAAGCCAATACCGCCTTTTTGCCGGTCTAAGTGAGTCCACCCTCGCACCAAACGGGTTTGGGCGTGTTTAAGCTGAGCTAATTCAACCTGCAACTGCCCTTCATGGCTACGCGCGCGCTCGGCAAAAATTGTCAAAATAAGTTCTGTGCGTGTAATCAGGCGACAATCTAATTCTTGCTCCAAATTCCGCTGCTGACCAGGAGACAGGTCATGATTGGTCAGTAATATCTCTGCGTCGGTGTAAGCAAGTTGCGCTTTGATCTCTTGCACCTTACCGCTACCCACAAACCAACGTGAATCTGGCGCTTCGCGCCGTGCGACCACCGTATCTACGACAATAAGGTCAGCAGAGCGAGCCAGTTCCGCAAGCTCATCCCCATTGGGATTGTCGGCTTTGCGTAATTCGACTTGAAGTAGCAACGTGCGCCTTCCCGCTTCGGGGCGATCAAATAGCATATGTGCTCATAAAGATTTTGCTAACGTTAGAATCTGTGAATCATTGCCACAAGCTGGTTCTATACCTAAGAAGAATTTGGCCACTAAGACTAGATGGTGTTGAACCCAATAATTTCAAGAGTGGTGACACCGGCAGTACCGGGATGAAGATTACCATTAAAGTAAACAACGCCAGTAGCGGCGTTTGAGGCTAAAGGTTGAAGGTTGAGCTTTAGGCTAGAGTTTTAAGATAGCGATTAAAGATAGGATTTGAAGATTTTGCGACTGTAAAAATAGGAACAACCACTTGGGTCCCTTTTGCACCTGCACAGTATTGGATGCGCCTAGCAGCGCTGAATTGTGAAGTGGCTAAGGCAGCTTGCTCATTTCGGCGGCCAGCGCACCCGCTACCTGAATCAGCAAAAGACCAGCAAAAGACCAGCAAAAGACCAGCAAAAGGTAAGCAACAGTGCTCGCTGCAGTATTGCTACTTGTCACATCGGCTATTTGTGTTAACCGGTGCCACCTTCGATTAAGCGTGACCCGCCAATTCGACCGACTCAGCTCAGCCGGCTTTCGTTAGTATTTGTTAACCTTTGTTGATCTTCCTGCACTTTTCGCCCGTACGAAAGAGGCGCTAGTCCTGATCATCGTCAGAATCAGAAAGCTTAACATTGCGCGCTGGCACAACGGTTGAGACTGCATGTTTGTAAACCATTTGGCTGACCGAGTTTTTCAGCAGAATCACAAATTGGTCAAAAGATTCAATATGTCCCTGAAGTTTAATGCCATTCACAAGGAAAATTGAGACCGGGATTCGCTCTTTGCGCAAAGCGTTGAGATAAGGGTCTTGTAAAGTATGTCCTTTGGACATTTTTAGCTCCGTTTATTCTAATTAGATTATTGTTCTTGATCAGTTTTGATCTTACTTTTTTACCGGCCTTATGGGTCGCAACCCAAGCCAAGCGAAACAGGGTTGTACACTCTTTATTGACCCTTTTGACGGGACAATCGGACGGACGGTTATTTTCCTCGACGGATTCACCTAGCATCGCCGCCAGACCGTCCTTGCCCACGCAAAACGCGGGGCAGATTATCACGGATATTCAACCTTTTCCTGCCGCAAAAAGGTAATTTTGCGTAAGAAATCCGTTTATTCTTGGAAGTCGCTGTTTATCGCTGAGTGATTGTTCGCTTACCCAGCAAATACATCGTGCTAAAAAGATCCTCACCCAAATTTTAGGAAGAGGTTTTAAGAACAGCTTGCAGGAAAATCCGGTAAGAAAGCTTAAAAAGAAAATTTGAACTTAGAACTCAGAACTTAGAGGGAGAGCTTGGTAAGAGTAGTTGTAAAGCGCGTTTAGAAAGAGCGCTCACTAACCCACAGCAATTTCTCCCTGGTCAGACTAAATCCAATGCGGCAAGACGCTTA
>Ga0075468_10001364_pt1 | contig 10328 bp, 16 predicted proteins | sample DEB08_DNA_12_FD_77578 | JGI IMG/M metagenome (GOLD analysis project Ga0075468, IMG submission 77578) | Aqueous microbial communities from the Delaware River and Bay under freshwater to marine salinity gradient to study organic matter... | ecosystem: Environmental > Aquatic > Marine > Coastal ...
TATACTCTCAATGACAAGTATGTTGTTTATCTCTGCATCAGAGACTAGGATATGTACATCCTCCATGATACACTCATCCTTTTTCTGGTCGTTGATAAACAGAGGTGATGAGTATCCTCTGTCTATCTTCAACCCGTTTGTGGTTTCAAACCCGGTCTCAGACCCTTGCGCTTTTTCCACCGTTACTATCCCGTTTTTTCCTATAGATGTGTACGTATCTGCTATTATCTTCCCTACATTGGTATCGTTGTTTGCAGATATAGTTGCCACATCCAGAAGTTTTTTATCTGATACTTTACGTGAACGCTTCTTAAGGTTATCCACTACCCCTTCAGTTAAAGAAACCATATCACGTAGTACTTGGGTTTTATTGTCGGCCTCTTCAAGCTCCTCTATACCTTTAAGAACTAAGGCTTCTGTTAGTACTATAGCTGTTGTCGTTCCATCTCCAGCGTTAGCTGCAGTACGAGACGCTGCCTCTCTCATCATCTGAACGGCTAGGTTTTCCACTGGGTCGAGTAGCTGTATAGACTTAGCTACAGTAACCCCATCCTTAGTTACGGTTATCCCGTGCGTGTGACTAGCTGACTCTATTAGCACTGTATTTCCCATAGGCCCAAGTGTTGACTTGACAGCCGATGACATTTTCGATATCCCTTTTATTAATTTAGACCTAGCTTGTTTATCAAAGTGCAGGTCTTTCGGTGAGTACCCTCCAGTAGTTTCCATTGAATTTGATTTAATTACTCAAATATATAAAAAGTTTTTTACCTAATGCTGGTATGTCGAAATTTTCTCCTATATCTCTATATATATTTTACTTTTTATTTTACTTCTTCTTATATACGACCCCTTCTATTTTCGACATTTCGACATAAAATAAAGTAAAGTATTGATTATCAGTAATTTAATCTATGTCGAAGTTAATTATTTTCGACATGGATATGTCGAAGTTCGACATAATTGATATCTATTTAGAATTATTCTAAATTATTTTGAATTACTATTTGGTTAAAATTAGAAAAAGCTACCCCTGAAGGTAGCTTCCCTAAACACTAACTAACTAACAAATATGAATTAAATTACTAATCCATAAACTTTTCCATCATCTTAGCTCGCTGAATACCCTGCGAGATTTCAGAGATGTTTTTCTGACTCTTAACCATACTTCTAAGCTTTGCAGCTTTCTCTATCCCCATCATTCCATCTGGTCGGTCATTTATAAGTCTTCCGTCCTTGACGTACAGACCCTCTACAAAATTATCTTTCATAATTAATATTTTATTACTATGCTGATGAGTCCTAGAAAAAATGTAATCTCATTCCAATTATGCTCTGCGTCTTCTGGGTAGTATGCCCATCCAATTGCGAAACCTATTCTTATGCGATTATGTATTTCTAAATCCCACGGCATGTACAAAGGTACAAAAAAAATACATTAGTTATGCAGAACCTTTGGGTTCTATAGCATCTCACGTAGCATACCCCCAAAAGCAAAGTCGATTTTTTTTTTCGGCCAGTTTTCAATTCAGTTTATTTCCTCCAACTTTTTTGGCTTTTTTCCCTGTCAACCCTTGGTATCACTGGGCTTCCCTCCAGAAAAACTGGGAAACTTTCCAGAAGTTTTGTTTGTCCAACAAAGGTAGACCTTCCCTTTAATAACTCCAAGAATAAAATCTCTCCTCAATAAAAAGAAAGGTAAGAATGTTGATAACTTTTTGATTACCAGTGTTTATGCGACCTCACAACTCATTTTCCAGTTCACTACTAAAATATTTTATAATATCACTTGTTTATTACAAAAGTTTGACTAAATTTGTACAAGTTTGATGCTAATCTTTATAAAAGCATTGGGTGGAAAGGAAACCACTCTCCTGCCAAGAGGCTCACGACAGGCACAAGCAAATTAAGCGAGACTCGGACATCACAGGCAAAAATTCTCATCCTTCAGATAACTAGCTGAGTGGCTAGTCTGATGATACCAAAAGGTTGAAATCTGAGATTATAAATAACAAACACAAAAATTATGAGAAATCAATATGTAACAGAATGGGTAGTATACTATAGTGAACTAGACTCTAAATGGGAAGTATTCACAGACTATAAAGAGGCAAAAAAGTTTGCAAAAAAAGTTAATTCGGATTGCATACAGGGCAACTATTATGTGCCTGAAAATCCTTGGTAATATCAACTGACTGAATGGTTACAAGGGAGGTTCGATTCCTCCTCAGTCAACGACAATAATGTCAAACTAAAACTAAAAATTATGAATATATCAGAATTAAACACAGATAGAATAAATGCACTGGAAGGGTGCGAAATCAACTCAGTTGCATACGAGGGTTATGTGTATGTAGAGTCAGGCAAAGTCTGGCAAGAAGGCGAGGTGGTTGACACCTTAAACACCAATAAAAAAGTATCTTACTTATGGGATGACTACCTAGAGAGCGAAGGCATCTAGACTCGACTAAGCGAGTATAAAGAGGCATTAGGCTTAGAGCGTGACCAACTTCGGTTGGTCGGTTGTTTAATTAAAACTAAAACATGAAAGCAATTAAAATTAAAAATCAATCAAAAGTAACCAGAGCTGTCAACTGGTTAATCAAATACAACGAGGCTGACAATCTTAGAAACATTGCTGATGGCAATGGTGACCAAAAAGCATGGAACAAGGCTAACAATAGATGCGAGAGTGCATTCGATAAGTTCACTGATTTAATAGAGGAGTTACCGAAGTACGAACAAAAAGCAATCTACAATTCAGAATTATACTAATAACTAAAATTTAAAAAATGAGCAAATTTAATATATATGAGAAAATCAATGACCAAGTCTTAGAAGGCTTGGAGAAACAAGGTATGAGATGGTTCATGCCTTGGAAGTCTGGAAGAGAGCAACAACCTATGAACTATGTAACTGGCAAGTATTACAGAGGATTTAATCCTTGGATGCTTAACATGGTCATGAGGGAAACAAACTGGGAGTATAACCAGTGGATGACTTACAAACAGGCAGAGTCTAAAGGTGGTCAAGTAATCACAGGCTCTAAGGCATCAAGTGTTTATTTCTTTAAAGTATCTTACAAGGATAACAAAACTGGGAAGTATCACAATGAGCCAACAGAAGACTCAGAACAGGTCTGGGCTTTGAGGTATTACAATGTATTCAACATCGCACAGGTTGAAGGTCTTGAGCCTATAAAACTGGAGGCAGAGCCAAAAGGTGATAATGACAGAATACAGGAGGCTCAGGATGTTTGTGACTTTTATCTTGAGAGAGAAAGTATAACTCTTAAAGAAGAGGCTTACAAGAATATGTTTGAGGGTGGAGGTAGTGCTTACTATCATCCAAAGGAAGACTACATTGGAATGCCTTTACTGGAATCCTTTCAAGACTCAGACTCTTACTACAAGACTTTGTTTCATGAGATGGCTCACTCAACAGGTCATGAGTCTAGGCTCAATAGGAAGGGTATAACAGAGGTTCTTAAGTGGGGTGATGAAACATATGCCAAGGAAGAGTTAGTGGCTGAGATATCAGCTATGTACCTTACAGGGCTAATAGGCTTAGAGCCACATGACTCAGTTATGAACTCTCAGGTGTACATCAAGAACTGGTGTAAGAAGCTAAAGGATAAGCCAAGAGAGTGTGTGTATGCGATGAGCCAAGCTACCAAAGTAGTAGAGTTCATCCAAGGATAGCATGGTGCTTGGGGAGGTTCGATTCCTCCTCTATTCACGACTTAAATGTCAACAATTAAATAGTAACTAAATAAACAAATTATGAACTTAGATTATATCTGTGCTTACTGCGACAAACCAGTAGCAACAACGATAACACCAGAAGGATTTTTTGAAGTCCTTGATGGGTGTGAATGTTTAACTAAAAACAATAAATTATGAAAAACGATTTTAAACATAAAACTAACTGCTTAAAATTTCCTATCGGTGAGAGGTTTGACCTTTCGATTACCGATGCTGGAAGAGGAACAGGTTCTTGGAAAGAAGTCTTAATCTGGGATGCTGAATTTGAGTCTGAATTTACAGATGGCAAAGGAGGATTTTTAGATGACTTCAGTGAAGGGTGCTTGGGTGTCAATGCACTGCATGAGGTAATCCTCAAAGCAGTCAAACACTGCAACAATGTACTCATGAATGAGATGATTGAGGAGGGTGATGAAAGGTTCATCACTTTAGACTAGCTTGGAGCATAGGGAGGGTTCGACTCCCTCCTTAGTCTCAATGTTTACAGGGCTTTAGGAATTGTCAAATATTCGTTGTAGCTTTACAAACATTATACAAATAAATAACTAATGCAACTAACAAGTAAACAAATTTTAAAAATGCTAAAAGAGATTGACAACGAGGCTATCGATGTCGGTCTTCACTCTACCTGTCCTGTCACTGACAGAAAGGTAGGACTGGGTGTTAAATTAATTAACACACCTGTGAGGTCTCAAAGACCAGTAGACAATCTTTTTGCTATGCAGAACTTTGCAATGCAAGAGATGTTAAAAGCTATAACTAAAAAACCTAGCTTATGATTTCAGAATGTTGTGATGCGATACCATGGGTTGATGTAGCTTATGGTATCTGTAGTGATTGCAAAGAACATTGTGACTTCTACATTCAGGAGTAATAAATTTGTCCCCCAATATACGAAGCCGATTATGATTGGTAGTGAGGGGGACATTTTTTTTCTTTTGACTTGCACAAGTCAAATCTTTGTATTATCTTTGTCACATGATTTTAACCTGTAGCAACTGCCAGAGCCAGAACTTAGAAGTGCTTCACGATGATTACCATGGTGATTACACAAGCTTGACTTACATTTGCACAGATTGTCAAACTAAAACAACTAACTATTATGATGCAATTTTTACTTTCAATACCAGCCTTCCGAAGATACAGAAGGAAGAGGTTACATAAAGATTATGTATATAGCAATATGCTTCAGCTAAGAAATGAAGCAGTCAGATTACTTATCTCTGTAAGTAATGGAGATGATATCCAGAAGGTCAGAGATTCAAGACAAAAACCTTATGTGATTTGCAAAATATCTCAAGGTGATTTATATTTACTAAAAGAAGCCAAGAGAAAATATTCTTTAGCTTCTAAATATAAACGAAGATTACAACTCCTAAACTTTTAATTATGCCACAAGAAAAAACATTTGATGAGTTTAGAATTGAAGCTTTAATAAATTTAATTAAAGATTCTTTAGAAGATTTAGAAATATTACAATCGAGTAGTGGTAACATGTCTTATGACCAAGACCAACGATTGAAAAAAATAATAACTAATCTAAAAAAAATACAATGAAAGAATATATATATCAACAATATTTAAATAACATCTGTTCCCACATGGGGATAGAGAGTTCTGATTTGTTTGTTAAGTCAAAGGAGACAGGAGTGGTCGATGGAAGACAACTCCTGTACTACCTTTGTTATAACAATAGCAATATGAAGCTAACAGAAATCAGTACATACACAAACAACCAAGGATTTCATGAAGACCAAGCTAATATATCTAGGTCAGTTGAATCATTCAGTAAAAAACTTGAGTCTGATAAAGACCTTCAAGCAATCGTTGATAAATTGAAAAGGGTTGAAGTGTAATAATTTACAAGAGGTGTTTGACCAAGCTAAGCATACCCATGGGTGTGTAAATATAGATGGGTCAGGATACCAAGCTTATATTTATCTGGGAGTTAAAATTACCAGAGATGACCTAACTGAGGAGATAATTATATATGACCCACAAAAAAGCATACATTACTATGTTGAGATTGAAAAGTATTTATATAAATTATTTCTTGATAAAGGTTGGGGTGGTGCAGTCATTCAGATTACACTAGAGAAGTACAAAGAGAAACTTGATAGAATCAAGGATGGTATTTCAAAAGAGATGAATGGCAACCAGAGTCCAAAGAGACTTAGAGTTCTCAAAGAAATGCGAGAGCAAATATTAAAGAAGTATTATAAACTAACACAAAAATAACTAATGAAAAATTTATATAAATCTCTGGCTAAGTTCCAGAAAGAATTGAAGGGGATACCAAAAGATTCCTCTGGGTATGGTTACAAGTATTGTAAACTAGAAACCCTAATTAAAATTGTTACTCCAATATTAAATAAGAATGGACTGGTGCTAATTCAGTCTATTGATACTGATGAGCAGTCTAGGTTGCCATCTGTTAAAACAACTCTTGCACACATAGATTCTGGTGAGGCTATCGAAAGCTGGACTCCAGTCTCTGAGGTCAAGCTTGGTTCTATGAATCTTTATCAAAGTGTAGGGGCTGGGATAACTTACTATAGAAGATATGCATTAGCTGGTATGCTAGGAATTGCACCTGATGAGGACATCGATGCAAACGATGACCCAGCTCCAGCATCTGTATCAACATCTTCAAAGCCTATCATGAGTGATGCTAATTATAAAAACATACTAATGAGTGCAAAGGCAAAGCAAAAAGATAAAAAGACTTGGAAGCAAATTCAAGTGTTGATATCTGAAAACTTTGTAATTGATATAGAGCAGTTACAAAAATTAGAAAAAGAGCTTTATGGATAGAGATAAAATAATAGAGCAACTTAAAGATGATGAGTTATACTATGGTGAGTTTGGTAAGCAGTTCTTATCCAACTCTGACCTGAAGTATCTTAAGTCTGAAAGTTCAGCCAAAGAGTTTCGTTCAACGAAAAAGTTTTCTGATGACCAGATGAAAAACTTAGAGCTAGGGAAATACTTCCATCAACTTTTACTTGAGCCAGACAAGGCAAAAGATTTTGCGATGGTTGATGTAAAGACTAGAGCAAGTAAAGAGTACAAGCAGTACAAAGAAGACAACAATGTTGATTTTGTTTTAAGAACTTCTGAGGCTCAGGAAATAAAAGACCTAGCCGATTGGGTGATGAATCCAAAGTCAGAGTATGGTTCTGATATTGTTAGAGCTTTACTTAATAATCCAATTGCATTAAAAGAGCAACCAGCAATAGCTGAGATACATGGCCACATGTTTAAAGGTAAGGCTGACCTTATCACTTTAGATGTGGATGGTCAGTATGTTATAGTAGATTTAAAAACCACAGGAAGCAATCCTTCAGATATAAATATTTTTAGGATGAGAGATTTTGGATACGACTCCCAGTGTTATTTATATAAACAACTTTTTGGCATGGACTTTAAGTTTATTTTCTTTGGTAAAAAGAAAAAGATAAATAACGATGGTGATATTTATTATGACATTGAAGAGATAACTCCATCAGACCAAACTCTTGAGGGTGGTAAGATGGCAGTTATGAGTGCACTAGCAAACTACGATAAGTTTTTTGGGGAAGGTGCAACACACGATGTGCGAAAGTCGTACACGAGAAGAGTAATTTAAATATATATATATGAGTGAATACAAACACAAGGATGGGATGGGTTCTTTATTTCCAAACAAGTACAAGGAAAAAGAAAACCAACCTGACCATAAGGGTACAATGACAGACCTTAATGGAGTTGTTTGGGAGATTGCTGGGTGGAATGGAACTACCCAAGCAGGTGACCCAAAGATTTCTATCAAGCAAAGCAAACCTTATGTCAAGCCTGAAGATAAGGCAGATAAAAAAGGTGAAGACCTTTTCTAGTTAATTAAATTTAATTTATAACAGGAGTGAGGAGATTTTTTTCTTTTCATATTAATTGGTTTTCTCCTCCTCCTTTTTTAACAAACAAACAAACAAATTGAAAACAGAAGTTACAATATTTAAAAACATACTGGAGACCGATACACCTTTTCACAGAGATGTGATGTTTATACTGGACAGGATTAAAGAAGGAAAGAATAGTGAGCTGGTCAAGAGAATAAGAAACGAAAAGAATAAGTCAGAGAGAAACGAACTTAAGAAAAAATTACCATCAATATGTTTTTCTGGTGTGTTTAATAAGAGGTCTGACTCGGCACTGGTTGAGCATAGTGGTCTTATCTGTTTAGACTTTGATGGATATGAAAAAAAGAAAGACCTGACAGATGACAGGGCGAAGTTTGAAAAGAATAAGTTTGTCTTTGCAGTTTTTGTATCACCTTCTGGAAATGGATTAAAGGTTTTAGTAAGGATACCTAAGGACTCAGAGAACCACACAAAGTATTTCAATGCACTAAAAAAACATTTTTCATCTCCTTACTTTGATACTACATCAAAAAATATATCAAGAGTATGTTATGAAAGTTTTGATAAACAAATCTATGTCAACCAGAAAAGTAATTTATGGGAAAAGTTAGAAGAAGAAGAATACCAAGAAAAGCATTTAGCACAAGGTCAACCACTATTAAAAATTACAGACGAGAGAAAGATAGTAGAGATACTTCTCAAGTGGTGGCAAACTAAATACCCTATGACAGAGGGTCAGAGAAATCACAATGTATATGTGATAGCTCAAGCATTAAATGAGTTTGGAATCAACAAGACAACTGCATCTATTATATGTAATAACTATGCAACAAAAGACTTTCCATCTAAAGAGATAGATAATACAATCGATTCAGCTTATAGCAAGACTCATCTTTTTAACACAAAGTATTATGAGAACACTGAAATAATTGACAATGTTAAGCAAAGACTTAAGAGGGGTGAGCCAAAGAAAGATGTAAAGAAAGACTTGCAAAGAACAGAGTTGCCAGAGCATACTATTGATGCGGTTATTAAGAAAGCGGAAGAGGGTAAGGATGAGGAGTTCTGGACTAAGACAGAGAAAGGTGTTATAAAGATAGTGCCTTTATATTTTAAAAAGTTCTTAGAGGATAGTGGATTCTATAAGTATGCACCGGAAGGTAGTAAGAGTTTTGTGTTTGTAAGGGTAACTAATAATCTTATAGACCATTCAACCGAGAAAGAGATAAAAGATTTCGTTCTTGACTACTTGTACCAAATTGAAGATGTGTCTATTTATAATTACTTTGCAGAGCAGACTAGGTTCTTTAAAGAGGAGTTTCTTACATTAATTAACACAATTGATGTGTATTTTATAGAAGATACTAAGGATACATCTTATTTATATTTTAAAAATTGTGCTGTACAGATTAAGAAATACGAGGTGTCAGCAATAGATTATGTAGACCTTGATGGGTATGTTTGGAAAGACCAAGTGATTGACAGGGCGTTTCGTGAGTGTCTAATAACCGAGTGTGACTATAAAACATTTATACATAATGTGTGTGGCCAAAACGAAAAGAGAACTCTGTCTATGGAGTCAACGATAGGATTTCTAATGCATGGTCACAAGAACTTATCGTACTGTCCAGCGGTCATACTTAATGATGAGGTTATCTCAGACAATCCAGAAGGTGGAACTGGAAAGGGTATATTTATGAATGCTTTAAGCCACATGAAAAAGTTAGTGACTATTGATGGTAAAGCATTTGCATTTGAGAAATCATTTGCATACCAGTTAGTTTCTGTGGATACTCAGATACTTTGCTTTGATGATGTCAAGAAATATTTCAACTTTGAAAGATTGTTTAGTGTGGTGACAGAGGGATTAACTCTTGAGAAAAAGAATAAGGATGCTATTAAGATACCATTTAACAAGAGCCCTAAGATAGCTATCACCACAAACTATGCCATAAAAGGTACAGGTAATTCTTTTCAAAGAAGAAAGTGGGAGCTAGAACTTTACCAACACTATAATAAATCTTATACACCGCAGGATGAGTTTGGAAAATTATTCTTTGGAGATTGGGATGATGATGAGTGGTGTGTGTTTGATAACTACATGATAGAATGTCTTCAGTTGTATTTAAAGGAAGGGCTGATTGAAAGTGAGTTTGTTAATCTTAAAATCAGACAACTATCTGCTTCTACATCTCATGACTTTATTGAATGGTGTGGACTTTTAAAAGGGCAGGAAGAAAATGACAAGTTATCAGTCGGTCTTCAAATAAATAAAAATGAAATGTATTTTGATTTCATCAACGAGTATCCAGACTATGGGCCAAAGTCTAAGATGACTATAAGTAGACAGAGGTTCTATAAATGGCTTTATGATTACGCTGAATTTAAAACTGGCCAACCTCCAATAGAGGGAAGAGATATGTCAGGAAGATGGATACGATTACAAGAACCAGATATTGAACCAGCTTTTTGATATGGAATTTAGAAACTATCAAACAGAAATAATTCAGAAAGCAAAGTGTGTGCTTCAGGCACACCGCTTCGTTTATCTTTCAATGGAAGTAAGAACAGGAAAGACTCTGACTGCTCTAGGAGTGGCAGAGAAACTAGGCATCAAGAATCTTCTGTTTGTTACCAAGAAAAAAGCAATGAGTTCTATTGATGC
>Ga0075468_10001374_pt1 | contig 10290 bp, 9 predicted proteins | sample DEB08_DNA_12_FD_77578 | JGI IMG/M metagenome (GOLD analysis project Ga0075468, IMG submission 77578) | Aqueous microbial communities from the Delaware River and Bay under freshwater to marine salinity gradient to study organic matter... | ecosystem: Environmental > Aquatic > Marine > Coastal ...
GTATTCGACAACCTCAAAGGTCGAATGCAAATGATCAGCTTAGTAGACCCAGATGTGCCCAACAGCATTAACGACATGCAAAACAAACTCCGGGCTAGAGCGGAGTCACTGTCACTGCCTGTAACCGGCGTCGAACATGGCACGGCTAATCAGGTCATTGTAGAAAGCGACTTCGTTTCAGAATTTGGTGAGGACGCTTTTAAGGCAGCGGTTGAAAAAATTCGCGATTACACAATGGACGGCGACATCATGCAGGTGGTTCTGGCTCAGCGTATGAGCATTCCGTTTCAAGCACCGTCCATTAACTTGTATCGCGCCCTGCGCAGCCTCAATCCTTCGCCTTACATGTACTTTATGGATTTAGATGATTTCGAAATAGTCAGCTCATCTCCAGAAATACTGGCGCGTTTGGAAGACGGCAAAGTCACCAACCGACCGCTAGCTGGCACGCGCAGACGCGGCCACACAGAAGCCGAGGATCTGGCTCTTGAAGAAGAGCTAAAAAACGATCCCAAAGAAATTGCCGAGCACCTCATGCTTATCGACCTAGGTCGTAACGACGTGGGTCGAGTGGCGCAACCGGGCACGGTCACCGTAACCGAAAAATTTATGATCGAGCGCTACTCCCACGTTATGCACATTTGTTCCAATGTGGAGGGCATGCTCAAGCCCGGTAAGAGCGCCATGGATGTGCTGCGAGCGACACTGCCCGTAGGCACTTTGTCCGGCGCGCCCAAGGTCAGAGCAATGGAAATCATTGACGAACTAGAGCCGGTTAAACGCGGCATCTACGGTGGCGCAGTAGGCTATCTGGCCTGGAACGGCAATATGGATACTGCGATAGCAATTCGCACCGCTGTGGTCAAAGACGGCAAGCTATACATAGAAGCTGGCGGCGGTATCGTCCACGACTCGATACCCCGCTTAGAGTGGAAAGAAAGTTTAAACAAAGGCCGCGCCATATTCCGCGCGGCGGCAATGGCTGAGAACAAACTCATCAATCCAGCCCCCTAATTGTCCGCTTAAACCACAAACAGCTAAGCCATACAGCTACTCCATAAAAGGGAGACCGAACATGATTTTAATGATTGATAACTACGATTCTTTTACCTACAACATTGTGCAATATTTGTTGGAACTTGGCGCCGAAGTCGAAGTTCGACGCAACGACGAAATTACTATTGCAGAAATAGAGGCAATGGCCCCGGAGAAAATTGTCATCTCTCCCGGACCCTGTACACCCAACGAGGCAGGTATATCACTTGAAGCGGTAGATCACTTTGCTGGCAAAATTCCTATCTTGGGCATCTGCCTTGGACATCAAAGCATCGGACAAAGCTTTGGCGGCACCATTGGCCGCGCAGGCAGTGTTATGCATGGCAAAACCTCAGCCATACACCATAACGGCGAGGGCGTTTTTGCAGGTCTAAAGCAACCTTTTGAAGCCACCCGCTATCACTCTCTCGTGGTGGACAAGGCCACGCTGCCGAGCACTTTAGAAGTAACTGCTTGGACAGAGAAAGATGGAGAGGTGGATGAGATCATGGGGCTACGGCACCGAGAGCTAGGTATTGAAGGTGTACAGTTTCACCCTGAGTCTATTCTCACCGAGCATGGTTATGACCTGCTGAACAATTTCCTCAAAAGTTAAAACCAAATAGGCAAATTAGAACGATGGATATACCCACAGCGCTGGCAAAAATTGTTGACGGTCACAACCTCAGCCAAGAAGATACCGCCAAAGTCTTCCACCAAATCATGTCTGGGGAAGCTACGGCGGGCCAAATAGGAGCCATCCTTGCGGCACTGCGCGTGAAAGGCGAAACCCCCGAAGAGATTGCTGGGGCCGCCATGACTATGCGCGCCCTTGCAAACAAGGTGCCTGTTAAGGCAGACCACTTGGTCGATACCTGCGGCACCGGCGGCAGCGGCACAAAACTGTTCAATATTTCCACGGCGGCGGCATTTGTAACAGCGGCAACAGGCGCCAGTGTGGCGAAACACGGCAATCGAAAAATGACCAGCTTCAGCGGCAGTGCAGATGTGTTGGAGGCGGCAGGCGTAGAACTTAATTTGAAGGTTGAGCAAATTGCTACCTGCATAGAAGAGGTGGGCATAGGCTTTATGTTTGCGCCAGCGCATCACAGCGCCATGCGCTTTGCCGGCCCCATTCGCCAAGAAATCGGCATTCGTACAATGATGAATGTACTGGGTCCCATGACAAATCCAGCAGGTGCAAAAAGACAAGTCATTGGCGTATTTAGTCAAGACTGGCAGTACAAAATGGCCGAGGTGTTAAAACTGTTGGGGTCAGAGCACGCCTTGATCGTGCATAGCCAAGGCCTAGATGAAATACGCCTAAATGCACCCACAAATGTTGTGGAACTAAAAGACGGCGTGATTAGTCAGTATGAAATTACCCCCCAGCAGTTTGGCTTTAGCCCACGCAGTGAAACACAACTCAGCGAACTAGTAGCAACCTCTACAGAATCGAGTTTGGCATTGATCAAACAATCAATGACCGATGACACCAGTGCGGCGGCGGATATTGTTAGCCTCAACGCCGGAGCCTCTATTTATGCTTCAGGCGTTGCGACCAGCTTGGCCAACGGCATTGCTATGGCACAAGACGCCATCTCTACCGGCTTGGCTAAAGAGCGTTTTAATGAGTTGGTTCGCGTGACCAAAATGATGCAAGAGGCCTAATAGCAAAGGGCCGTTAGCGAACGCTTAACAGCCCCTACCCATGCAGAAATGCCTAACCTTCAATACCTTAGCAAAAAGAAATAATTTTATGAGCAATATCCTCGCACAAATCATCCAAACAAAGCATGAGGAATTAGCAGTTCGTAAAGTTCAATGCTCGTTAAATGAACTGATTGAGATTGCCAACAAGATTACCCCGAAAGGTGGATTTATTGACGCATTGCGCAAGCAAGCATTAGCAAAGAAACCAGGCGTGATTGCAGAGATCAAGAAAGCCTCACCAAGCAAAGGCGTGATCAGAGAAAATTTCGATGCCGCAGCCATCGCTAAAAGTTATGCAGAACACAATGCCACCTGCCTATCAGTGCTAACGGATGAGCAGTACTTCCAAGGCTCGGATGAATATCTCAAAATGGTGCGAGCCTGCGTAGATTTACCCATCATTCGCAAGGATTTCACCATAGACGCCTACCAAATTTATGAAGCGCGCGCACTGGGTGCTGACTGCATCCTACTCATTGTCAGCGCCCTAGACCAAACAAACCTGAAAGCGCTTTATGAACTTGCAACAACTATTGGTCTGGACGTGCTGATAGAAGTTCACGACGGCGCAGAACTAACCCGTGCGCTGGAACTATCGCCCTCGCTTATTGGTATTAACAACCGCGACTTAAAGACATTTACAACTAGCTTGCACACAACCATTGATCTGTTAAAACACATACCAGCCAACGTCACCGTGGTAACTGAAAGTGGTATTGCTAAAGCAGAGGACGTGGCATTAATGAACAGCCATGAGATTTACTGCTTCTTAGTTGGGGAGGCCTTTATGCGTGAAGAAAATCCTGGCCGCGCATTGCAGGCGTTGTTTTATAAGTGAGGTGGCGCTTGCCCGTCGCGGGCAAATTTGTAGACTTAGAGATATTGTCTAGCCAAAAACGACAATATTTTTTCCGTCCACTGAAATCTTCTCAGCCAGTGAAAGTTCTTTGATGGCTCTACCCACCATTTCTCGGGAACAGCCCACCAAACTACCAATTTCCTGACGCGTAATACGGACTTGCATGCCATTAGGGTGAGTAATCGCTGCTGGACTATTAGCCAGGTAATTCAGAGCGTTTTCGACTCGCGCAGTAACATCTAGAAACACCAGATCATAAATTCTGTCGTCGCTACGATTTAGGCGCTGGGCTAATTGACCTGCCACTCTCACTAAACATTCAGGGTGGCGCTGGCAAATCCGTTGAAAATCTGAGACGGCTATTTCAGCAATTTTACATTCTTCTCTTGCTTTGAATGCAGCCTTATAGTTGCTGTTAGCAATCAGCATGGGTACTTCACCCACAAAGTCTCCGCGGCCCAAATAGTCGAGCACCAATTCTCGTCCATCAAGGCTATACCGATATGCGGTAAGAGAGCCTTCCAATATGTAAGTAATGCTACTAACAATTTCGCCTTCTCTATAAACAATGCTTTTAGCGCGAATTTTTTTAAAAGATGCCACACGTAGAAGTTCTGCTATAGCTGGTGCGCTAATATCGCCAAATGCTGACAAGCAGGAAAGGTTTATGGGAAAGCCTGCCGCCTTGGACAGCACAGCAGTTATATCCAAATTTCCGCCTAGTTTAGAACCTATGTTCTCACCTGCCCTTGGTTGGCTGGTTCTTTGCTGAATAGACCTTTGTTGGGTAGACCTTTGCCCAGACTTTAACTCGTTGTCATCATTGTTTTTTGTTTTACCTGAGTCACTTGGCTTTCTGTTAGGAAACTGAAAAGCATTGAGCAGCGCCCTAGCCATAACAGTACCTCGCACAGGGTCATTTGCACTTTTCGCACTTTTGGCGTTGCCCGCAACTGACTTTGGTAGTGGCCTATGTTGGGTAGGAGTGGACATTGTTTGATCTGTTCCTATTACGGCAAAACGTACTGCTTCAGTACAAGATGCTAAGAACTTGGGCAGGTAACATCCTGTGCCCGATAAACGGAGGTGTTTGTACTACAACCGGATAAATTTGAGCTATGATCAGACCCTACTCAACTGACCCCTAATGCGAATTGGCTACGATAGAATACTTAAAAGAATCAAATATGGGCCTATTCATGGCTGTCATTGAGTGTGGGCCTTGGCCCAAAAGTCGCTCATTTTCAGAGAACCCAAACAGATCACTGAGTACAATAAGGGCCAGATACGAGCCAAATAATTCATTCAGATCAAAACGAACTCATTTAAAGAAGGACCTATTTCAATGCAAGTAAACGTAGCGTGGGGCGGGAATGTTCATTTTAAGGCAGTGAATAGTTCCGGCCATCAAGTACCCATGGATGGCCCAGAGGAGGCTGGCGGAGAAAACCTTGGTAGCCGGCCCATGGAGCTGGTGCTAATGGGATTGGGCGGTTGCACGGCCTACGATGTTGTCGATATTTTGAAAAAGAGCCGCCAGCCTATCGAAGATTTGCAGGTCAGCATCAACGCGAAGCGCGCTGAGAGCATTCCTGCAGTTTTCGAGCAAATCGACATCCACTTTACGGTTGTAGGCGAAGGCATTGATCCGGGCAAGGTACAACGAGCAATAGATTTAACCGCAGAAAAGTACTGCTCAGTATCTATCATGCTAGAAAAAGGCGGTGTGGCAATAAGCCATTCTTTTGCAATTAAAGCCGAACTTTAGTCTCGGCGCTCATTGCATAACCAGCCGGGCGGACCGGCGGGCAAGCTGAGTGACGCTCAAATTTGGTAGGGACAGGTTAGATCCGATCAACTAAATGCGATAGGTGGTATGAGTCATAGCTTTCGAGACTAGGCTCATTACATTCTTCAGCGGCTGGGGGAATACGCTCCCCCCCTGCGCCAATGCATTGGCACCATGCCGAGACTCGTCGGCGCGCATTTCTTCCAGAATGACTCGACTTTTCTCGTCTTGTTCCGGCAAAGACTCCAAATGCTCTTCTAAATGTTTAACCACTTGATCTTCAGTTGCCTCGACAAAACCAAGGCTAATCCGATCACCCAGCAGGCCCGCACCCACACCTAGCGCAAAAGAGGCACCATAAAATAATGGATCAAAAACGCTGGGGCGAGCATCTAACTGATCTAAGCGTTGACGGCACCATGACAAATGATCCTGCTCTTCGCTGGCCGCATGCAATAAAGACGCCTTAGCACTGGCAGATTTTGCCGTTAAAGCTTGGCCCTCATAAAGCGCTTGGGCACAAATTTCACCGGCATGATTGACCCGCATCAAACCCGCAACATGCTTGCGCTCGTCATCGGACAACTCGGGCTCTTGCTGCTCTGCACCTGGGTTTGGGCGAGTGCTTGAATAGCCGCCGGTTAGAGTCTTTAGACTCCTATCAATGCCGCCGATCACGTCATCAACAAACGAATTTGAATTACGCATATTAGTTACCTTTACAATCAGAGTTAACGATATTACTCAGTTTCTAGCTATGAGCGGCTTATCGCCCTGTGGCCAATGTCCTTACGAAAGTAGCGGTTGCGCCAGCCAATTAGGTCCACGCGCTCATAGGCAAGCGCCTGCGCCAGTTCAACACTCTCACCCAGACCTACTACACAAAGCACACGGCCACCCGCGGTGACAACCTTACCATCAGACGCCTTGGTGCCGGCATGGAAAACCTTAGTGTCTAACAAATCTTTATCTAAACCTGTGATTTCATCACCACCGGCATATTCCCCTGGATAACCGCCTGCAGCCATAACCACACCCAAGGCCATACGCGGATCGAAATCTAACGGCGCGTCAGTGAGCGTGCCAGCCACCGCTGACTTAAGGCACGGCAGAAGGTCAGCGCGCAACCGCATCATCACAGGCTGAGCTTCAGGGTCACCAAAACGGCAGTTAAATTCGACAACCTTAATCTGACCCTCATGATCAATCATCAAGCCTGCATACAGAAAGCCAACATAAGGCATACCGTCGGCGGCCATACCCGCCAAGGTTGGGTTAATCACCTTTTCCATCGCAAGCTTATGCACATCATTCGTCACTACCGGGGCTGGCGAGTAAGCACCCATACCGCCAGTGTTGGGACCACGATCACCATCGTCGCGGGCCTTGTGATCTTGGGAGGACGCAAACGGCACAGCGGTTTTACCGTCACATAAGCAAATAAAACTGGCCTCTTCGCCCTGCAAAAATTCTTCAATAACCACCTTATGACCCGCTTCACCAAAGCCGTTACCGCTGAGCATATCCTCCACTGCTGCAATGGCCTCCTCTTCGCTCTGCGCCACAACCACACCCTTACCCGCCGCTAGACCATCGGCCTTCACAACAATGGGCGCACCATTCTCTTGAATGTATTTTGTTGCATCAGCGACATCGGTAAACGAAGCATAGGCTGCCGTGGGTATGTTATGACGACGCATAAAATCTTTGCTAAAGGCCTTTGAGCCCTCTAGTTGCGCGGCTGCTTGAGTGGGCCCAAAACAAGGCAATCCCGCTGCAGTGAATTGATCTACGGCGCCGAGAACCAACGGCGCTTCCGGCCCTACGACAGTGAAGTCAACTTGTTCAGTGCGAGCCAACGCCATCAACCCTTGGATATCTGTAGCAGCAACCTCTACGTTGCGCACGCCTGCCTCTAAACCAGAGCCCGCGTTACCCGGCGCAACTAACACTTCATCTACTCTGGCACTTTGCGCAAGCTTCCATGCCAGGGCATGTTCACGTCCACCTGAACCAATGACCAATACTTTCATCGTCTCACCTTCTAAATTTCTGGCTTCTTATCTGCTTACTGCCTAAGTCAGTAAAATATTTTAGTGTCTAAAATGCCTTATGCCCGTAAAGACCATGGCAATGCCATGTTCATCGGCGGCATCAATCACCTCTTGATCGCGCATAGAGCCACCGGGCTGAATCACCGCACTAATGCCGGCTTCCGCCGCCGCATCTATACCATCGCGAAAAGGGAAAAACGCATCTGAGGCCATCACCGAACCCGGCACCACAAGCCCCTCTTCAGCTGCCTTTAAACCAGCAATTTTGGCGCTGATCACTCGACTCATTTGGCCCGCGCCCACTCCAATTGTTTGTAAATCCCGCGCGTAAACGATGGCATTAGACTTAGTGAACCAAGCAACTTTCCATGCAAAGTGCAGATCGAGCATCTGCGCTGACGTGGGTTGAGCTTTAGACACCACGCGCAGCGCCTCTTCATCTAGGCACAACTCGTCAGCGCTTTGCACCAACAAACCACCGCCAACTCGCTTAAGCTCACGGCCACGAGGGCTGGCATCAAGCGGCCCACAAGACAGCAGGCGGACATTTTTCTTTTGCTTGGCAATCTCAATAGCTTGCGCATTTACGCTTGGAGCAATCACCACTTCAACAAATTGTTGTTGCAGAATAGGCGCGAGTACTGCACCGGTTAGTGGCCGGTTAAATGCAATTATGCCGCCGAAAGCAGAAGTAGGATCTGTGGCAAACGCCTTGTTATATGCCTCCATCAAGTCGGCACCAATACCTACGCCGCACGGATTTGCATGCTTCACAATGACACAGGCAGGTTGTTCAAATACTTTCACGCACTCAAGTGCAGCATCTGTATCAGCAACATTATTGTAGGAAAGCGCTTTGCCTTGTAACTGCTCATAAGACGCGATCTGACCGGATTTAGCAGGATTCACCTCACGATAAAACGCTGCCTGTTGATGCGGGTTTTCGCCGTAACGCATGTTATCCATCTTGTCGAAAGTAAGCGTCAGAGAATCTGGTAACAGCTCCTCAGAACCCAGGTAACCGGCAACGGTGGCATCGTACTGCGCGGTATGACGAAATGCTTTCACTGCAAAGCTGCGACACATACCCGCATCAATCGTATTTGTGGCTAAACACTCACCAACCTGCGCATAGTCCGCCGGGTCAACCACGGTGAGTACGCTGGTATGATTTTTTGCAGCAGCGCGAACCATCGTCGGGCCACCGATATCAATGTTCTCAATGGCCATTTCATCAGTGCAGTCGTGCTTGGCAATAGTCGCTGCAAATGGATAAAGATTAACCACAACCAAATCAATTGGATTGATGTCGTTAGCGGCCATCACCGCTTCATCAACACCTCGGCGCGCCAAAATGCCGCCGTGAATTTTCGGGTGCAGTGTTTTCACACGCCCGTCCATCATTTCAGGAAAACCCGTATACGCGGCAACTTCAGTCACCGGAATACCGGCTTTTTGTAGTGCAGTGTAAGTACCACCGGTGGAGAGAATCTCTACATCTGCCTTAACTAGGGCTTGGCCTAATTCTGCTAAACCACTTTTATCCGACACGCTAATCAGCGCCCTACGAATACTTAACGGCATCTATCTCTCCTTCCTATAAAGATAATAATTTGGGCAATGTTGCCCAAATTTCAAATATGATTGAGTAACTTGCCTGCAAAAAAAACAGGCCTCTAGGCAGCTGAAGTCATTTGCCTGTGATCTTCGTTAACAACAGGCGCGTTACTGGCAAAAGCCAATGCACCCTTGCTTTGTAAACTCAGCCAAACCACTTGAGCGTCGGCAGAATCTAACGACATAAACGCCCGACAAAGGTGAGACGCACCTAGTCGGCCCAAATAGGCTTCTATGTGCTTACGAGCAATTCGCATACCTTGTTCAGGGCCGTAAAATTCGTGCATTAGCTTGAGATGACGCTGCATAATTTGTAACTGCTGCTGACGATTCGGCAAAGGCATGCCCACCAACTCGGCAAAAATCCAAGGTTGACCGATAGCACCACGACCAATCATGACGCCATCGGCCCCACTGATTTCTCGGGCTTTTTGTGCGCTGGCCAAACTGTCTATATCACCATTAACCAGTAAAGGAATATTCAGCTTTTGCTTAGCCAACTGTATTTTTTCGTAGCTGGCCTGGCCCTTAAAACGGCAGGCACGACTACGGCCATGCATCACCACCATGCGCGCACCTGCCTCTTGGGCTACACACGCGGCTAATACACCCGCCTCATCCTCAATGGTCAGACCGGTTCGCGTTTTAATTGTCACCGGCACATCAACAGCGCCAGCAACGGTTTCGACAATACGGCCAATGTTATCAATGTCACCCAACAGCGCGGAGCCAGCGGCTTTGCGGCAAACCTTTTTCGCAGGACAACCAAAGTTGATGTCTATAACTTCCACACCTTCACCAACCAAGCGCTTGGCTGAATCGGCCATAACTCGTGGGTCGTGACCGGCAATTTGAACAGCATTGGGATTTACGCTAGGTACCAGCACGCGCCGCAAACGACTTTTACCGGTTTCCCACAACTCAGCTTTTGAGGTAACCATTTCGCTGACCATATATCCAGCCCCTAATTCCCAAGCCAACGTGCGAAAAGGCACATCAGTCAGACCAGCCATAGGCGCAAGCGCAAAAGGGCTACGCAAGGACACGGTGGAACTTAGTGAAATGGAATTTGCTGGCGCCACAACTGGCATTTTTAGACCTCAGATAAGTAGGCCGCAATGATAGCGCTGTCGAGGAAAAATCTATAGTAACAAGTAGATTGAAAAGAACAAAAACAGAACAGAAAAGACGCCAACGAAGGGCGTAACAAAAGACGAAACAAA
>Ga0075468_10001382_pt1 | contig 10269 bp, 13 predicted proteins | sample DEB08_DNA_12_FD_77578 | JGI IMG/M metagenome (GOLD analysis project Ga0075468, IMG submission 77578) | Aqueous microbial communities from the Delaware River and Bay under freshwater to marine salinity gradient to study organic matter... | ecosystem: Environmental > Aquatic > Marine > Coastal ...
CATGTCTAACTGTGCCATAGCTGTTGCATTTTGAATAACAGCCTGTTGGCGATTATTTAAATCTTGCATTGTCATAGACTGCATAAACTTACTATTCGACAAAATAACTTGTTGGTCAGCATTAAACTGAGCCATATCCATGTTTGCAACCATTGAAGCATTTGTAACAGCGCGTTGTTGGTCTGCATTTAACTGTGCAACATTCATGCGATTTGCAATCTCAGCCTGAAGCAAATTAGTCTTCATACGAGAATCAAGGTTTGCAAGTCTTGTCTGTTGTTCAGCCGTCAGATTTTCTGATTCTGTTTGATTTTTGGCCGTTAAGTTTGCAAGCTCCATTTGCTGTTCGTTACTTAAATTTGCCAACTCCATTTGTTGCTTAAAGCCAGCATTTTTAGATAAAAAGTCTGCGGCAGTTTGCATCTCAACAAGCCGTGATTGATTCTCAGCAGACATATTTGTTGCGTCGGTTTGAAATTCAAACTGAAGATTAGCTAGTTCAGTTTGTTGTTCGTTACCTAAGTTTTGAGCATTTATGGCTTGTTGATTCTGAGAACGCTGTAACGCCGCCTGCTGTTGGTTTTGGAGATTCGCCATTTTTGTCTGCTGTGTTTGAGCCGCAGAAGTAATCATAGCGTCCTGTGCAAACTGGCTTTGAAGCACTGACATCTGCTGTGCCATCTGAGCCGTCTGAGAACCCGCTGTCTGACGATTGGCGGTGTTTTGTAGCCTTCTCTGTGCATCTAGGTTAGCTTGTTGTACATTGGCCTGTTGTTCGTTTGAAAGGTTCTGAGCGGCCCTTTGCTGTAGTGCTTGTGCATTAGACTGAGCAATAGGCATAGCACTTTGAATAATAGAATTTAAAAGTGCATCACGGCCTACTGTAGAAGCTGTTAAGCCTCTTTGTTCTAACATTCTATTTACTTGTTCTACTGCTGGTCTAGCCCACACAGGAACTTCACCGTCTTCAATACCACCAAGAAGTGTTTCCATCTGTGAAGATACAAGAGCTTCTGTAGGTAAAGCCGCAATAGCCGCACGTACTTCTATAGGCTCGTCATCTATTTGAGCCTCTACAGTTGCAGGATCTTCTACGATGGTTGCACTAAGCTCTGGAGGAATCTCTCCAACTGCGGCAATCATTTCAGCCGCCTCACCCTTAGCCGCTGTACCTTTTACTTTACGTATTTTAACCGCTTCATAATTTACTTTATCAAGTATTTCAGCGGCTTTTCCATCTTCAGCCGCATCACCAAGAATAGCTTTTCTCTCAGAAAATTCTGCTTCTCTTGTGGGTGCTACGTCTGTGACCTTACCTGTAACTTTATCAACATACGCGCCTTCAGAAATTTCGTACTGTGCGGCTTCTTTTATTAAAGCTTCTTTTTCTTGTAGTCTATTTCGTCTAGCCGCTACAGCCCTTTCTGTTAATTCTTTTTCATCTACTCTAGCTACAGCATCTTCACTTAATTCACCTTGGGCGGCATCTACTGTAGGTACATCTGCTGAAGCAATTGTATCTGCTGTATATGTAGAAGTGTCTACAGTAGTAGGTGCGGAAGATGTTACAACAGAAGCCTCTTCAGCAGGCCCAGCACTAGGGGCTGTAGATGTATTAATATAAGAAGGTAGTGAACTTACACTTTGTATTTGAGGTGCCTTAACATCTTGCGTGGCCCCCATTTCCCCACCCGTTATCTTTACAGCAGGGTCTGTTGCGCTTTGAACGGATGCAACAAGGTTCTTAACTGTTGTTTCTGGCGTTTTCGCTACAACAGGGTCTCTTGTGCTTTGAACGGATGAAAGAATGTTGTTAAGTGTTGTTTCTGGCGTTGTCTTTGTTTCTTTTTTTGTTTCTTTTTTTGTTTCTGGTTCAGGCATAGGAGGCTTTTTTGTTTGTTCTTTAACTCGTATTTTTTCATTTTCCTCTTCAAGCCGTATTAACATTGGATCTTTTCGACGACCTCCAGCATTTAAAGCTACTCTACGAATCCCTCCACGACTAGCACCATCACGATCTTCTTCATCCGCATCATTACCAAGATCAGGTATAGTCACTTTGGTAGGTTCTTTCATTTCTGTAACGGGCGTAGAATATACTTCTTCGGCATTTACATCTGTTGTTTCTGGCACATAGCGCAAGCTTTCAGGAAGATCATCTGCTGTAGGGAGATCTTCTACTGAGGCTGGTTCTGGATATTTAAAGCTATCCCATACAGAAGAGCCGGGAGCCTTTCTTTTAGAATCTTTAAAAGGAACATAAAGAGAGCCATCTTCTGTTTCAGGTGTACCAGTAACTGCGCCTGTACCAAGTTTAATATTACCCCCAGTACCGCTGGTGTTTAAATAGACGATTTCGCCATTTACAAGCATATAAGGCTTGCCTTCTTCATCAATTTTAATATCAGGATAACCGCCTGTATATGCCCTAGCTCTTTGAGGCTTCTTATGTCTAGCGACCTTTTTTGCTCTTTGCTTTTTAGCCATTTATATATTCCTCAGTACGACCAGATTGCAGGAGATGGAAAAGCTTCTTCTGCCATATCTAAATGTATAAATCGTCCTTTTCCTTTTTGATTCACACCTATTCTTTTTATACCATGCTTCATGGCAACTTCAAGAACCTTTAAAGCTTTATCTCCGCTTACGGCTACGTCAACTGCACAGCCTGTTGTATGTGCTCCTACACGGCTTTTAGAAGCCTCTATAGGATGTTCAACACACCTGTAACCAGAGCTAATAACAAAAGGAAAGTTACATTCTTTTCTAATGTTATTTAAAACCTTTAAAAATTCTTCATCGAACTTATATGCACCACAATGTTGACAAGACAATTCTTCTTTAGTAAAGTAATTCATTCTTTTCTTGCTGTTTGTTTATCTGCACCAAGAAACAAACCAAAAGAACCTGTTAAAGCACCTGTCATTACAGACACTAAAGCACTTTGAGGTATAGAAACTTGATCGGCAGGAATATCCATAAACCATTCTACTACGCGATATGTCATTATTAACATCGTCAACATAAACAACCGTGGTATAATTCTCCAACGATCTAACATTTCTGGTGTCATTAGTCTCTTGCAACCTTTTTAGTTTTTTCTACAGTTCGCATAGCTCCTAAGCCAAGCATACCCAATAATACAGGCATCATTTCGCTTATATCTAAATTAGGCATTATAACATCTACACCAGACAAAGCACAAGCAAAGTTACCGATAGGCACGATAATAAAATTAAACCCCATACCGGCAACGCAAATCCAACCTGTCGCTGGACGCCATCCAGACACAAAGATACTAGAGTGTTTAGCTTCTTCACGATTAATTGATATTTGTTCTTTAGCCAATTCATGGGAGTGTCTGGTAGCCATTGTAGAAATTTCATGTGCAAGCCTCGCTTTTTCATCTGCATCAGGAATAAATTTATCTAATAAACCCGTAACGGGGCCAATTAATACATCTAACATATTAGTTTTTGTCCTTATTTCTAAAGTTCTGTACTGTGTCTGTTTCCCATATACGTATACCCACCCATACAATAGTAAACAGAGCAGATACAGGTGGCAGTATTGCACCAAGAGTGCCTAGCATAGTACCAACACTCATGACATCAACTATTTGTTTTGCAGACTCATCCATTATTCAACCCCTGTATAATACTAATGGTAGTCCAGACAATCCCAGCAGAAACAATTAAGCCCGTAACTATTGCTGATACATCTAGCATTTTTCGTTGTCTTCGTCTCTGTCGGTAGATCAACTCTTCACGTTTAGCTCTGATGTCCCGACGCATTTGTATCATTTCTTTGTACGTCTCTTTACCATAGGCGTACATAATTAGTTCTCTTATTTGTTTCTCTTGTTCTTGTACTTTATTTTTAGCTATGACTGCGTTTAATGCAGTAGCTTCAACTGAATCACCGTCAAACATCTTCTTAAACAACGGTGGGTTTTCTGCTTCCTTTTCTGCTTCTCTTAGGTCAGAAACAAAGCCGTACCACTGACCTAGTTTTTTAGCTACGTGTTCAATCTCTGCGCCTTTAGATACAAGAACTTCTACACCCTTGAACGCAGTAGACGCCATAGCTACCAGAGACAAAGGATCCATAGTTTACTCTGGCTTTGTAGGCCATGTGATAGTCTGTGGAAATCCTTCTTGCTGTGGTACGTCACGTAACGCCTGTCTGTAGGCCGTCATAGCCTCTGTCATAGACACATCAGACAACCCGTAGTGGTCTGTTTCGCCTAATAAGTTATTTCTTTTTGATCTTTCTAAAGATTTCTTTTTTTCTAAATTAGCCGCATCACGCTCAGAAATTTTTTGCGTTTTTGTAGATTCAGAATATTTTTCTGTAACAGACCACGACTGCACCCAAACTCCATCAGTTAAAACAGGAGCAACTTCTACTATGTTTTGAAGATAATCGTCAAAGTCAGGTTTATCTGAAAATGCAAAAGGCTCAAAATCATACGAGGATAAATCAAGATTTGTTGGATCTTTAGGAAATGAAGTATTTGGATTATCAACACGAACCCTATCAAAAGTCACAGGCCATTCTGCTGGTTGGCTTTCTGCGTTTAATTTTACAAAATACATTTATTACTCCTTACGGCGTACTGACATCTGTTGATGGGAACGTGCGCGTATCTCCCGGCCAAATAATTCTTACAACACCGGGACCGCCAGAACCCCCGCTGTAGTTAGTGCTTCCCGCATCTGGTCTGGCACCACCGCCGCCAAACACTCCGCCTGTTGCGCCGGAATAGCTTACGGGCGGAGGTTGCCCATTTTCACCGCCAGAGCCACCTTTACCCTGCTCGCTTCCACTTGAGCCGCCTGCACCATTAGAGCCTTGACCCAAGAAATCGACGCCTCCGCCTGCGCCAATCGCGCCAGTTCCACCGCCGCCTGCACCACCAGAGCCGGAGCCTCCAGTGCCATCAGCCCCTGTGCCGCCATTACCAGCGTATCCGCCCGCACCGCCGCCGCCATAAATATCGCCGGCACCGCCATTGCCGCCGCCATCACCTGTATATGTACCGCCAGCAGGGTTATCGCTATCGGTTGTCTGATCTGAGCCGGTGCCCCCACGGCCAACCACTGTAGACGTGTTGACAAAGTAAGAATCTCCGCCATTCCCTCCGTCGCCCCTTGAAACGGTTCCAGCTAGCCCTCTTCCACCAACAACCACGGTGTATGAGTTTCCGGGCGTCACAGAGTAATTGTTTTTGTAGCCCAAACCTCCGCCGCCAGCACAGTTAATGGCACCACCGCCACCGCCACCAATACAAACCACGGAAACAGACGTAACCCCCACAGGGCAAGTCCAGCTATGTGACCCCGGCACAACGTAAACTGATTCTCCTCTAGCCACTTCAGACTCCTCTATCATTATTAACTTAGATACATTACTCATGCTAAATCTTGACCCGCAGTAAAGCCGTAATAGGTCGTACCGCCATCAATACTAAAAAACACAAAAACATCTACATCATCATTTCCGGTACTGAGGGTTGGGGCGCTACCCCCAGACCAATCTACGCTTCCGGGCCATGTGATTACTCTAGCTGAACTGCCTTGAATAATTTTTAAAACAAACACCGTAGCCGTGCCGCTTGCGCCCGGATTGCTAAATGTGTATGTGACATTTTCAGTAAGATCATGTTCAAAAACATTACCAAGTCGCAAATTAATTGTTGCGGCATTAGAGCTAGAGGTAATTGTATTTACGTCATCTGTAGTACCCGCATCAAAATTTACTACGCCGTTTGCATCCGCAGTTACAGCCTTAGACGCCGCCGTCAAACCAAGCGTAGTAATGTCTAAGTAGTTAAGTTCTGCTGTAGTTGCTGTAACACCATCAAGAATGTTTAATTCAGCTGTGGTTGCTGTAACACCGTCAAGAATATTTAATTCAGCTGTAGTGCTTGTGACTCCATCAAGAAGATTAAGTTCAGTGGCTGTTGCCGTAACTGCTACATCTTCATTTATTTTAGGAGATGTTAAAGTTTTGTTAGTCAGTGTATCTGTTGTTGCACGACCTACTAAAGTGTCAGTAGACGCAGGTAGTGTTAGTGTTACATTACCACTGTATGCGCTGTGTGCGGCTGATTGAAGCTGTGTATAGTGTGCGTTACTAGACTCACAATAAAATTTAATATTTGATACAGAGCCAGAGTTTTTAAGAACAATTTCACCAGACTGAATATCTACATTGCCATCAAGCCTTACAAGTCCTGTGCCGTTAGGCGTAATAGTTATATTCCCGTTTGATAGGCTAACTATGTCTTGACCATTTACATCAAGACTACCGCCCAACTGTGGCGTAGTATCGTCAACAACATTTGAAATTTCTGTTCCTGCCGAAAGCCCAGCAACCAAGGTGCTTCTAGATATCTTTTTAAGCCCACCCCCAGAAGTATCTACAGCCAAAAGAACATCATCATTTGCAACTGTTGATATTTCAGAAAGATCTCCTACGGCTGTAGGATTAAAGTTTGTTCCATCAGCAATAAGCAAATGACCAGCAGTATTAGTAGCCATTACAAGATCATCACCGCTAATAGTAAGGTCGCCTGTAACAGTTAGATTACCACTGATCGTATCAATTGCAGATTCAAAATAAGTTTCAAAGTCTGTAAGTGCTACTTGCTTCATTGTGCCTGCATCATTTACAACAACACGATCAGCATCGGCAAGCGTTGTAGATGTAGCGGCTGTATCGCCGTCCATTACGTTTAATTCTGCGGCTGTAGAAGTTACACCATCCATTATATTTAGTTCAGCAGTTGTAGCCGTCACACCGTCCATAGTGTTTAGTTCAGCCGCTGTAGCTGTGACACCATCCATAATGTTTAGCTCTGCGGCTGTAGCAGTTATGGCAGTACCATTAAAGTTAATAGCGTCTACGTAGGCTGTACCGTCTATATATAAATCTTTAAACTCAAGTGAGCTTGTTCCTAGATCAATATCATCATCTGTGACAGGAACAATTGCACCATCTTGAATACGAATTTGCTCTACTGCGGCACTAGAAACTTCTACAAAAAAGCCCCAACGATTGTTAGTTTCATCAACTACAATTTTATTATTAAAATCTAAATCACCAATCGTATGAATGTTACCGCCTTCTCCAGCAGTACCGTCGTGTCTATGGCCTGTAGAAGATGCAGAAGTATTTGAATATGCAAAAGAGTTAAGAAGTTGATTGTACTCATCATTAAATAATGCGGCAGTAATGGTATCGCCATCTGCAAATGTACTTTGTCGTGTATAACTTTGGGCCATTTTTATCTCCTACCTGATGGCATATAATCTATATAAAAGCCATTTACTGCATACGGGCTTCTAGTATCATCTGACCTAATTCTAAAGCTTACGGTCTGTCCACTACCCTCTACTGTTTGTCTAAACATAGGATCTGAACTAGCACCAAAAGCTGATGCACCAAAAAGAGCAGTTCCAAAAACTGCTGGAAGCGCTATCCCTGTAAGCGTATAATCTGAAGGTTGTGGTATATCTAGAGCTTGATAGTCATACCGCAACCTTAAAACTGGTTGTAAATTACCTTCAGGCGAAAAAGAAGTACGAACATATTTTAAAGTTTTACGTGTGCCTATATCACCACAATCAATGTCTGGAGTTTGATAAGTTGCAAAAATATTAGCTTCACTACCAGCATTTAAAAAAGAATCGCCTGTGTCGTGGTTATAAATGTAGCCGTCTTTGTCTCCGTGAAAAGAAACTTCTACGCCGTTGCTGTTAAAGCCTGATGCAAAACCTAAAGCCTGAATACCTTTTGTTTCAGACCATTCAAAACCTTGGCCTGTAAAAGTGCCAATAATTCCTTTGGCTTCACTAGGCTCTTGAGCAATCGTAGAATAAAAAAGTCTGTATTGTGATTTTGACCTTAGTACATCGCTTGTAATAATAAAAGAGCTTGTAGATGTAGTCAAAGCAGTTACGATCTCTTGGATCTGTCTTGAAATAGAGCTTAACTCTACGTCACCAATTCTTGCTGTACCCGCAATAGTACGAATACCATCAGGGGCTAAAAATACTAGATCACCTCCAAATTCTTGAATACTATATCCGTTTAGACAGCCTACGTTTTCTGTGATAGGATCAACCCTAACACTTGAAGAATCATTTATATTTATAAGTTTGTGAATACTGTTTTGCGTAAAGACAATTAAATCTGTTCTAAAACCTTTAATGCCTTGTACTTGGTCTGAAATTGCTACAGCGCCTGCACCAGAACCTGTAAAGTTTGTAGCATCATTATAAACGCTATAATAAATAGTATTTAAATTATCAGCTACACCGGAAGCTATAAGATGATGATCGTGTACAGTAATATATTTAACTGCATTAGATCCACTTACTGTTATTTCTTCTGCAAAGAATGTACGAGTGTTTAAAAGTCCCGTACCTTCCATGCGAAACATATATAATTTATTTGCACCGTCTGCAATTACAAGCTGACCATAATTATAAGCCGCACCCTCAATCAGTGCGAATTGGCATTGGCCTTGGTCGGTGCGCGTTAAAACAGAACGGCCCGTAAAAGTTGTGTAACTATCGCCTCCTCCAGCTACTCCGCTACGGTTTATTTGTAACCACGTAGCGCCATCATTACTGAAAAACATATCTGTGCCAGAACATACAACAACCCCATCAGCATAAGGCTGAATACCCAAAACAGCATTAGAGTCGTTTGGACGAGCCGCTGAAGCATCACCATAGGCTGTAAATCCATTTATGCGTCTGTAGCCCCCGTCTGGGTCTACTTCAAAGTTTTCAAGAATCTGTGCAAATCCGGGATTACCTAAAATCTCAATAGAGTTTAGGTTTGTATTTAAACCGCCTTTACATGAAAACCCAAAAGCCTGAGACATTAGACAAGCCTCATGCGATCATCTTTAATGTACTTAGGTGCTGGAAACATTAGAGCGTTCTTCATAAGTCGTAAGCCTCTACGATATTCTTCTAAGGCTAATGCGGCTGGCTGAATGTTTTCTTTGAACTGATGCACGTAGTATCTAGCTCTAGAAAGCAACACAGTTTTATATACATCTGGAAAAACAATTGCATCACTATATGCTGACAGTTCTGTAGCCTGATTGAACGCAAAGAAATGAATGCGATATACTTTGTCAGGTATCGGACTCAATCCAAAGTTACGTCCATCACTACTACGAAATACTCTACGGGGTTCACCACCATTAGCATCACCAGCATCGTCTTGATTTTCTTTAGCACGATGATAGTCTTTCCATTCTTCTAAGGTTATAAACTTTAGGTTCTGACTAACGTAGGGGGCTGTTTCACCCGATACACCTACCGTAGTCATGTAAAAGTCGTCCCAATCTACATAGCCATAGTCATCTACCAAAGACGAACTCGCGGCTTTTAATTCGTACCAACGCTGATTAGCGACAGTTTCTACAGTTACATTACCATACAGCGGATCTGTTGCACCGCTTTCACCTACAGAAAGAAAAGGCCACTGAGGTTCTTCAAGAACAATGTCAAGGTATGCACGATTAACACAGTCCTTTACGTGTCCCTGTATTCCAATAGCCGAAGAAAAATTACTTGAGGTTAGGACAACCTCGTTCATTTCTCTTAGTAACTCATTTGTAAGCTGTAGGTATGTAGTCGCCATTATTTTTTATGAACCTTTTGTATTTCAAAATTAGCTGATTTACTAGCTCCTTTATGAGCCTTAAAGCCATCTTTAGGATCTTTCATTAGTTTATAGCCTTTACCGCTTTTCATCCAGTGATAGCCTTCGGGTGCAGGAACTTTCATTTTTGACGCATAGACTCGTTATAGTCCATTCCCATACAAGCCTTTTCCATATCACGGACAGTATTGTAGACTTTACCGCCCTCAGCTTTTTCCATGCGATAACCGCCTCCCATGTATGAAGAACGGGCTTTACCGCCATGGCCGTATGCTTTTTTCTTTTTTTCCATCATCATCATACTGCTTTCTCCTTCTTACCAAAAATACGGTCATAGTTATCTTCGTATTTTTTGCGGTTTTCGTTTTTTAAATATTGTCCACTTATTTTTATTTTCTTTGTGGGACTCATCCTAATAGGATTTTTTTCACTTCCAATCTGTGGCATGTCTATCTCCAGAAAGAAAAGGGGGAGTATTTCATCCCCCTATTGTTTTTAGTCGATACCGTAGAAAGCCGAAACGAGGGCTTCTGGACGGAGTACTTTAGCACCATATACATGGAGGCCACGTACAATATC
>Ga0075468_10001389_pt1 | contig 10252 bp, 5 predicted proteins | sample DEB08_DNA_12_FD_77578 | JGI IMG/M metagenome (GOLD analysis project Ga0075468, IMG submission 77578) | Aqueous microbial communities from the Delaware River and Bay under freshwater to marine salinity gradient to study organic matter... | ecosystem: Environmental > Aquatic > Marine > Coastal ...
CCATCGGTATATCGTGGGAAGCCGAACTAGGTCCATACGATGGCTTCTACTACTGGGGCTGGAACTCTGATGGTGATGCACTTCTACCAAAACCCTTGGCGGGCTTACAAGCTCGTAAAGTTGCAGAAGCCAAGGATATATCCGCATCTAGCCTCGCTGGTACAGACTGGTATGTAGTTCGTAAGACAGAAACAAACACAGCAATACCCGCAGAGATTACTGCGTATCGCACTGCTGTTCGTACCAACTATGCCGCGCTGAAGGCAGCAATCAACAATGCCAGCGACATTGCCGGACTCCAAGCAGTGTACGAAACAACAGCGGGTGCCTCTTCAACGGCTAAACAGATTGATGCAACTTCCTCTAGTGTAGTCAGCACTTCAAACAACACCGTCACAAGCAATGGACATGGTTTTGTAAACGATGAGCAGGTGTACTATAACGCAGGTGTGAACTCTGATGATGAAGCTGCGGCAGTTATAGGTGGATTGATAGGCAACACAACTTACTATATAATAAGTGCCACAACTAACACCTTTAAGTTATCAGAATCACACAGTAATTGTGGTGATGCAGCAGTAGTATCCTTAACAGGTCTGTCCTCGGATGGTGATGCTCAGACCTTCACATCAAGTGGTAAGCCCAGCGCAGGTCAAACGTGGCCTAACCCAGATATGCCCAAGTATGACGGTGCTTGATTTAGGAGAGCAATGTGCCTTTAACCAAGCTACAGTTCAAACCCGGAATCAACCGTGATGTAACCTCTTACTCAAATGAAGGCGGTTGGGTTGATTGTGACAAAGTTAGGTTTCGTTTAGGCTTTCCTGAAGTTATTGGTGGTTGGGAGAAATACAGCCCTGAAACTTACATAGGAACGGTAAGAGGCTTATTTAACTGGACCGCACTAGATGGTTCAGATCTTTTAGGGTTAGGGACAGAGTCCAAATATTATGTGGAACAAGGGCAACAGTTTTATGATGTAACGCCCATTAGAGCTACAACAACTAACGGTATTACTTTTGCTGCAACGGACGGTTCTTCCACCCTCACAGCAACAGACACTAGTCATGGTGCTGTGCAGGGAGATTTTGTTACTTTAGCTGGCGCGGTATCTTTAGGTGGCCTTATAACAGCGGCTGTTTTAAACCAAGAGTATGAGATAACCGCTGTGCCGACTACAAACACTTTTACAATTACGGCTAAAGACACTACTGGGGCTACCATTACCGCAAATGCCAGCGATAGTGGCAATGGTGGGTCCGGGGTTGATGGTGTTTACCAAATTAACTCTGGTCTTAATACGGGCGTTGGAGGCAATGGTTGGGGTGCGGGAACATGGGGTCGAGGCACTTGGGGTTCTGGAGCTACTATAAATGTTCTTAGTTCTTTAAGAATTTGGAGTCACGATAATTTTGGAGAAGACTTATTAATTAACCCTCGTGATGGCGGAATTTTTTATTGGGATAAAAGTGATGGGCTGACGGCTCGGGCTGTGGCGATAACCGCCTTACCGAATGTTGATGAGCCTCCTTTATTTGCAAAACAGGTTATGGTTTCTGACGTAGACCGACATATCATCGCCTTTGGTACAAACCCTGTGGGGGGTTCGGACACAGACCCTTTGTTAATACGTTTTTCTGACCAAGAGTCTTTAACTGATTGGAACCCTAAAGCTACAAATACGGCGGGTGATTTACGCATAGGTTCGGGTTCGGAGTTTGTGACGGCCATAGAAACAAAACGTGAAATAGTGGTTATCACAGATAGTTCTGTGCATTCTATGCAGTTTATCGGTTCGCCCTTTACCTTTGGTATCCAACCCATAGCCACTAACACCACTATAATGGGCCCAAATGCAGCGGTTGCTGTAGAAGACGCCGTGTTCTGGATGGGCAGACAGAACTTTTATTTATATGATGGTCAAACCAAACAACTGCCTTGTACAGTAAAAGAGCGGGTGTTTTTTGATTTTGATTATGTTCAGGCTGATAAAGTATATGCCTCTGTTATATCAGAATTTAGTGAAATAATTTGGTTCTACCCTTCCAACACAAACTCTTTGGCTAACGGGGGAACCGGAGAGAATGACCGATACGTAATTTTTAATTATGGTGAAAACTCTTGGTATTATGGTAATTTAGGACGTTCGGCCTTTTTAGATAGAGGTATACGAACTTTTCCAATAGGCGCAGCAGGCAACTACTTATACAACCACGAGCTAGGGTACACGGACGACGGATCTATTATGACTTCTACGATAGAGTCCAGCCCGATTGATATAGGAGACGGGGATCAGTTCACTTTTATTAGTAGGATTATACCCGATTTTACGTTTAACGGCTCTACAAACGAAGACCCGACCGTGAATGTAACCTTACAATCTAATAATTTTCCGGGGGGTAATTATCTTCAATCGGAGTTGTCTAAAATAGATCGCACGGCAGTTTCTACCACAGTACCTTTTGAACAGCTTACACAAAAGGCTGACGTAAGGTTAAGGGGGAGAGCCTTTTCCTTGAAGGTAGATTGTTCTGCTTTAGGTGTTCGTTGGCGTCTTGGTAGTCCTCGTATAAATATTAGACAGGATGGGCGACGCTGATGGCTACAAATGTAACTCCTTTTCCAAGGTTACCTACACCTCCTCAAAAGATTGATACTAAATACATAACGGATTTAGTGAGAGCCTTGGAAATATTTTTAAGACAGGCCCAGAATCCGCAGTTAAACTTTCAGGAACTTCCGGATAGCGGGAATAATAATCTTCTTCAGCAGGGGGATATATACATTGCTGACGGGGGTTTTTTAAAAGTAGTTGGTAAAACAGAGATATTTAGTGGAAGCGTTTCAGCAACAGGTGCCGTGGGCACTGTTGCAGTATCCGTTTCATAGTATAGACGTTGGGCTAAAAAAAGGTTAAACTCTCTTAACCTTCTAAAATGGGATTATCAAATGGCACAAGCGGCAGAAAAGGTTCTTGAGTTTCCATCAGGCGGTATCGCCGATTTTTACATGGAAGATCACGAGATTGAAGCTCTGGAGCGCGAAGAGGCAGAACAAGAGTTTGGCTCTGCGGGTATTGCCACGTTTGAGCCTATTGCTCACCGTATGGCCTCTTATGGCCGCCACGGTGATGACACGGTAGCTCACGTTGAAACAGGCGAACTTGTTATTCCAAAGGCTTTGATTGAGGACAACCCGCGTCTTCGTGCATCTATATTTAGTCACTTAGAAGAGTTGGGTGTGGAAGACCCAGAGCGTTACGTGGTTGGATCTGGAGCAAACTCCATTAACCCTGACACGGGTTTGCCTGAGTTCTTCTTTAAAAAAATAAGGAAAGCTGTTTCAAAAATTGGTAAGGGCGTTAAGAAAGCTTTTAAAAGCGTTGCAAAAGTAATTAAGAAAGCTGCTCCGGTAATTATTCCGTTTGCGCTTAATGCAATGTTCCCCGGCCTTGGAGCTATTTACTCTGGCGCATTGGGGTCCGGCATTGGTACTTTGGTTCAGGGCGGTAGTCTTAAAGACGCTTTTAAGAATGCCTTGATTGGTGGCGCTATCGGCGGCGCGACTGCTGGTGTACAAGGAGCGATGGGCGCTAAAGCTGCCGGTAAGACCATATCTCAAGGCGCATTTGATGAAATAGCCAAGCAGGCTTCTTTCTCCAACTTGAGCACCGCAGGAAAACAGCTTGCTTCTGGTCAATTTGGTCAGGCGGGCTATGACTCTATTATGGACGCACAAAATATTGCGGACCTCGTAACCGTTCCAGCGTCTGCAGGTGATGTTGCAACTAAAGCTGCTGATTTTTCCCCCAAGGTTGCAGAAGACTTAGGCTTAAAACAAATATCGTCTGGTCAAAACATAGAGCAAATGGTAACTGGAGACGCTTATCAAGCAGCTAAAAACGCTAATGCTCCGTATGATATGGTGACAGACTCGTACATTGGACCTAACGGCGTAAAAATAGGCAGATCCACTACTCTTGCTGATTTAGGCGCTGTTCCTGCTTCAGCCCCCGTGGGGCCCACTATGAACCCCGCTGATCAAGCTTATTTTGGTTCTGGTCAAATATCCTCTGCTCCGACTCCTACTAGCGGTTTTCAAACTCTTCCACCAACAACTCCAACAACAATGCTGGAACGCTTACAAGGCGCTGGTGAAACCGCTATGGACTACGGTCGCAGGGGAATGGACTTCTTGACAGGGGGAACTCCTACTGAGACTGATATTTATAAATTAGCTGGAGAAAAAATGGCCGCCGCAAGAAAGGCGGGAGTACCTTTGACTGGTGATGCGGCGATTCAAGCCGCAACCGCTGAACTAACCCCCGGCATGATCCGCACATACGGACCATCAGCATTATTAGCTAGCACCGCGGCCTACGCTGGCGGCATGTTTGATACGCCTGACAGTGGCGAAGACGACACAGCAGACCAGATGGCGGCCCTGACGGGTCCTAACCAGTATTATGAACAAAATAAGAATCGGTTCTTACTGGGTGGGTTTACCCCTAAGTATGCTCAAGGAGATGTACGTGTCCCAACAGTGTACACACAAGGTGTGGGTCAATATAATGAGGGCGGCGGCGTGTTCCCTCGCCGAGTAGGCGGCATTATGCCAAACGAGGGTACCCCCGGCAAAGACAGCGTCAGAGCCATGTTGATGCCCGGAGAGTTTGTAATGACAACAGATGCTGTAAAGGGTCTGGGTAACGGAAACAACGACCAAGGCATACAGAACATGTATCAAATGATGCGTGGCCTTGAAGCTAAAGGGAAGGCGCTAGCCTAATGGCAACAGAAACCTCCATTGTACGCGAAGCCCCGGAAATTGAAGCCTATAAATTAGGGCTTCTTGAATCGGCACAAAAGCTTGCTGACCAAGAGATAATTCTACCTACCCAACAAATAGCGGGTATGTCTCAGTTACAGCAGGACGCGATTGCTGCTGCGGCTCCGGGTAGCGGCGGAATAGGTGGGTATGAGAATTATTTGACCGATGCGGGTACTTTACTTGGTCAAGCTCAAACCACGCTAGACCCTAGTTTAGCGGGTCTTAGTCAGTTTATGAACCCCTATCAAGACGCGATACAAGCTGAAATTGACCGGTCCTACGACATGCAGGCGTCACAAGCGGGTCTTGGTGCGGTAGGACAGGGCGCGTTCGGCGGTTCACGGGCCGCGGTTCAACAAGCTGAAATTGGCAGAAACCGTGCTTCAGCCTTGGCACAAGCTCAAGCGCAAAACTTTTTACAGGCACAGCAGGCGCAAGGAGCGCAGGCAGAGGCGCTCGGCACGTTGGGTCTTCGTCAGGCCGCATTGGGTCAGCAGTCGCAGCAGTCTGCTTTACAGGACATTCAAACACAATTTGATTTTGGCAAACAGCAACAAGGTCAACAGCAGGCGGAGCTTGAAGCGCAACGCCAGAGCGATTTGGCGCAGTTGTATGAGCCGTATCAACGATATTCTTTCTTATCTGACATTTATAAAGGTGCTCCATCTTCGCAGCAGACTCTCGCGTCGGCTACTGCACCTAGTGTTTCACCGGCTCAGTCATACCTTGGTTTAGGTATTGCGGGCTTATCAGCCGCAGCAGGCGCAAAAACAGCAGGGTTATTCTGATGAACAGAGGCGTATTAGCAAGACAAATGTTTGCCGCAGGCGGCGAGGCTTTAAAACCAATTCCAGCCGGGAACGCGGGTTTACCTAACTTGCCCAAGTCTGTTCGTAACAATATGGGTTACATGCAGGATGGTGGTGCGGTTGGTATGCAACAAGCAGGCGGTGAGCCGCAGATGTCCCTACAGGACTATCTTGGCGACCAAGCGGCACCTTTGGCGGCAGAAGCCCAGCGTTTAGGCATTTCTGTTGAACAACTTTTAGCTATGTTAAACCAGCAACCTGCTCCAACGGCAATGCCGCAACAACCGGTAGGCATGGCAATGGGCGGTGATCCAGCTATGGCGCAGGGTCTGGGCTCAATGATGGCCGCTCCACCGGCTATGCCTCCAGCGCAACCTCCAATGGAGGACGCACAAGCTATGGACCCGCAAGTACTTGAGGGGATGCTCAACGAAGCGTCTCAATCTGTTGGGGATTTAGATGAAGCAGAAGATTACGAAACTGTTATTAACAGTATCCGCGGTGATGACGCCCCTATTTCAGCTAGATACGAAGAGCTTGCCAGTGTGGTAGGTGAGCAGGACGCGGCTCAAACACCAGAGTCTGTTTTGGCCCTGACTCAGCCCGCTATTATGATGGGCGCAGTTGACCAAGGTATTGGCGGATTAGCGGCTGAAGAAATGACTCAACCTGTTGAAGGCGCTATGGCGCAGGGTATTATGTCAACTATGGCACCCTCACCGCCGCCCGCGGCACCTCCGATGGACCCCGCTATGATGGGAGGGCCCCCGCCCGTAAATTTTAACCAAGGCGGGCTGGTCCGCCGCGGCGACAACCAGCCAGTTCAAATGTACGCTAACGGTGGTGAGGCCAGTTTCTTTGGTCCTAGACCGGATATCTCTCCTGATCAGTCTCGTATTTTACGTCAACAGGTAGACAACAGAAATTTACAAGCGGAGTTGGCTAAAGCTAAAGCTGGACCTACGGCGCGGCCTCTTCAAGAGATCTTTGACGCTCAACGTAAGATATATGGCTCTGTTTTGGGGGACTCTGAATCACGGGCCGCGGGCCTTGAAGAGCAAAGAAAGCTCACTAAAGCCAACATGCTATTTGACATCGCTAATACAGCCCTTGCCTTTGCGGCACCTATGCAGGGCGAAACTCCCGGGATGAGTGCGGCAGAACGCTTGGCTATGGCAGCACGGACCACGCAACTGCCACAGACTATTGGTGCACGGGCTCAATCTCAACGGGACTACGAAACCGCCGCTAAGAAAGAAGAACAGACGCTTGACTTAGCCGCGTTACAGTCCGCCGAAGGCATACAAGCCGCAGAATCCGCATCTGCCTCCGCTTATCGTCAAAAAAAGATGGAGTTAGAGAACAAACTTGAAAAGCTTGGACCGGGTGAAAAACTTTATGATAGAGAAGGTAATGTGGTAGCTTCTGGTATGGGTCAACCTATCAAAGGTATACCTGCAAATGTATTTAACTCGCTCACACAAGACGCTAAAAACACTATCATGGGTCTAGATCAGACAATTAAGGGTGTACCTAAATCTATTTATGACAAGTTGTCAGAGTCTGACCAACAAAAACTACTTGGTGTCAAAGCTGTTACGGATCCCGCCGTTAAAGGTATTCCAAGAGACGTGTTTGATACTTTATCGGATAGTGCCAAAAAGACTCTTATGGGGCTTGACCAGACAATTAAGGGTGTGCCTAAATCTGTTTATGACGAGTTGTCAGAGTCTGACCAACAAAAACTACTTGGTGTTAAAGCTGTTCAAGATCTTCCGGTCAAAGGCATTCCAAGAGATATTTTTGATGGTTTAAGTGACGCAACTAAAGCAGCACTTACAACCCCGGATGTTAAAGGTGTACCTGCGGCGGTCTTCAATAAACTAACTAGACTAGAACAAATGAAAATACTCGGTGCGGATGCAGATTCTGTAAGCGGTATTCCTCGTGCAATATTTGACGGTCTGAGCAAAGATCAGCAAAGAAAAGTGCTTCTTGGGGCACAGTCCGCAGAAGTAAAGATTAAAGATATTCCAAAGAGCGTATTTGATGGTTTGCCGAAAGCTTTACAATCTCAAATATTAGGCGGTGTAATAACTGTCGCCAAAGGTCACAAGGTTATAGACATTTCTAAAGAAGGAGAACCCAAAGTAATTGCAGAGGGCAAAGGGGAAACAAGAGTTCTTAGCCCCGGTCAAATCGTTGTTGATGAAAACAATACCACCATTGCAGAGGGCCCTGCTAAACAGCTAGTGGATGACGACGTTAAATACTTGTCTGACGCAAGTCGTATCAGTAAATACGCTAACAATACTCTTGGAGACGAAACGGCTCAATTTGAGCAGGCTATATTAGACTACTCTTCCAAGCCTAGAGGTTTAGTGTTTGACGGGACAAATTATGTTCCGTCAGAAGCGCCCGGTCTTAACAGGCAACTTGTTGCTGCTATTCAAGCACGAGAAGCCGCGGGTCACGGATCAGTAGCACCTAAATTGCCACAAAGTTTGTTTACGCCAGTAACACCTGATACAGGGGATGAAGCGTCGGGGGATGTGTCGGTGCTTCCAACAACTTCTTCGGGCCGGGTTGATATTACGACACCGCAGTTTAACGCCACTTTGTTTGCAGAAGATGGAAGTGTAAACTTAAACTCTTCTTCATGGGACAACGTGCCTGTCAACATTATAGATAAGAATCTTAATTATCCAGCAACAACCGGATTAGTAAGTGGTGTTCAAAAACTTAAAAACTATTTTGGGGAAAACTTTAGAGAAATCGGTGGAAGCGGTTTAAGCGAAGAAGGCAGGGAGTTTAGCCGAGCGGAAGCAGACATGCTTACCATTAGAAACAGAGTTCTTTCCTACATAACTCAAGGCGGTGCTGTTGACGGTACTGACCGTATTTTAAAAATGGTTCAAGAACAGTTGATGGATGAAACAAATAAGCTGACCCCGGGGATGCTTACTACGGATGAAACAGCGTTATCTAAATTATCCTCGGTAGAGGGTCAGTTAGCTTCTAATTTCCAAACTCTTTCACAAAGAGTGCCGGAATACGGCGGTAAGGTAGGGGATTATTCTGAAGGTCAAATAAAATCTGCTAGGGGTAAACTGGGAACGCTTAAAAACTTAATTGCGGAGGTACGCACTTTGCGTAAAATTTACGAGAACGCCTTAGAACAAGGGGCGCTCGGGCTTACTCCCGCTAACCGGGCTAGTGCTAGATCATGGTTACAGGGAAACAGAGACGCTCAAGCACAGACGGGAGACGTAGATGGCTGATACACCTCAATTTACTGAAGCAGATGTTCCCGTTATTGAAGGCTTTAAGTTTACGCCCGAGTCTTTTCAGGAGGGTGTAAAAACACAAGGGCTTTCTAATATCACTGCGGGTATTGTCGACATTCAAAGTGAAATGGCTCCTCCGGGACTATTCAGTTATGAGACTTTGCGAGATGGCACAGCCCCTTTGCTTAATTTTTTACCCGGTTTTTCGGAGCAACCCGTAGAAAAAAGAGCACTGACCAACGAACAGATTTTACCTCTATTTAGTAATGTGCAAGATTTTGGCGGCGGTGACGACGCTGAGTGGTTAGCTATGCTTGAAAAAGCAAAACGTACAACCCTCCCCGCAGCAGGCATGGCTGTTGGAGCAGTTAAGGGAGTGAATTACGCTAGTAAGTTACCTATACCCCACCCAATAGTTAAATTCGGTGCAATGGCTCTTAGTGGAATAGGTGGAGCACTTTTTGGGGATTACCTTGGCTCGCAAGCAGAGGAGTATGTTTTTGGCGAAGAATATCCGGTAACCCCTTCTTTACAATCCGCCACAAACATGGCGGAAACCGCGGTTTATGGCCTATCCATGTTGGGGACGCCTTGGGCGTTACCTACTAAAGAAGGAGCTATTGGCGCAGTTCGCATATTAGATAATTGGAAAAAAGTCACTCAAGGGGGTAGATCCTCTGCTGCGGCAAAAGGTTATTTTGACCCGCATAGAATGGCTGAATTAATTGCGGCAGAAGAAGCTCTTGGCGCAAAACTTTTTTCTCAGGCTTTAAAAGCCTCTCAGCCAACAGGTAATGTAGTGAGCCGTCTTTTAAAACCCGACCTCACAAAAGGTCCTTTATCTTTACGCATTTTGGGCGGACTAGAAAAAGGTGTTGCGGCTAGTGGACAAGCGGCTAGAAACAGCCCTTACTCTACCTTGTTTTATGAGACATTAGCTGTAGGCGGCTCTAGTGTAGGTTCGTTTGCCGCAGAAGAGATTTTCCCCGGAAGCCCCGGATATCGGTTTGTTGGAGAAGTCGGAGGAGCCGGACTTCCCCCGCTCTTCCTTAAACCTTTTTTAAGCGGTGCAGCAAAAGCTGCACGAGCAGGGTTTAATTCTGTTCTAGGTTCGTTAGACGGCACGGCAAAACTTCGCTTTGAAGAAAAATTAAACAGCGAGGCTGGGGCTAGATTTTTGCGTGGTTTAGATAGTATGCCGGAAGTTCAACAAAATCCTGAACTAATAGACTTGGCTATTCGGTTGTTGGGGGAAGAACTGGTAGGGGCTGACGGAAAGCCTATTGCAGATGCTTCTGTTTCTGCTTTTTTTGCGGCAAAGGGGCA
>Ga0075468_10001397_pt1 | contig 10228 bp, 9 predicted proteins | sample DEB08_DNA_12_FD_77578 | JGI IMG/M metagenome (GOLD analysis project Ga0075468, IMG submission 77578) | Aqueous microbial communities from the Delaware River and Bay under freshwater to marine salinity gradient to study organic matter... | ecosystem: Environmental > Aquatic > Marine > Coastal ...
TATAGATATTTATTTTTCATTCATCAATCGTAAATGAATTTGTGTTTTACGATGCCTTGATAAATGGTCTTTACAAATTTTTAAACCACATTCACAGATGATTTTAATTTTCTTTATTTCTTTTATTTTTTCTTTATTTTTTTCTCTGTAATCTTTCGTTCTCTCTTTAATTTTAATTTTATTGTCTTGATAATATTGTCTTGTCTTTTCTATTATTGATTGTGGATCTTTTTTATAATTTTCTTTATTTTGTTTTAATATTGTTGATTTGTGTCTTTGATATTTTTCTCTGTCTTTTTGATTTAAATATTCTTTATTTTTTTCACGATATTCTATTTGATATTGTTTATTTTTTTCTTTATGGTTTTCACGATAAATTTTTCTTTGTATTTTTGGTAATAAATTTAATGGATTAATTATATTACAACAACCTTTTAATTTATTAATCCATAATTGTTCGTATGCTATTAGATGTCTAAAATCTTTATTATGAGTTCTAACTACATCATAACTTTTTAATAATTTCATAGTAAAATTATCAACACCATATTCATCAAAATATTTACAGATTGAAGGTAATCTTCCTTTCTCTCTGTAATGCTGTTTATGTTTTATCCATCTTTGTCTTAATTGATTAAATGTAGAACCTATATAAAATATTTTTGGATTTTTAATACATATTATAATATAAACACGTCCTGTTGCTATATCACTCATTCTTATATATCATTTGTTATATAATTTCTAAATCAATTTTATTTTATATTATCCGTGAAACTTCGACCAAAGATAAGATCCTAATCCAACAACACCTCCCACTAATCCTCCTATTAATATACCTTCAGGAGAGAATACTCCACCTCCAGCAACGCCCCCTTCCTCAGCTCCAGTTGCAGCCCCACCAAATATAGATGTTAATAAAGAACCAGTAGCAACGGCTGTGCTTCCTCCAACAACTCCACCTGTTGTTGCTCCTATTCCTTCTGATACATCTTTATTAAGTCCTAATTTTTCTAAACCATAATCTACTCCTTCTGCTGTATATTTACCTGCTAATGCTCCTGTTAAACCCGCTCCTGCTTCAGGAATAAACATGCCACCTGTAATTGTAGATGCTAAACCTCCTGCGATTAATCCGCTTTCTCCTGTTCTTAAAACCTCAGGTTGTTTATGGTCAGGGTCAATAGTATTTAAAAATCCATCTGCGACCATTCCTGTCGCTATACCCACACCTAAATTCATGGGATGTACTCCTTTAAAAGTCTCACGAGCAATATTTCCTAAACGTGATACATTATCTCCTCTCACTGGTGTAGAGATTAAATCATTAACTTCGTTCCCTGCATGTTCACTTGCTTTAAAACCATCGACTAATGTATTTGCTTTTTCACTTACATCAGCATCAGCAAATTCTTTTAAAGTATCTTCATCATTAAAAGGTAATGATTTATTAAATCCTACTTTTTCATCATCTGTTAATTCATTGCCTGATAATTGCCATATTGATTTTTTATGGTTTGTTTCTCCTACTCCATTCTCTCTTGCCCATTCTGTAAAACTTGGTTTAGTGTCAGGTCTTGATCTTGGTGGTGATAATCTCCCAGCAAAATCTAATACGTCTTGTAATTGTGCATCTACCTCAGGCGTTGTTGATGTTATTTGAGTTTCTAAATTATCTATTTGATTTGATAATGCATTACTCTTTTTACTATCTCCATCAGGTAATTTAACTCTATTTCTTTTTCTAATTAATAATTGTTGTTCTTTTGGTTGAATTGTTCTATTACTTTTTATTTTTTTCGCAAATCCTCTCCCTCCAAATAAATCACTACCAGTTAAATCTAATTCATCTGCTATTGATGTTGTTGCTGTTGGTTTTGATGTCACATCAGCAAATCTAATAGGTTCTGCTAATGGTTCAATAGGTTTAGGTTTTATTGGTTGTATTGGTTTCATTTCTATATCTGTGCTTGTTGGTGCTTTTGCTTTTAATTGACCTTTTAAAAATTCTCTTCTATCCCATTGTGATTTTAATCTATTTACTTTAAATCGATTTTTTGCTTGTGTTTCAGGTGTCGATGCATCCATTAATGCTTTTGTTGATTTATTTAATTCTTCTAATGAATCTAACCCTGTTAATTGGTTATTTAAATTATCTAATTCTATTTGATTTCCTTGTCTTGATAAATTTCTTGTTGTTCTTTGTTGTCTTTGTATTTCTCTATTTCTTATTTGATTTACAAAAGATAATGAGTCAGGTAAAGTTTGATTATTCATTAAAGAATTTACACGTGGTTCATCTAATGGAGGATGAGGTTTTCCATACGATTTAGCAACATTATCAAATGCTTTCATTCTCACTAATGTTCCATCTTCTATACCCATATTATCTAAATGATTTCCAGTTTCTCTAATTGGCAGTCTTGTTCTTGTTCGTGTTCTTGGTCTCCTATCAATTAAACTATCTTCTACTTCTTCTTCTGTTTCTATTGGTCGTGTTTCTTTTCCTTTTGTATCATGTATCATTTTATTTAATAATGATAATTCACCATGTCTTGATGTTTCTTCTGTTAGATTTCTTAATTTAACTTGTAATGAACTTTCTTTACCACTTCTATTATTTGTTGTAAAATTTTCTAATTTATGTGCTTTATAAGGGTTCATAGAATTCTCTAATACTGGTATTGTTCTTACTTTAAAATCACCCACCCCATCTAAATATGTTGACCTTATAGATGGTAAATCGTCTGTGGTTCTCCATATAGTATGGTCTATACCAGTATATCTATCAGCATTATTTACTATATTTTTTGTTATATATCCATTATAACCTTCTGTTGGAAACCCAAACTCTTTTCCAAGTGAGATTATAACATTATTTCCAAGTGAAAATCCGTGTCCTTCTATTTCAGCATTAGGGTATGCTTCTTTAACTGCTTTTACTTGTTTTCTCGCATCTACTAATATATTATGATTTTGTTCTGTTCCAAAATGTGCTTTAATATCATAATCAAAATCATTAAAATTTTTTCCTTTCGCATCTGTGCCTCTTGCTGCTAATTTAATTTTGTTGCCATCTTTTAAAACTAATATTTGTTTAGAAGATAATGGATCTATATTCCAATTATCCAGTCCCTGTTGTTGTAAATATGCTTTTGCTTGTTCTTCTCCTGACGTATTGTATATATGACTTGCTTTTGTTAATTTCGCACCTTCTATTACACTTTCAGGCACTACTTTATCTGTGACTATTCCTAATTTTTTTAGAGAATAAGAATTAATTAATTGTTTAAATTTATCATCTAAATCTTTTTTTGTTTTCTCTTCTTCTTTTTTTGCTTTATCTTTCTCTTCTTTTGTTGGAGCATCCTTAACTGCTTGTTTTTGTTTTCTTAATAATTCTAATAATGACCTAATATAATCTACTTCTTCCATGTATTTTCTTTTATCATCATTAGAGAAATTAGCAACCACAGCATTTAGTTTTCTCTCTTCGTAATCTACAAAGGACATTATAATATAATTATATATTAAAAAAAAATATATAATTAATATAAATGGAAAATATATTACAACCTATCAGACAATATGTTTTACATATAAGAAGTAAAGATGCAGAGATGACAGGTGAATTGAACTCTCATTTATTAATTGATTTAAAAGAACCTATAATAGTTGATTCAAGAGATGAAGAATTACACATGGTTATAGAAACTGGAGAAATTCCTTATAGTTTCTATAATGTATCAAGTAATATAGATAATGATAGAATTTTATTAAATGGTTCTACCACTTACACTATATCAAATCAAAATTACGATGCGACACAATTAGCAAGTGTACTAACGGCAGATGATGCTTTCCCTTTTAGTATGACGTATAATAAATATACTATGAAATATACATTTACAAATCAAGAAAGCTCTACACAAACTATTAATTGGAGTGGGAGTTATGCAAATAGGTTATTAGGATTTCCTACTGGTGATAATTCACCTGATAGTGTTGTCGGTGTTGGAGCTTCTATTATAAGCACTAATGTAATTGATTTAGCAAGTGTTCATTCATTATTTGTTAAATCAAATACATCGGCGAGTATGGTATTCTCTACAAGGTCAGGGTTTTCACAAATCATACAAAAAATAAGTATAGATCAAAATTCAGGATATATTATTTATTTAAATCAAAATGATAATAGACAACAAACTATATTATATAATTCAGTTGATTTTCTTGATTTAAAAATAACAGATCAAAATAATAATTTGATTAATTTTAATGGTATTAATTATGAATTCAGTATTAACTTTTATATTTATCCATTACAAAAAAGAAGCAGATTAGATACACAAATAAATGCTAATAGAGTTTTAAGAGTTCCACGTGCTTTATCACAACCTACAAATAATAATCAAATGCGACAAGCAAGTAATATTATATTAAGACCAGTTCAAGAAGATTTAGATGTTGATGAAGCAGAGATAGAACATAAAGGAAAAAAATTTATTATAGATGAAATTATTAGACAACAAAAACAAGCATTAAATTAAAATATTAAACCTTCATAAGGATTTTTTGGTTTAGGCGGTTCTTTTGGTTCATAAAAGGGTTCTTTTACAACTTCTCTTACACTATCTTTTATTGTTTCTTTTGTTTCTTGTTTTTTTAATTTTTTCAATGCTTCTCTTCTTTTTTTATTTGCTTCTAACATTCTCTCTGTGGCTGCGATTTGAGCTGGGGTTCTTGTTTTCATTCCTATACTTCTTTTATCAATTGTTCCATTTTTCTTTTGAATTAATTTTTTACCTATTTGTTTTTCTTGTTCTTCTTTTTCTTGTTCTAATTTTATTTTTTTTAAATCTCTTTCTGTTAATACTGGGTTCTTTACTTTTTTATAACCACCTTTATCATCAGGGATCATATAAATTACTTTTTCTTTTATTAATGTTTTTTTAGATAATTCTTTTTCTAATTTTTGATGTTCTGTTAATTTTGGTCTACCTGCTGTTTTATATTTTCTTTCTCTTTTTGGTTTTTCATATACTGGTTCTGTTTCAGGTTCAGAGTTAGGTAAATCATCATCACTTTCTATTTCTATTATTTCTGTAATTACTTTTTTTCTCTTCTTGGGTATTGTAGTGGGTTTTCCTCTTTTTATTTTTACATTTTTACTTACAACCTCTTCTTCTTGTGGTTCAATACTACTATCGCTTTCTGTATCAGACATATATAATTATAGTAATATTTTATTTTAAGTTAATTAACACATAAAATTTTATATTAATTAAAATTGTCTAAAATAAATGATTATTTTTATTCTTCGTATTCACTTAATCGTTTCATACAATTTGTATAAGCACCCCACCCTGATGGTTTATCTTTTTTGGTCGTAATACTTCTTACATATTTTATTTTTTGTTTCTTCTTTTTCTCTTCTTCTAATTTTTTTCTTGCTTCTTGAAGGTCAGGGTAATAATCAGGTTTAGTTCTTAAATCTTTAATTTCTTCTTTTAATTCTTTTACATGTGCCAACGCTTCTAAAATAACTTTATTTTTATCATCACGCAATTTATTTAAAGTTTTAATATTATCATCTTTTTTCTTTAATATTCTGTCTTTATTTTTGATATTTAATTCTTTATTTTTTAACATTAGCTGTTGTTTTTTAATTGTTTTTTTATTGCTTTCTAATAAATTTTTTAATCTTTCTTTATCACTCATATTTATATATTATCAAAATAAAATAATATATAAGTTATATATAATATGATTCCAAGAGTAGGAGGTAAAAGCAAATTAAAAAAAGTTATTGTAGGAATGATGCCACCACATGAAACATACGTCGAACCTTTTGTAGGAGGTGGACATGTATTTATGTTTAAAGATCCAGCAAATAACAATGTAATTAATGATAAAGATAAAGATATAGCAAATATATGGCAAGATGAAAAAGATGTAGGAGAGAAGATGATAGGTAAAGACTTTACACCTACAAGAGAGAAATTTGAACGATTATTAAATCAAAAAAGTTTTAGTAGTAAAGAAGAGAGGTTGTACCGAAATTTATATTTAAGTATAGGTTCATTTTCAGGAAATAGGAGAACATTTGTCGGAGAGAAAGAATTAAATACATGGAAAAAAGGTGTAGAATGGGGTAAGAAATATAAAACAACTAAATGGAAAGATTATTTAAATGAGAATAAAGTAAAAATATTAAATCAAGATTTTAAAGCAGTAATTAAAAAATATGATAGTCCTACAACATTATTCTATTTAGATCCACCTTATAGTAAATCGACGAGAGATTATAAAGAAAATAGTGTGACACCACAAGATGTATATAATGCATTACAAGGTATAAAAGGTAAATTTATATTGAGTTATGATTTTAGTCCTGAAGTAAAGAAAGTATTTGAAAAATATAGAAAAAAAATAGTGACTACTGCTTACGAACAAAGCGGTCAACAACAGAAAGGAATTAAAGAATATTTGATTATGAATTTTTAAAAGTAGAAAAATGTAAAAAAGTCGATAATGTGCGATTTGGGGGTGTTTGTATCTATATATACAAAATATAAAAACAACAATCTCTTTTTTATATATATATATTATCTATCTATCTATATTTCTTACTTTTTTTACTTTTTTACTTTTTATATATATAATATATAGTATATATTACTATAATAGGTAATAAAATATATAATATATAAAAAATTATAAAAAGTAAAAAGTAAAGTAAAATTTAAAATCAAAGTAAAATAAAGTGATTTTCTCTATTCATACATATTTCAAATCGTTTAATCTTCTTCTTCATCTTCACCCATATTAGTCCAATCAAGTGCATTATCGTCATACATTTTAAAATCAAAATCATTTAAATGGTCTATTACTACTTGATTACTTTTAGCAACCCAGCATGAACAATAATCAAATGCACTTGGTTTTTGTATTGAAAAAATACAATTATGTTTATCCATTGTTTTTCTAATATCCATTTTTCTAATTTCTTTTTCTCTATCTAAAACAAGTTTCGATACTTTTACAGACATTTTATTTAAATGACTTTGTTTCATCTTAAATGGTTGTTCCATTCTATCTTTACAATTCTCAGTAATATATTTATGAATATAGAGAAGTGGTGCAGAGATATTCCTTGTAGCAAGAAAATTTTGACTATCTGTTTTTGGTTTATCTCTTTTAGGACTCCAATTAGATATATCAAGGTCAATTAAATATGAAAATAATTTATTCATTACTTCTATATTTTGTATATTACTATGTAAATCACCCCACCATTCTACATAATCTTCTTTTGACATTTGCATACAAGTTTCAACAACTAAAAATCTTCTATCTGTTGGAGAGATGTTAATAGGTGCGTAATTATTAGACAAAACAAGTAATCGATATAATTGTTTTATAATTCTTGAACTTACAAATTTCTCTCTAATCTGTAATTCATCTTGTGTAATAAATTCTTTTAAATCTTCGAGAAATGTTATTCCATCTTTACCTTGCACTTCATTCATACATACAACTAATTTATTTGCTACTATACTATTCCAAGATCCAAATAAATCATCCATTCCTTTACTTCGATTCATATATCGAGAACCAACTAATGAACTAATAATATCAATTAAACTATCTTTACCTGTACCCTCTATCCCTTTTATAACAATACATACTTTTGGATTTCTTTTTGGATTTTGGAGAATATCTGCGATATAACATTTTAAATATTCTATAATTTCAGGTTTTTTATAAACTTTATTTAAATATTCATCAAACCATTTTATATCATCTTCTGTATATTCAACTCTTTTAGATTTAAAACCTTCAAATTCATTAAAAATATGTTCAGGTGTATCATTAATTTCAGTATATGGTAAAAATTTTTGACTTTCATAATCTTTTCTTTTTATATCTCTCATCCAAACTTTAACAAAATTTTCTAAATCACCTTTATGATTTCTAACTTGTTTATTCTCACACGCATCTTCAACATTTTTTTTAGATATAGTTTCATAAGTTCCATCACTCATTAATACTTTAAAGCAATTTTGAGAGGTAATATAAAAATATTTATTTTCAAATTCATTTTTTTCTATATCATATATTATTTCCATTTCATAATCATTATGATATTCATAAGGTGTCTCAAAAGGTTTATATGCCCATTGTATTCCATAATCTTTTGTAATTTCATTTAAATTTTCTATTTCTATTTGACGTGTAGATATAAATCCATCATACATAGGAATAGAACAATAATGACCATATTTTTCAAATACTTTTTGTAATAGCATATTTTCAAAATACATTAATATATTACACATTTTAGAAGAGATAGGATTTTTTCCTCTGTCCTTTTTAGGTTTAAATTGTTCTTCTCTTATCCAGTCTTTTGAAATAATATTTTTATAAATTTCAATTAATTTTTTTTTATTTTTTAATATTTCATCAAGAATTAATCTAATAGTAGCATCTGTGGTTTTAACTGGAGGTAATCTATCTCTATTCATCATGCATAAAAAATCAGTTTTTTCAATACCCCCTTCACTTAAAATTGTTTCTCTATCATCAATATATAGTTTTAACATTTTACAAGGTAGATCATTTGTTTTACACAAATAATATAATAATGTTGGATGAGCGTTTTTCATATCGTAATCAAAACAACCTTCACTAATAATAAAATCACGATGATATTTTGATAATTGTTGGACACCTTTATTTTCAACATAATATCTATGAGATTTAGATTTATATTTTCTCTCTACATAACCAATACCATTATCATCCCTTTCACACATAGTCAATATATTTATTAATATTGCTTTAAATATTTTTGAATATTTTTTAACCTCGCTGTAATTTTCCTTATCTATATCATTATATTCAACTAATTCATAATCATTGAGAGAGATTAGATATTTTACTTTTTCAATATTTACTTGTTCTGTGAATTCCAACATTATACTATTTATAAACATTTTATTTTTATATATTTATTTTATATATATTTTTAAGTATTTTATATCCGCAAAAATAAATAATATTAAATTTAAAAATATTATTTATTCAATAATTTCTAAACTATTTAAAAAATCTAAAATAGGTAATGCTTGTAAAATTGTTTTTCTATGTTTTTTTGCTTCTTCAATTTGATTAGGTTGTAATTTAATTTTATATTTAGTTTCATAATATTTTAAAAACTTTCTAATTCTACATGCTTCTCTCCTATTCTCTAAAAATTCTTCTTCACTATTGTATTTTTTCTTTCTTCCTCTTTTTTCAATAGTGTCACACATTATATTAATATATAAGATATTTTTTAAATGTATTTATACTAATTAATTATTTTTTAAACATTATAGAATAACCTTTACTTGCTTTAACACTTTGCTGTCTTCTTTTTGCTTGTTCTTTTTTGTATTTATCAGCTCTCTTTTTTTTTTCCATCCTTGCTTCATCTGCTTTCTTTTGTCTTTCTAAAACTGCTCTATTCTTTTTTTGTTGTGCATCAAATAATCTCTTTGGTATTATTGAATATGACATTAGACTTCTCTTTTTTATATGATGGAATCTATCTTTATGTTTCATCATTAAATCAATTAAATCTTTTTTCTTCATTGTGCTAAATCCAGTTATATTAGTTTTTGCTACTTCTTTTTTCAAAGTAGAAAGTAAATGACTTTCTAAATCTTCTCTTGTAGGCATTTATGTTTATAGTATTTATTTTTTTTTCAAATCTGCTAATTCTTTTTGTAATCGTTTATTATTAAATTCTAATTCTTTAATTCTTCTTTCTTTACTTGATAGTAGACCTTCTAATTTCTGTGCATCTGATTTTGGTTTAGGTGGATCTAATTTTTTTAATACTTGTTTAACTTCTTTCTCTGCTTGTCTTGCATTCTTTAAATTCTCTTCTACTAAATTTTCTACTTTATCTTTCTGTTTTTCAAATTCACTTATACTTGATTTTATTTCTTTCTTTATTCCTTTTTGTCTTTTCTTTCCTTCCTTAACTTCTTTCATACCTTCTATTACCCTTGCCATTTCTGCTTCTCTCTTTTTATTTATTTCTGCGATAGGAGTATAACCTACACTTGATTTTTTCCTTGCTTGAACTGGTCGACCTGCCCCAGTTCCTTTTCTAACCTCAACTAATTTCTTACGTCTATAATCCTCTGTTTCTTTTGGTGTTAATTTCTTTTCTCTT
>Ga0075468_10001410_pt1 | contig 10208 bp, 8 predicted proteins | sample DEB08_DNA_12_FD_77578 | JGI IMG/M metagenome (GOLD analysis project Ga0075468, IMG submission 77578) | Aqueous microbial communities from the Delaware River and Bay under freshwater to marine salinity gradient to study organic matter... | ecosystem: Environmental > Aquatic > Marine > Coastal ...
CATTTGCATGGTCAAGTTTTAGAATTATGAATAAGATTCCAAAATCCGATGTTTTTGTTTTGATTTTAGTTTCCTCACTAACTGTAATTTTTGATTTAGCTTTTGCTGTAATTGCTGGAGTCATTGTAAGTGCCTTGGTTTTTGCTTGGGAAAATGCGAGAAAGATTCGTGCAAGAAAAAGAATTAAGGATGACGGAACCAAAGTGTATGAAATTTGGGGGCCTTTGTTTTTTGGAAGTATTGCTACTTTCAATGAAAAATTCGATGTTAAAAATGATCCAGAAAGTGTAGAAATCGATTTTGTGGAAGCTCGTATTTCAGATCATTCTGCTATAGAAGCAATTTTTGCTTTGGTTGAAAAATACCAAGCCGAAGGCAAAAACATAAAGCTAAAACATTTAAGTAAAGATTGTAAAATTTTACTATATAAAGCAAGTCCTATATTTGTAGGAATTATAGAGGAGGGGATTGATGATCCAAGATATCACTTAGCGGCTAATCCAGAAGATTTTCCAAAACCTCTCGCGGAATACAAGTTTTAGCGTTTTAAAAAATAGATACTATAAAAAAAGCGCAACTTTTATAAGTTGCGCTTTTTTTATATCCTATTGTGAACAAACAATACTTATACCATACCTAAGTCCATTAAAGGCAAGGTTCTTACTCGTTTTCCAGTTGCATTAAAAATAGCATTACAGATCGCAGGAGCAATAACAGGAACTCCAGGTTCCCCAACCCCAGTTGGTGCCGTTTCCATATTGTCAATAATAGTAATGTCAATGTTTGGTGCATCTATCATGCGCGTCATTGGGTAATCATGAAAGTTACTCTGTTCAATAGCACCTTCTTTTGCGGTGATTTTTCCAAACAATGTAAACGACATTCCAAAAATGGCAGCACCTTCTAATTGATTTTTAACATTGTCTTTATTCAATACCAATCCACAATCAATAGCAGTCCAAATATTTTCTACTTTTATTTTATCATCTTTTGAAGAGACCTCTACAACAGTTGCAACATAACTATAAAAACTATAATGAACCGCCAAGCCTAAGCCATGACCTTCCGGTAATTTTATGCCCCAATTTGCTTTTTCTGTAGCGGTTTTTAAAACATTTCTGAAACGTTTTGAATCAAAAGGATATGCGGATTTTCCTTGAATAATTCGGTCTTTTCCTAATAGTTCTAAATGGAATGCTAAAGGGTCTTTATTTGCTTTTGCAGCCAATTCATCGATAAAAGAATTGATTCCAAATCCACTATGTATATGAATAACAGAGCGCATCCAACCAATTCGAAGATGGGCTTCTGCTTTCGCATTCTCAAATCTGAAATTTTCAATCTGATAAGGGTTGTTGATAAATCCTTGTCCCAATTCAAAACCAGATGCATAATCTGATAATGGCTTAAAGCTAGAAACGATAGAAGGAAAGGCAACTTTGTGTAACCAACCCGAAACCTGCCCGTTTTTGTCTAGCGAACCTTTGATCGATTGTGTACTTGATGAATGATAAAAACTATGCTGTATATCATCTTCACGCGTCCAAACTACTTGTACAGGTGCATTTATTTCTTTGGATATTGCAACTGCTTCAACTACAAAATCTGACTTTGATTTTCGTCCAAATCCACCTCCTAAAAAAGTAACATTCACTTTTACATTTTGAATATCTAAATTGAAAAAATGTGCGATTTCACTTCTTGCTGTTTGCGGATCCTGCACGGGAGCCCAGACCTCACAACGATCTCCTTGAAACCAAGCCGTCGCATTGGGTACTTCCATAGGAGCGTGCACCAAATGTGGTACATGGTATGTCGCTTCAATAACCTGTTCACTTTCTTTAAATGCATTCGTAACATTTCCACGACTACCAGGAACCAGTTTTCCGTTTTCTAGTAAACGCTCGTTAATTTTTTGATCGTAAGTATCGGTATTGAACTCTTTGTTGTCTCCAAAATCCCAATCAATTTCTAAGTTTAATTTTCCTTGAAAAGCAGCCCAAGTATTATTGGCAATGACTGCAACACCACCCAACATTCCGAAAAATTTTCCAGTAGGCGGAATCATTCGATCCATTTGGATGATTTTTTCAACACCAGCAGTTTCTTCAGCTGCAGACTTGTCGACACTTTTCACGGTTCCAAAAGTAACTGGGCATCTTGCAATGGCAGCAAATTTCATGTTTGGAATTCTTTTGTCAATTCCATAAATCGCTGTTCCGTGTGTAAAATCTTTTAGATCAATACTTTTCAGCGTTTTTCCAATGTATTTAAAATTTTCAGTTTCTTTTAGTGTGATTTCTTCAGATTCTGATAGGGTGATTTTTGATGCTTCTTCCACCAAATCACCAAAGAAAATTTTCTCTTTTGTTTTGGTATTCACGATGTAGTGATTCTCTGCAATGCAATCGTTTTTGGAAACGTTCCATTTTTTTGCCGCTGCAGCAATCAACATCATTTTTGCAGTTGCGCCCATTTTACGCATGGGTTCCAACATTGTTCTTACACTTCGAGAACCATCTGTATTTTGATTGCCATATTTTTCATCTCCAGTTGCTTGTTTCAAAGAAATATAACTCCAATCAGCTTCTAATTCATCTGCAATTGCGGATGCTAATGAAGTTCGGATTCCTTGTCCCATTTCAGAACGAGATGCAATTAAAGTGATCTTTCCATCTTTTTTAATATTGATGAAAAGATTGGGAGCAAACCCGTTTTCGGCTGTCAATTTTGGAATAAAATCCTTTTTGTTTCCAGTTGTACTGCATCCTAAAAGAATTCCTCCTGAGGCCAAACCAAATACTTTTACAAAGTTTCTTCTACTTAAGTTCTGAATCTTAGTCATGGGTATTTGTTTTAAGTTCGACTGCTTTGTGAATTGCTTTTCTAATTCGGGTATAGGTTCCACATCTACAAATATTGCCACTCATAGCTTTGTCAATATCTTCATTTGTAGGTTTTTCTGTGTTATCTAATAGTGCAGTAGCGGCAATTAATTGCCCAGATTGACAATAACCACATTGTGGTACATTGCCCTCATTCCAAGCAGCTCGTAAAAAATCTAAATTTTCTGAAGAGCCTTCAATAGTGAATATTTCTTTTCCTTCTGCATAGGAAACAGGAATACTGCAAGATTTTGTTAAGTTGCCGTCGATTAATACGGAGCAAGCACCACATTGACTAACTCCACAGCCAAACTTTGTACCTGTTAAACCAATAATGTCTCTAATTGCCCAAAGCAAAGGCATTTCGTCTTGCGCTTCAATGGAAAAAGATTTTCCGTTTATTGAAAGTGATTTCATAATTCCTGAAAATTTATGTCAGCAAGTTACGTTTTTTTTGAATTGATATAAAGGAGTAAAAAATTATTTTTGAAATAAGTTGGAAAAAGCTTCTGAGACTGTTTTAAATTTAAATTGAAAATTGGTTGTCTTTACTTTTTTAGAAGATAATCTACTTCCTTCTAAAAGAATGACGGCCAATTCTCCAAAAACAAGTTTAAGTAAGAATCCTGGAACTGCCATTGGCAGATAAGGCCTTTTGATACTTTTAGCCAATGTTTTTGAAAAGGATTTACTGGTTTGAAAATCGGGTGCAACGGCATTGAAAACCCCTGTCGTATTTTGCTCAATCACATGAATGTATAAGTTGCACAGGTCATCAAGATGAATCCAAGACAAGTATTGTTTTCCTGAACCTAAAGGGGAAATGATAGGCGTTTTCATTTTTTGGAGTGCGCCTCCTTTTTTAGATAAAACAATCCCAGTTCTTAAAAGGGTAACGGGTATTTTTAAAGTCTCAAACTGTTGGGCAGCTTTTTCCCATTGAAGACAAACATCACCAAGAAAATCAGTACCTGCAATGTCGGTCTCTGTGTAGACGGTATCGGTTGTTTTTGCACCATAGAAATTGCTTCCAGACCCTGAAATAAATCCCTTTAAAGGAATCTTCAATGCTTTTATTTTCGAATACAAGAGGTTGGCCGTAGCTACTCTACTGTCGATAATTACTTTCTTACGTTCGGAAGTCCAGCGCTTGTCTGCAATTCCGGCACCTGCCAGATGGATGATATAGTCTAAATCTAGCAATGCTTCTTCATGAATATAGTTATTGACTACATCCCATTTATATTCATTTTCTGCTGAAGGGTTTCTACTTAAAATTCTTACGTTGTGTTTCTTTTTCAATAAAAAATCGGTAAGCCTTTTGCCAACCAACCCGGTACCTCCAGTAATCAATATGTTTGCCATGTTGTAAAAATATATAAATTACAATGGAAATACTGTTGGTTTGTAGCAATAATTTTGATTCAGGTTATTTTTTTTAAAATCTACCTATATCTTAACCTACGATTTTTTTCTATGCGTAGAATAAACCGTATTTTTATCGAAATGAAAAAAAACACAACAAGAAAAGGGTTTGTTTTTAAAACATACGAAGCAGAAAACCAATCTCCTTTTGAAATGCTCTTTGAAATTTTCAAAGAATTGATTACCCATACTTCGGGTGATTTTGATGAGGCAATTGATTGGTTGCGCTCTTTAGATAAAGAATATAAACTGACTACCGAAGCCTATACAATTGACGATTTTATTGAAGACCTTACGAAAAAAGGATTCATAAAAAAGGAAACAGATGGAGATGGATTAGGCGCTACAAAAATAACACCCAAAACAGAACGTGCTATTCGTCAACAAGCGTTGAATCATATTTTTGGAAAGATAAAAAGGAGTGGGTCCGGAAGTCATAAAAGTAAATCCCCTGGAATGGGTGATGAGCATACGGGAGATTTTAGAAATTACCAATTTGGTGATGCTTTAGACAAAGTATCAATCACAGAAAGTATTCGAAACGCACAGATTAACAATGGGATTGATGATTTTCATTTGACAGAAAATGATTTGGTGGTAGAAGAAACACTTCACAAAAGCCAAATGAGCACTGTCTTGATGATTGACATTAGTCATTCGATGATCTTGTATGGCGAAGACAGAATTACACCAGCCAAAAAAGTAGCGATGGCATTGGCAGAATTAATTACGACACGATACCCAAAAGATACTTTAGATATTATTGTCTTTGGTAATGATGCTTGGTCTATTAAGATTAAAGATTTGCCGTATTTACAAGTGGGACCCTACCATACAAACACGGTTGCAGGTCTAAACCTTGCGATGGATTTACTCCGAAGAAAACGAAATACCAACAAGCAAATTTTTATGATCACAGATGGGAAACCAAGCTGTTTGCGCTTGCCCGACGGGCAATACTATAAAAACAGTAACGGGTTAGATCCGCATATTGTAAATAAATGTTACGCGATGGCACAACAAGCTAGAAAGCTACACATTCCAATTACTACTTTTATGATTGCAAAAGATCCATATCTCATGCAATTTGTAAGTGCATTTGCAAAAGCAAATCAAGGAAAAGCATTTTATACAGGTTTAAAAGGGTTGGGAGAAATGATTTTTGAGGATTATGAAACGAATCGGAAAAAGAATATTAAAGGATAAAAAAAACAGGAACAGAACTGCAAAGTTTATTTCAGATACTAAAATATATGAACATAAGTAAGATTACAACATTAGGTGCATTAAAAAAGTCAGGATATCAATCAAAATCGATTAAAGAGGAGTTGAGAGAGAATCTGATTAGTAAAATGATGAGTAAGGAAACTGTTTTTAAGGGCGTTCACGGGTATGAAAATACAGTGATTCCAGAATTAGAACGCGCAATTTTAAGCAAGCATAATATTAATTTATTAGGGTTGCGAGGTCAGGCAAAAACACGATTGGCAAGGTTAATGGTAAATTTGTTGGACGAATATATACCTGTAGTTGAGGGCTCTGAAATTAATGACGATCCTTTGCATCCAATTTCGAGATTTGCGACAGAGTTGATTGCGGAAAAAGGAGACAAGACGCCTATTTTTTGGCTGCACAGAACGGCACGTTTTGCAGAAAAACTAGCAACACCAGATGTAACGGTTGCTGACATTGTTGGAGATGTAGACCCCATAAAAGCAGCGAATTTAAAACTGAGTTATGCCGATGATCGGGTGCTTCACTATGGAATGATTCCAAGAGCAAATCGATGCATTTTTGTAATTAATGAATTGCCAGATTTACAAGCTAGAATTCAGGTTGCACTGTTTAATATTTTGCAAGAAGGTGATATTCAAATTAGAGGATTTAAATTGCGATTGCCTTTAGATATGCAATTTGTGTTCACAGCAAATCCAGAAGATTATACAAATAGGGGAAGTATTGTAACACCTCTTAAAGATCGAATTGGATCTCAAATTTTAACACATTATCCTGAAGATATTGAAACTGCTAAAAAAATAACACAGCAAGAAGCCAATCGTGGAGATGATCAACAAGCAGGGATTCAAGTTCCAGAACTGGCCAAAGATTTGTTAGAGCAAATTGTTTTTGAAGCGAGAGAAAGTGAATACATCGACCCTAAAAGTGGTGTGAGTGCTCGTTTAAGTATTTCAGCTTACGAAAATCTATTAAGTACGGCAGAACGAAGAGCCTTGCTTTCTGGTGAAGAAAAAACAATGCTTCGTTTGAGTGATTTTGATGGAATTATCCCAGCCATTACAGGAAAAGTAGAATTGGTCTATGAAGGGGAGCAAGAAGGCGCGCAAGTAGTTGCAGAAACTTTAATTAAGAAAGCGATCAAAACCTTATTTCCAACCTATTTTCCAGTCATAAAGAAATTGGAAAAGCAAGAAGATGAGTCCCCTTATGATGACATTGTTTCTTGGTTCTTTAATGCCGATGGAGATTTTGAGCTGTTGGATGAATATACAGATACGGCATACAAAAAGGAACTCAATAAAATAAAACCATTGAATGATTTCTTAGAGAAGTACCAGCCCAATATGAATAAAAAAGATACTTATTTTGTAAAAGAATTTGTGCTCTGGGCATTGGTTGAGTTTAAGAAATTAAGCAAACACAGATACGCAGAAGGAACACAGTTTAGAGATCCTTACGGAAGTTTTATGAGCGGTTTATAATCATTTACCAGGTATTTCTGGATTTAATATTTTTAGAGCAAAGCCGAATTATTTCTATAATTCGGTTTTTTCTTGTCGTGTCTCTTTTTGCTTGATTGAGCCAATACAGGTAGCTTTTTCTGTAACTAGGTGCAAATCGATTGTAGTTATCGAAAGCCGTTTTGTTTTGATTGAATTCAATTTGTAAATCGTCTGGAATGATTCCTTTTTCAACAGCATCTAAAGCAGTCCAAGAACCATTTTGTTTTCCGATTTTGATACTATCTAAGCCACTTTGATGTAGTAATTTTTTTGTTTTTAATTCTTGAATATGTTTCTTGTTCAATGCACTCCATGCACTTTTTGGATTTCGTTTGCAGAAATATTGTCTTCGTTTTCCATTTCCTAAGCTTTTAACGGTAGCATCAATCCAACCAAAACACAGCGCTACTTTTACAGCTTCTTCCCATCGCATCGATGCTTCTTCGTTCTCTACTTTATAAAAGATCAAATAGATGCCTTCTGATGTGGCATGATTTTCAGACAACCAATTTCGCCATTCGGTATCATTTTTAAAATAAAATGATTCCTTCTTTTGCATTATCGCATAATTTTGTTTGGAAAAACAACAACACTTTCATGACCGTTTTCGCCTACAGCAGCAACACCAAAAAAGAAATTATCAATTACAATTCCGTCCAAAGTAAATTTGGTTTCTTCCACATATCGGCTATGGTCCCAAGTAGGAGAGGTGGTATCTCTCCAGTAGATTTTATATCCTTTGGCACCGTTGACTTTATTCCATTTCAATTTTGCAGAGGCTTGCACAATTCCACCAATTGCAACCATTTCTGGTGCTGGAGGTGCCAATGCTAAACTTGCCATTGTAATTGCATTTACAGCGGTTAATTTTTTTGCATATCCAAAATTCACATGCTCAAAGGTATCGCCATATGCAATGCCGTTTTCTGTTCTAATATCCTGATGTTGCTGTGTATAGTTTTCATGCGCTTCCATAATTCTAATTCCTGCATAGCCTAAATCATTGAAAGGCCTGTGATGTCCTCCTCGACCAAAACGATCTAATCGATAAATCATCATTGGATTCATTTCGGGCATGTAATTACGAACTGTTTTATGTGTGTATCTGGCCAATTGACGTGAGATTCCGTCTACTTCGCCGCCATAAAAACGACGCATTCTTCTTTGTCTTTCTGTTTCATTCGCTGGAACAGGTTCTGAAAAAATTCTGAAGGCCCTGTTGTCGATCACACCATCAACTCCGGTAATGTTTCCAATCATATCATTGTTTAAAACACCAATGATTTCCCACCCTTTTTCTTTGGCATATTTTGCCAGCCCTGCTCCGCCAAACAAGCCTTGTTCTTCTCCAGACAATCCTACATAGATAATACTACTTTCAAATTGGTATTTAGATAAAACTCTTGCAGCTTCTATGGTTCCTGCCATTCCAGAGGCATTGTCATTGGCTCCAGGTGCATCTTTTGTGAAATTAGCCCCATCACTATTTCTGGAGTCAATATCTCCACTCATAATGACGTATTTGTTTGGATATTTTGTTCCTTTTTGAATGGCAACGACATTCACAACCCAAGCATCGTGCGGAACTCTTTTGCTCATTTGGGTAGTGACAAGGTCTTTTTGATAAAAGACATTGATGCAATCATCACATTCTTTAGAAATATCCGCAAAAGTATTTTTAATCCAACGTCTGGCAGCTCCAATTCCTCGAGATGCAGATAGCGTATCTGAAAAAGTATTTCGGGTACCAAATTCTGTCAATGTTTTTACATCAGCTTTTATTCGATCTTCAGAAACAGCATCGATAATGTCATATATTTTTTGATCTGTTTGGCTTAGTAGTGTTGTTGTGGTACATAAAAACAAAAGGTATAAGTACTTCATAAGACGGTATTGTTTGAAAAATAAATTTAAAGATACAGCATTTTTTAGATTTTTTGGCTAGGTGGTTTGTAAGTAGAGTAAAAAAGCACCAAAAGCAATCACACCAATAGCAATCCAATCAGAAATTTTTATTGTTTCTCTGAAGAAATATGAACTAAATAAAATTGTGGTTAATGGACTGGCTAAAAATAAAACACCTGAAATGACAGGGTTGGTAATTTCTAGCCCTAAAAAACTAAAAAGAAGCCCTAAAAAGATAACCATACTCATTAGTAAAACGCGATAGAAATATTTTTGAAATGTTAATAGTAATTGATTCGGCTTTCTTCTTCTTTTTTCAAAAGAAAGAATAACTACTCCACAAATAAAAAAAAGTATTTCTTGATTGGCAATGATGAATATTGCTGGAATTTTTTGAGTTAAATTTTCCCAGTTAATGATTGCTGCTGTACCAAAACATAGTGTCATTAGAATTAGTAATAGGTGCTGTTTTAGATTGATTTTTAAGCTACTATTTTTATTTGTATATATGTAAAAGATAAAACCTATTGTGATTATGGTAAGACCAAAAAAAGAAGATTTTAAATCAAATTTTTTAAAAAGCCATAAATATAATATGGTAAAGATTATACCTAACAAATTATAAATAGCAGCCCATTGTATGGATGCTTTTTTATAAAGTGTTAGCATACTAAATAGGCCAATAAGTCCTAGTGTTGCTGAGGTTAATGTTTTCGAAATTTGCAAAAAACTAAATTCTGTTATATCGTGAAAGTAAAAAAGAATACTGGTCGATAATATGCTTGTTAAAAAAGATCTATAAGTCATTAACAAGCTAACTGAAATGTTCACTAGATTTTTTTTCCAAAGCACATTGTTAAAAGAAAATAATAGCATCGCTAATACGAGATAGGTCATTGGGTTTTCTGATTCTTTGCTTGTTAAGAGATAGTGAAATCGATCAGGGATTGATTAAATTTTGTAAACTTTGTTTTTTTGATAAGATTTTCTAAAATAAGTTTTATTTTTTTATTGTCGTCTTTGGCATTCTTTAAATAGGTTATTTGCAACTTCGTTTGATAATAAAAAAGGGACACATAATCGCTATAGCTCAACTCTACTTTTTCGAGCTCTACAAGATTTAAGTTTATTTGTGCCATGGTTAAGTTGCCTTTTTCAATATTTAAGTTCGCCATTGCAATTAAAGAAAGGGCATGCCCTGTTTTTGAAGACCAACGGTCCATTTCAAGAATTTCTTCATAAAATGCATCTA
>Ga0075468_10001413_pt1 | contig 10205 bp, 9 predicted proteins | sample DEB08_DNA_12_FD_77578 | JGI IMG/M metagenome (GOLD analysis project Ga0075468, IMG submission 77578) | Aqueous microbial communities from the Delaware River and Bay under freshwater to marine salinity gradient to study organic matter... | ecosystem: Environmental > Aquatic > Marine > Coastal ...
ATGAAAAGACCTTTATGCAGAACCTGTAGGATTAAACCTAGGTCATACGCCTATAAAAAAGCTAAAAAGATTTATTGGCGTAGCGAGTGTGATTCCTGCATTCGTAAGAAAAACAAGCAAAAAACAGGATCTGCTCCAAAATGGCTTCAAGCAGGATACCGTAAAAAAAATAAGTGTGAATTATGTGGTTTTAGATCCAGTAAGCCCATACAAATGGATGTGTATCATGTTGATGGAAACAGAAACAATACTTCCGTATATAATTTAAAAACTATTTGTGCTAATTGCCAAAGATTGAAATCTACGCTGAATCTCGGTTGGTCTCTTGGAGATCTGGAAGTAGATAATTAGTCATATCATATATTTGCTTGTATAAAGATTCAATAGTGTTTGTATTTTCTAGAACATAATCGTAGTCAGCTCCAATCCAATCCCATTCTGATTTGTGTGCGCCTGCCTCAATCATTTCTTGTTTGTTTGGCATTTTTGTACGTTTCACTAGCACAATTTTTCCGCCTTGAGCTCTAATTTTTTTAATTTCGTTTATAAATCTTGTGTCTGAGATTACCGTGTGTTGCCCTTGATATCTTGCCATGCACGAATCTACCCAAATAGAATCCAACATGTTTGCCCGGCATACTTCTGTGCCAAAATACTGTAGTACCCAACGTGGAGTTACCTCTTTGCCAAATTTTTTACTCCAAAAAATATCGGGCTGTTCTCTCCATGCTCTCGATTCTTTAGTGTTGCCTTCTACTAATTCTCTGTTCCAACCAAATATATTAGACACAGCGTCTTTCAATGATTTTGCGAATGAGTCTCTTTTAAATCCGTGGTGAGAAACTAATCGTTCTGCCACAGTATCCTTACCAGATCCTATCAACCCAACTAAACCTATTAACATTTAAACAGTTTAGCAGGATTTTATTCTTTTTTCAAGTTCTATTTTTGTTTCTCTGATTGTTTTTAGTATTAGTTCTTTGATGCTTTTGGAATTAGCAATGGTTGCCATGTTTTCTAGACCGATTACCATTTCTTCTAACTCTTCGTAGGTGAGATTTTGTATTTTTTTATATTCTTGAGCCATGATGCTTGCCTTTGCAGTTATATTACTTTATTTTATTTAATATGAAAAGAAAATGAATTAACCTATAACAAAACTATAAGGAGTACCGCCTTCGACATAGTTATTAATTTCTAGGTCTAGTTTTTCCATCTCGGCTATGCCTTGTTGTTTAAGCTCAGCACCGTTTAATGTAGTACCGCCTTGTGGTCCTGCTATGGTATTAAATTTGCCTCGGGCTTCACCTAACATTGTTTTACAAACTGCTAGAGTGTAATCTCTAATCCACGGTTTAGAATAGATATCTCTTAATAGTGTAATGTCTGGTCTAAAATTGTCTGTATGCATTAGTACTGTTTCGTTGTCTGCTCTTGGTCTTTGAGTTATAGTCAATGTTTTAGTTGCAACATCAAAGTGGTGTTGAATAAATGACCCAAACATTTTTCCTACTAATTCTTGATATGATGCAAAAGCGTAGTAGGTTGCTAATCCACCAGTTGCTCCTGCTCTTAAAAGATATGTATTTGTATAGGCTAAATTGAATGGCTCAAATAGTGTGCCACCTTCTCCACCTTCGGTTCTTGAACCTACTGTTCTTCTCATGAGCTGTCTTACGTTGATAATTTCGTCAGGTAGAATATATTTGTTTTGGTTTTTGGCCAGCGTGAGATGAGCGTATGATTCTTCAACAGCATTAGATGATCGTTGACGGAATCTGTTTACGGCTCTTTCTAGTGCAGTTTCGTAGTGTTTTGGGTCTAATTCAACCTCAATCATTCCGTCACCTAGACTAAGTTTAACGTACTCAAATACCTCTTGTTGCATAGTTTGTAGTTCTGACATACACATATTTACCGTTAGACTCATTACAATAAATATACATGATATGCCACGACTATCAATCTTTAAGCCAGAAAAGGGCAACGACTACAAATTTTTTGATCGCAACATCAAAGAGATGTTTACTGTAGGCGGAACAGACTTACATCTACACAAATATCTAGGGCCATACAAACAGGGTGACACAGGCAAAGACGGAGCGGCATCTCCAACACAGCCAAACTATGCTACCAGTGAAACCAATGAAAGAACCATACAAGATCTGTTGTTTTTAGAAAACAGAGATAGACAATATTCACCAGATATCTACACAATAAGAGGCATTTACAATGTGCAGGACATAGATTTTAATCTATCACAGTTTGGTATGTTCTTACAGAATGATACAGTGTTTTTAACTGTACACATGAATGAAATAGTAGAAAGACTTGGCAGAAAACCTATGTCTGGAGACGTGGTAGAATTTCCACACATGAAAGAAGACTATTCGTTAGATGCTTCTGTTCCTATTGCTCTAAAAAGATATTATGTGGTTGAAGATGTCAACAGAGCCGCAGAAGGATTTTCACAAACTTGGTGGCCACACCTTTTAAGATTAAAATTAAAAACTCTAGTTGACTCTCAAGAATTCCGTGATGTTATTGGCGACGCAACAACAGAAGGAAGTCTAGCCAGTTACATGTCAACTTTTAACAAAGAAAAATCCATTAACGATGCTATCGTCAACCAAGCAGAAGCAGACTCGCCGAAATCAGGATTTAATTACAAACAATACTATGTGGCTCCGATTGATGAGCGAGGCAATATTAGATTAGACGGTGCAAACAATGAAACATCTCGTGCCAGCTCCAGCCAAACAGTTAATGCAGTGTTAGACACACCAGCAAGTTCACACTATGGATTTTACGTGGACGGTGACGGCGTGCCACCAAATGGTTATCCAGCAGGCTTTGGAACTTCGTTTCCAACGTCTAATTTTGACAAAGGTGACTACTGGTTAAGGACAGATTTCTTGCCAAACAGACTATTTCGTTATGATGGGCTTAGATGGGTCAAAGTGGAAGACTCGGTCAGGATTACTTCGACCAACAATGATAGTAGGGCTAATTACAAAACAAAATTCATCAATGAATCAAACACAACTACTATTAACGGTTTGACAGTTGAGCAGAGACAATCTTTGACAGATGCTCTAAAACCAAAGGCTGACAATTAAGATGTTGCATTTTTATGATGGTCAAATAAGGAAATTTTTAACTCAATTCGTAAGAGTTTTGAGTAATTTTTCTGTAGAAACAGGTAAAGGATCTGATGGTTCAATTAAATTGAGAGCAGTTCCTGTAGTTTATGGAGACATGACTAGACAGGTAGCAAATATTATAAGAAATAATTCTGAAAATGCTTTACAATATGCTCCACGAATTGCCGCATACGTAAATGCACTGGATTATGACAGAGAGAGAATGCAAAATCCGTATCATGTCGAAAAACAACATTTAAAAGAAAGAGAATTTGATGCCACCACCGGCGAATATACTGAAGGACTGGGTGCTGGATATACAGTGGAAAAAGTAATGCCATCTCCTTTCCGTTTAAATGTATCTGCAGATATTTTTACTACCAACACTGATCAAAAATTACAGATAATGGAACAGATCCTTTATCTCTTTAATCCGGATTTTGAAATACAAAAATCAGACAACTATATTGATTGGACCTCTTTAAGTTATATAGAATTGACAGATATAACATTTTCGTCTAGGACAGTTCCGGTAGGAGCAGACACAGAAATTGATGTTGCATCTTTAAGATTTTCTATGCCAATATGGTTATCACCACCAGTGAAAATATCTAAATTGGGTGTGATACAAAAAATTATTATGAGTATGTATGATGATGATGGCGGAATTACAAAAGGTCTGATTGATGGTTCTTTAATAAGCAGAAGTTTTATCTCTCCAAACAATTTTGGATTGTTATTGACTGGAAATCAAATTAGACTATTAGGTACAACTGGCGTAAATGTATCTTCGGGTGGCGATGGATTCCAAACAGGTGCAAACGAGCCTAATAATTATGATCCATTTGAAACTTTTGGACCACCAGTGAACTGGAATATTCTTTTGAATCAGTATGGCAAAATTACAAACGGTACTTCACAAATTAAATTACAACAAGAAAATGGTAACGAAGTTGTAGGCACAATATCCACAACTCCCTTGGATGAAACTATATTACTGTTCAACATAGATGCAGACACTATACCAGCTAACACGCTAACTGCTGTGGTAAAAATTATCAATCCGTTAACATTTGATCCATCTGCTAACGGCACACCGGCAAATGGTACAAGATATCTGGTTACAGATTCTATAGGAGATTCAACTAACACCATTGATGCTGTTGCTTGGGGCAATCTTAGAGCAGGTATAAATGATATTGTTCAATATAACTCTACTACAGGCAAATGGGGTGTTGTGTTTGACGCATCAAACCCAGATTCTACACAACATTATGTAACTAATTCTAATACAGGTATTCAATATCGTTGGAATGGAGAAACTTGGCAGAAGTCATATGAAGGTATCTACACACAAGGCAAATGGACTTTAATTTTACCAGGTGGTTCTTCACAGTACGATGCAGGTCCTGACACAGGGCAATCAGGTTCTGGTTCTAACGTCACATACCCATAATAACTAATAATATGGATCAAAACATCATATGCTCCGGAGCACTTTTCTATGCTACCGGCACTAAAAGATTTTTATTCCTTCAGAGAAACAGTCTCAAAACTCGCGATACATGGGGACTAGTAGGAGGGCGTGCTCGTAACTCAGAGTCAGCGTTTGAAGGATTGAAGAGAGAAATACAAGAAGAAGTGGGGCAGACTCCTGCATTTAAAAAAGTTATTCCTTTAGAATTATTCACGTCCAATGATCAAAAATTCTTTTTTCATACCTATGTGGTAGCAATTGAATCAGAATTTTTACCTAAACTAAATGATGAACATTCGGGATACTGTTGGACTGCATTTGAATGTTGGCCTAAAAATTTACACGTGGGTCTCAAGAACACATTAAACAACAAGGCCATCAAAGGCAAGTTACAGACTATTTTAGATTTGATAACTTAATTAACCAGCACTTATTTTTACAGTACCGTTGTCATTCCAAAGTTGGCCTGCATTACTAGGATCACTTGTTGGTAAGTCCGTTGCCATTACTTTTCCGGAATTGTTTACCATCAGTGTGCCGTTGTCGTCTGGTAGATCGATGTTTCTTTTTGTAGTTGACTTGCCTGACAAGAAAGTCTTTTTGCCATCTTCTGTCTGTAGGCACAATGGCACATCACGGTGACAATAAATGGCGTTGTTTGCAACGGTCAATAATGGTTTGTGCTGTCCGTCTTTTCGACCAATAATTTCTATCCTGCTTTGGTCTTTACCCTTTTTATTGTCTTTGATGCTTCCTTTGATTGAACCTATTCTGATACTTTCTCCGGCATCGTTCTCGCCAGTGAACTCTAGCCAAGTGTCTGCATTGATTTGTATGTTTTTTCCTACTTTAAACATATAAAAATATCTACTAGTTGTTGGTTCTAACTACGCAAAGTACCATTCCGATACTATCATCATTTTTGTCTTCAAGGGCTCTACCAATTACGTGGAAAGGATTTATTGTATCTGAATCCGTTACACCTCTTGCTGTGCCTTTAGTAGATGAAGCAACAAGTCTTTGACCTTTGCTTACTTGTCCAGTTACTCTTACTGGAGTTCTTCCTGTCATTGCTACAAAAGGATGTGAATCGTTGTTACCTGCACCGGCGTTCATCGCATATGCTGGTTTTTGTGATACAACACCAAAAACAGTGTCAGATAATTCTGCGTCAACTTCTGTTATTTCTTGTGAACCACCTAGCATTACTACTGCGCCTTCTGCCATTGGAGCATCTGCGGCAAATCTCTCCGCGACATCCGCATATAATGCCGATGTTGAAACTGCGTGTACTACATTACATCTCACGTCAACTAAATCTCCTGTTAACGCTAATGAAGTGTCGTTGTCTGCTCTTTTGAAAGCAGTAAAGGCTCCGCCTGCATTTCCAAATGTTGTCGTACCGTCATCTGCAAATCCTTCATCCCATACCCAGAAAAGAGCTTTTTCAGTGGCGGCTGATGTTGCACCTCTGTTTACTTTTATACCACTGTAAGATGGCATTCCTGAGTTTGCTGAAACGTTTCTGTTTACTTCGATTATGTTGTCTTCAACTGAAAGTGTTGATGTGTTTATTACTGTTTCAGTTCCGTCAATTGTAAGGTTACCTGCAACTCTCAAGTTGTTTGTAATAACTGTTTCACCTGTTGCTGTCAATGTTAAAAGTCCTGAAGAAGCGATGACCAAGTTTGTTCCATCACCTTCGATCTTTTCACCTGCATCACCAAAAACTATTCCTTTTGCTGATGGAAGTATTACATCTGTCAATGGTGAAAGATTAATGGCACCTGATGCCGCTGTAACAGTTAAGTGTGTTCCATCTGATGCTATCTTCTCGTTGGCATCAACGAACTCTAATGGTATGTTGATAGGTATGACTACTGCCGCACCTGCATTCAACTGTATGTCATCACTTGAATCAATTTTTAATAGTGCTCCAGTACCCTCGATCTTTTCGCCTGCATCACCAAAAACTATTCCTTTGTCATTGGCCATATGTACATCTGAAGCTGTTGCTAAATTGATTTTACCACCTGATGTGATTGTGAAATCAGTGTTGTTGGTTTCAATGTGTTCTCCACCATCACCAAAAACTAAACCTACTGCATTTGGAATGTGTACATCTGTCGTTGCTGTTAAATTAATTTTTGCACCTGAGTTGATTGTTAAATCAGTTCCATCTGATTCAATCTTCTCATTGGCATCTACAAATTGTAATCCTTTGTTGGCCGGTATAACTACATCTGATCCTGCGTTTAATAGAATGTTTCCAGTTCCTTTGGCAGTGATGTTTATTGGAACGTTTGTTTCTCCACTTGCTCCTAGGATTGGACCGTTGCCTGTTGCCGCATTTGTAATTTCTAATTCATTTACTGCTGATGCAGTTGTTTGAAAGATAACCGACTCATTTCCATTTGCATCTGCAATGAATCCTGCGTCTGCTATTTTTGGTGCTGTTAATGTTTTGTTAGTTAATGTTAGTGTCGCCGCCGCTTGGTCGTCTACGTACTTCTTGTTTGCGAACTGTCCGTCTGCACTTGGTGCCGCTGTTGCACCGCCGACGATTGTGTTGGCTGAAGCTGATATTACTATATCACCTACTTCTAATCCGTTGTTTACTCTAAAATTTCTTGTTGTCATGGTTCCATATCTCCCGCATGATTGTTAATATTAAAAGTATTTATGCTGATAGGGGTATTATTCTGCTAGACAGTTGATTCTGTAGGCGTTTACTACAGTAGAACCACCCGAAGTTGAGGATATTGAAAGTTCTATGCTGTTGTCTGCGTCTGATTTGAAGTCACCGGTAAATTCTAACTGTGTGGTTTCCTTGCTTGACACGAAAGGTCCTTGTGATACACCCGCTTCCCCCGGTGCTCCTGAAACGTAAACCTCCTGCACACTGAACACACCTTCTGTGGCATTCTTGCCCACAACATAGTATACCGCACCTGTGGCATCATCTAGATCGAAGTCGTCAAATGCAGTTGCACTGGAACTTACTGTTGTGGCGCCAATTATCTTTTGGTTGCTGTTCGATACTGCCGTCATCGAATCTGATAGTAAAGTTTTGTGTATTTTCAAACTTAGATTTGGTGTCAATCCAGCCGCACTCACAACAACGTTGTCTCCTGAGATGGCCGCTGACAAGGTGATCATGTCGTTGTTGCCGGTGTTTATCGTACCATACTGTGCTATGAAAGCGTTGGTCCCGTCATGCACAACCAGTGCCTCCGTGACCCCTGTCTCTGTCTTGGCATTGTCGTCGACCAATATGGAATACTTGGCGGCCCTAAACGATGCGTGTGCGAATGTGTCAATGCTCTCTGAGGCAGAGTCAACATCTGTGTTTGAAGTTGTGATCGTGACACCTGCAGTTGCGTCGGAAGTGTTGGCCCTTGAGATCGGAATCTTGTAGTAACTGACCCTGGAGTCTGCACTAGGGGCCACTATTTTCACCCTTACCTGGGAACTGGATATGTCAGCCGATGTTGTTGGCAATGTGTTGTCTGTCCCAGACGCACCACCCCTGGCACCACTTATGAAAGCGTCACTGTCGTTATGTGCAACACAAAAAACTGATGCACTGCTATGATCGTTTGTGAGGTCAGTGAGCGCCATGAAGTAGAATGCCATGTCTGCACTTGTTGATTGGAAGTAGTCTACTGTCCTCGCAGAGGTTCCGACCGATTTATTGTTCTTGACCACTGCCCTTGTGTCATCTGATGCTGTTGCTGTAGACGAACCGAATGACATTGTTCCTGATCCATCTGTTTTTAATACGTCGCCAGCACTACCGTCTGCTACTGGCATCTTGAATGCCGTGCCTCCAGATGTGAAAATTAAGTTTGTGCCATCTGATGAAACTGATTCGTTTGCATCGTGCAACTGTAATGTTGGTGTTCCACCACTGTCTGTTAATAGTAATCCTGTGTCGTGAACGTGTGTTAGTGCTATTTCATCATTGGCACCAAATGATAGAATTGCTCCATCGTGCTGTAATTCTAGATCTTGTGTTAATGTTACATCTCCATCTGAACCTATTGCTATCGCATCTGTGTCGGATGTGTGTCCTATGCTTGTGCCATTAATGATCACATTGTCAACAGTTAAAGTTGTTAAGGTACCTAGAGAAGTGATGTTAGTTTGAGCGGCTCCTGTTACTGTGGCCGCTGTTCCAGATACGTTACCTGTAACATTACCGGTCAGTGGTCCAGCGAAAGCATCTGAAGTCACTGTGCCATCAAAATATGCGTCCTTGAATTCTAAACTAGATGTACCTAGATCTATTTGGTCATCGGTCACTGGAGTTAGTGCTCCATCACCGATTGTCAGTCTGCCTGATCCACCTGTTGCTATCGTTATAACATCTGAACCTGAGAACGTTATAGATGTGTTGGTGTCTCCATCACCTGCAATTGAATCCAGTTGTAATGATCCCACGTTTGTGAAGTTGGAGTCACCTAGGTCCAGCGTTCCTGTTACGGTTAGGTTTCCTGTGATGTCTGTGTTTGCATTTAATTTTATCGCACCTGTGCCCGCTGGATCAAGTGTAAGGTCAGCGTTGCTTGGAGATGCTATTGACGATCCAACTATGACTAGATCTCCTACAGATAGATCAGCAAATGAAAGTGTACCACTTCCGTCTGTCTTTAAGAATTGTCCTGCGCCTCCATCTGATGTGGGATATGCTAATCCAGACAGTGTTGCCTGTCCAGATGAGATAAGTGTACCATCAACTACTACGCCTTCGTTGATGTTTATTGCTGTTGAATCTGCTGAAGTTATTGTTGTGCCACGTATTGTAATTGCATCTAGCACAATGTTTCCTGTGCCTGATGTGGTCAATGTAAGATCTGCGTTGGTGGGTGCGACTAAATTTGTGATAGAAAGGTCACCCTCTGCACCAAACTCAAGGGCGGTTCCTGCCGCATTTACTTTTATAATTTGACCCGCCGAACCAATAGATGTTAAACCTGTACCACCAAAGGCGACTCCTACGGTCTCTCCCGATTGGAATTCTGCCATCCCAGTGGCTACATTTGAGCTGTTAAAAACAACTCGTACTGGTGTTTTATTTGCCATAGTTTAGTTCTGTGCTCCGCCTTGTTAAACTTACGGAATGCATTTCCTTTTAACTTATGTGTATTTAAGCAATTGAATTAGAATTGAAATAGAGTAATACCAGCGGCACCCGATGCCGATAGTGCTGTACCATCAGACAGTGTAAAAGTTTGGCCCGCGTCTGTGTAAACAGGTACGTCCTCGACAGTGGCATTAAATTCTAAACTTAACGAGGCAGTTGTTGCCAGGATTTGTGCGTCTGTAAGTACAGAGCTTCCGTCACTTACAAATATCCCCACAGTTTGCACCGGTCGTATTGCTGTCCCAGTGGTTGCTCCTGTCAATGAAATACCGTTGGCTCCCACTTTTGAACCAGCTGGCAGTGTTGCTCCTGTTGCCGCTATAGATAATGCACCTGATCCATCTGAACTTATAGTTGCTCCGCCTAAGTCAATAGTTTCCGCGGCCAGGTATGCAGTCTGCCATCTTCGAGTTGGACTACCTAGTTGGTATACACTGTT
>Ga0075468_10001418_pt1 | contig 10187 bp, 10 predicted proteins | sample DEB08_DNA_12_FD_77578 | JGI IMG/M metagenome (GOLD analysis project Ga0075468, IMG submission 77578) | Aqueous microbial communities from the Delaware River and Bay under freshwater to marine salinity gradient to study organic matter... | ecosystem: Environmental > Aquatic > Marine > Coastal ...
GGTGTGGCCAATGCGCGGCGAATTGCAGCGCGTACTGCATGGTGATCGGTTTTAAAGGGGTCGTAAATCACTAGTATTGAAGCGTAAGAGGGCACTAGGTCGATCAGCTGCGTGGCGAGACTAGTGCGCAGCTGTGCGGCGGTTGCGGCTATGGCTGAGGCAATCGACTGGCTGGGCGCATCGCCAAAATAGACGATAAGAGAATTCTCTCCAGCGATGGCAATGTTGTGTAGATCATGCATTACGAATTAATTAACTGACGAATTTCTTGGATGGCTTTAACGCCTTCTGGATTGTCGCCGTGTACGCAGAGGGAGTCAGCTTGAAGTTCAAGACGGTGACCACTAACTGTGGTGACAGAGCCTTCGGTTTTCAGTTGCTGGACCTGGGCGAGCATTTTTTCACGATTGTGCACTGCACCTTCTTTGGCTCGGGAGAGCAGGGCACCATTGTCGTCGTAACAGCGGTCGGCAAAGGCTTCGAAGATAACCTCGATGCCAAACATCTTGGCTTCTTCCCTGTGGGTTTCAGCATCAGGTGTGGCTTGCAACATAAAGGCCAGTGACAGATGGGATTCGGCGATAGCTTCCATGATTGCGCTGCGAATATGGCCGTTGGCCATCATGTCATTGTAGAGGGCACCGTGGGGTTTGACGTAGGTTACGGGTACGCCGAGATTCTGCGCCATGCCTGTGAGAGCGGCGATTTGATATTGAACTATGGCGATGATTTCAATGGCAGGCAGTTTCATTGAGCGACGGCCAAAACCGGCGAGATCTGGATAGCTGGGGTGCGCGCCGACAATGACATTGTTACGTTTCGCAGAGAGCAGAGTTTTTTTGATGACCACTGGATCGCCGGCGTGAAAACCGCAGGCGATATTGGCTTGATCTATATGGGGCATGACTTGGTCGTCGAGGCCCATGGTCCAGGCGCCGAAGCTTTCGCCGAGATCGCAATTTAATAGTAGTGCCATATTGGGTTCCTAAATGCTGCTGGTTTGTTGGGCCGCTCTGTATTAGATAGCGCTTTTTAAAACAGTCCGGTGCGGCGAAGTATTAAACTGCCTTCAGCATCGACTGCATGATTTGCCTTGTTACCTACGCTGCGGAACTCGCTATAACTCAAACAGGTCCTCGCGCTCTACGGTAACAAATCATAAGCGCAGCCTAATTGATGCTGAAGGCAATTCAATAGTTCTTTTAAGTGGCTGTTGCCATCCTGCCTCAGGCTACCCACTTCTTAGAATCGCTCAATCACTCACCACCGCAAGATCGCTATTCTTCAAATCCGTCACCAGCATACAGCCAGGACTATGGGTTATACAAAAGGGCAACTTCGCTGCCTCCAAGGCAACCTGCGGTGTCACACCACAGGCCCAAAATAGCGGCATCTCGCCGTCTTTAATGGTTACCGCATCGCCAAAATCTGGATGGTCAATGTCAGTAATACCTATATGTTCTGGGTTGGCATAATGGATTGGCTCGCCATGTACCGAGGGATAGCGCTTACAAATTTCCGCGGCGCGCAGTGCGTCTTTCGGCACAAAGGGCCTCATGCTAACAACCATCTCTCCGGCAAAGGGGCCGGCGGGGGTGCAGTCTATATTGGTTCTGTACATGGGGACATTGACTGCTTCGCTGACATTGCGCACTTCGAGGCCGTCGGCAATCAATGCCTCTTCAAAGGAGAATGAACAGCCGAGTAAAAAGGCAACTAGATCATCCCGCCAGAGTGCCGAGATATCGTTGACTTCACTGACCACCTGGCCATGCTCGAAGACTTTATAGCTTGGTATATCTGTGCGGATATCAATATCTTCACCCAGTGTCGGCAGTGTAAAAACACCGGCTTCTGATGTGGCAATCAGTGGGCAGGGTTTGGGGTTGCTTTGACAAAACTGCAGAAAATCCGCTGCTGAATCAGCAGGCAGAATAACTAAATTACACTGCACGTAGCCATTGCAATGCCCTGAGGTGTTACCGCTGTGCTCGCCGCCGCGGATTTTTTTACGCAGCTGCTGCGGTGATAGCGTCTGTTCAATGCTGTTATTGGGCTCTTTCATGGGCAATTCCAACTAATGTTTAGCGAGTCTAACAAAGCTTCTGGGTGAACTCATTAGCTGTACCCCAGAGGTACTATTATTAAAGTGGGATCATAGCCTAGCGCCAGTGCTTCGCCCAGCTGTCAAGTACGCGCTCTGAATACCAGTACTGACCATAGCTGCCATTGTAGCGGGCTAGGGCATCTGCAAGGCGCCCCTTCTCTCTATCGAGATAGTATTTGAGGATGGTGCAGCCATAGCGCAGGTTGGTTTGTATATTGATTAGGTTGTCTTCTGGACGTCCGATTTCATGTTTCCAGAAAGGCATGATTTGCATTATTCCCTGGGCGCCGGCAGAGGAAACCGCATAACCATCAAAGTGACTTTCCACTTCAATTAATGCGAGAACAATCTCAGGGGAGAGTCCTGCACGAGAGGCTTCGCTATGAATGAGTTTTAGTAGGGAGATACGCTGGGTAGGGTCTTTAACTAATCGGGCCAGTGCCGGTTCTTTTTCCACGAGCCACACTTGGGCATCGTATTGATCGTCAAAACTATCCGCTTCGCTGGCGGCCTGCCTAAGCAGGGATAAGAGTGCCGGGTCCAGAGTAGGTTTCTCGAGAGAAACTGCGCTGGTTGATATAGACAGGAGAACAAAGGCCACAGCAATCCACTGCGGCCATAATAAATGTCTACTTAGTAATCTTTTCGGCAATAAAATCATCCAGCTTGTCCATAGCTATATGTTGATTTTCTGGTTCCCGGCGATTGCGGTATTCGACGTTTCCCTCAGCCAAACCCCGGTCGCCAATAACGATGCGATGGGGAATACCAATCAGTTCGATATCTGCCAACATGCCACCGAGACGGGCTTTGGGCTCGTCCATAAACAGCACTTCACAACCGGCACCAACTAGTTTGTTATAGAGGGCCAGACAGGTTTCAGCAACCAGCTCAGACTTGTGCATGTTGATCGGCACTATAGCGACCTGGAACGGTGCGATCGACTCTGGCCAGATAATGCCGTTGTCATCGTGGTTCTGTTCTATAGCGGCGGCAACAATACGACTCACTCCTATACCATAGCAGCCCATGGACATGGCGCAGTCTTTACCGTTCTCGTCGAGCACTGTGGCTTTCATAGCTTCGCTGTATTTGGTGCCGAGCTGGAAGATATGGCCCACTTCAATGCCGCGCTTAATTTCCAATACGCCTTTGCCATCTGGGCTTGGGTCGCCGGCGATGACATTGCGGATATCAGCGACTGTGAACTCGCCACAGTCGCGCTGCCAGTTGACGCCGGTGAGATGATAGCCGTCGCGATTGGCGCCACAGACAAAGTCGCTGAGCTGCGCGGCCCAGTGATCCACAACTATGGGCAGGTTGAGATTCACCGGCCCAATAGATCCCGGCGAGCAGTTTAATGTGCTTTTAATCTGTTCCTCAGTGGCGAAAGTCACCTCAGTTTCCAAGCCTAAGGCGCGCTGAGCTTTAACTTCATTGAGCTCATGATCACCACGGATCATCAGACCATAGAGTTGAGTTTTACCCTCTTTATCTTCGGCGCTAACAATTAGGGCCTTCAGCGTTTTCTCAGCGCTAGTGTCGATAAACTCGCAGAGCTGCTTAATCGTGTGCACGCCGGGGGTCGCCAATTCGGCCATTTCGTCTGTGCCGGGCAGGGCAGTTTCGCTGGGTGCCAGTGCGTCAGCTTTCTCTATATTGGCGGCGTAATCACTCTCGCTGGAAAAGACGATTGCGTCTTCCCCGGAATCTGCCAATACATGAAATTCATGGGAGACACTGCCACCGATGCTGCCGGTGTCGGCCAACACTGCGCGATAGACCAGACCGGTGCGATCGAAAATCGTTGAATAGGTCTTGTACATCAGGTCGTAAGTCTCTTGCAAAGACGCACTGTCTATATGGAAGGAATAGGCATCCTTCATGCAAAACTCTCTGGTGCGCATAACACCAAAGCGTGGACGGCGCTCATCGCGAAACTTGGTTTGGATTTGATAGAAGTTAGCCGGCAACTGTTTGTAGCTGCGAATTTCATTGCGCACAATGTCGGTGATCACTTCTTCGTGAGTCGGCCCGAGGCAGAACTCGCGACCATGACGGTCCTTAATACGCAGTAATTCGGGGCCAAACTGTCCCCAGCGTCCAGATTCTTCCCAAAGATCCGCAGGCTGTACTACCGGCATCATCATTTCTAATGCACCGGATCTGTCCATCTCTTGACGGACAATGGCTTCGACTTTACGAAATACCCGCAGGCCAAGAGGCAGCCAAGAGTAGAGGCCTGAGGCCACTTTACGGATCATGCCGGCACGCAGCATCAATCGGTGGCTGATCACTTCGGCATCGGCGGGAGATTCTTTTTTTGTTGAAATCAGGTATTGGCTGGCGCGCATGGTTTCTCTTACACTGCTGGTAGTTGATTTAGGCGGTCATTTTACGGCTCAGAGCTGTCGCCGTATAGAGAGTAAGCAGAGATAAGCATAGATGAGGACAAAATGTTTCAATTAGATCCCCGATTAGAAGCGGATACGCTGTTGCTGGGTGCTTTTCCGTTGAGTTTATTACTGCTCAGTAAAGACGCCAATTACCCCTGGTGTATTTTGGTACCCAAACGCGAGGGCATGCGCGAGATCTATCAGCTTAACCAAGCCGATCGACAGCAGCTATTGCAGGAGTCCTGTCTACTGGCCGAGACATTATCTGACGAATTTGGGGCGGACAAAATAAATGTTGCGACTATAGGTAATATGGTCCCGCAACTGCATATGCACCATGTGGTGCGATTTGAAAATGATGCTGCCTGGCCCGGACCGGTCTGGGGCGCGGTGGCTGCAGCGACCTATGCACCGCAGCTGTTAACTGAGACAGCTGCACGTGTTGTCGCTGCGCTTGCACCATTGGGCCTGCAAACTGAGCTGGCCTGATTGGCGCCCGACGTAGCGGCTGTTACTGGGCCATATCTTTTAGGCCTTTTAAAGCATGGACTTTCACCGCGACTGACGCAGGGCGTGCTTTAAAGGTAGTCTCTTTGCCAGTGAAAGGGTTTATACCTTTATAGGCTTTCTTGGCCGGACGTTTAACTGTGTGAATTTTAATTAGGCCGGCAAGCACAAATTCACCCACTGAGCGCTTTTTAACATGGCGTTCCACGAGGGTTGCCAGTTCAGTGAGCAGAGTATTGACTTGTTTGCGAGTCAAACCCGAGTTGGTGGCCAGTTCACTGATGATTTGAGTCTTGCTATAGCGTTCGCGCACAGCAGTGATTTTTTTGCTCGGTGCGGTCTTGGCGGCAGTAGCTTTTTTTGCCGGAGCTTTTTTTACTGCAACTTTTTTAGGGGCTTTTGTCACAGTCGATTTTTTAACGCTGGCGGTTTTTTTAGCAGCGGATAGAGTCTTTTGCTTAGCCGGTTTTTTAGCCTTTTTAGCAGTTGAGGTTGCTTTCGCAGATCCTTTCTTAACAGCCATCACATTTTCCTTTATAAATGTAAACCTTATTTCATCCCTGCTGTATTGCGATGAACCGCCAACAGAGCCTCGCAATCATTTATAGCCGCTGTTTTCCTGATATGCCAAAAATGGCAATGTTTTTCGTCTTTTTTTTAATCTCCTGCGGGCTCAGCTCATCTGCGGCCATTCTACAAGTGTTAACGCTGGGGTATAATGCGGCGCTTTTTCGGTCCGGCAGCGCGTCATTAAGTTTGTGATTAAAAATATCTCGACCGTTGGCGGCTACTGAATAAGCTTACTTTTACCGTCTTATAGTGTTAGGAAACAAATCTATGCCCATATATGACTATCGTTGCGCGGCCTGTGAGCATGAGCTCGAAGCCATACAAAAAATGAGTGATAACAGACTGGTTGATTGTCCAGCCTGTGGAAAACCCGAGCTTAAAAAACAGCTTTCCGCCGCAGGCTTTCGCCTCAGTGGAAGCGGTTGGTATGAGACCGACTTTAAAACCGGTAACAAAAAAAATCTTAGCGACAGTGGTAGCTCAAAAACAGCCGCCACTGACGCCAGCAGCTCTTAAATAAGAATCTATTAGAGAGCTGGTTTAAATCTAACCAAAGCAAATTAGAGTAGGGAAAGACAACAGATGTATCGATCTAACTATTGTGGATTATTCACCAGTGAACATATTGATCAAGAAGTTACCCTCTGTGGCTGGGTAGATCGTCGCCGTGATCACGGTGGCGTTATCTTTGTCGATCTGCGCGATCGCGAAGGTATTGTTCAGGTGGTATTCGATCCCGATGCCGGTGAGTTCTTTGAACAGGCGGACAGTGTTCGCTCGGAATATGTACTCAAGGTCACAGGCGTAGTCCGTGCCCGCAGCGCTGCCACAGTCAATAGCAATATGGCCACCGGTGAAATTGAAGTCTATGGCACTGCCATGGAAATTCTCAATAGCGCCGTTACACCGCCATTCCAGTTAGACGACCATGTCACTGTCGGTGAAGATGTCAGGCTTAAATATCGCTACATGGATTTGCGCCGCAAGGAAATGCAGAACAGTCTGCGCTTCCGCTCCAAGATAAGCTCATCGATTCGCAATTACCTTGTTGATGATGGCTTTCTAGATATTGAAACGCCGATTATGACCAGAGCCACGCCCGAGGGTGCGCGGGATTATTTGATTCCCTCGCGAACTCATCCCGGGCAGTTTTTCGCCATGCCGCAATCGCCCCAACTGTTTAAGCAGTTGCTGATGGTTGCCGGATTTGATCGCTACTATCAGATTGCCAAGTGTTTTCGCGATGAAGATCTGCGCGCCGACCGCCAGCCAGAATTTACCCAGATTGATATAGAGGCCTCTTTTGTTGATGAAGAGGACATTATGTCGACCACTGAAACCATGATTCGCGGTATCTTCTCTGAACATATGGGCGTTGATTTCGAAAGCTTCCCGCGCATGACCTATGCCGATGCCATGCACAGATACGGTTCGGATAAGCCTGATTTACGTATTCCCCTAGAGCTGGTGGAGATCAAAGACCTGCTTAAAGACATTGAATTTAAAGTCTTTTCGGGTCCAGCCAATGATCCAGCCTGTCGGGTTACTGCATTAAAAGTGACTGGTGGCGCAGAAATTTCGCGCAAGAAGATCGACGAGTACACCAAGTTTGTCAGCATCTACGGTGCCAAAGGTCTGGCTTGGATTAAGGTCAATGCCATTGAGAATGGTGTAGAAGGTTTACAGTCGCCGATTATTAAATTCCTCGGTGACGAAGTAACCATGAATATTATGCAGCGTCTGGATGCCAAGAACGGTGATATTGTCTTCTTTGGTGCCGACAAGTCTTCGATTGTTTCCGAGGCGCTGGGTGCGCTGCGCTGTAAAGTAGGCGCGGATCTGGATCTCTATACCTGTGCCTGGGCACCGATGTGGGTGATTGAATTCCCCATGTTTGAAATCACTGATTCTGGCGCCCTGACACCATTGCACCATCCGTTCACTGCACCGTCATGCAGTGAGGAAGAGCTTAAAGCTAATCCGGCAGGGGCTCTGTCTCGCGCTTACGATATGGTTCTCAATGGCTGTGAGTTGGGTGGTGGATCGATTCGTATCCATGATCAGAATATGCAGCAGACAGTCTTTGACGTGTTGGGTATTAATGCCGAAGAACAGCGCGAAAAGTTTGGCTTTCTGCTGGACGCACTGAAGCATGGTGCTCCCCCACACGGTGGCTTGGCCTTTGGTCTCGATCGTCTGATGATGTTGATGACCGGCGCCGACTCTATTCGTGACGTGATTGCTTTCCCGAAAACACAGTCTGCCGCCTGTCTGCTCACTGATGCCCCTGGCGTGGTGGACAACAACCAGCTGCGTGAACTGAGTATCAAGCTGCGTACTAAAGAGCCCAGTGCCTAGTGTTAAAGCCTGACTGTAAAGATTAAGACTTTTGACGTGCTATTGACTTGGATTGCCAGCTTGTAGGATATTGCAAGCTGGGAGCACATGTGATTCGAAGATACTTTGAAGATTAAAAAGAGGTAGAGCTGTGCCGCAGCTCTGCATCAACGCAGAGATTTCGGACTCTGTACCGGAGCAATTGCCTTAGTACCTAGATCGGATTTAAAGAAGAGGTAGGATTGAAAAATACTATAAATTCAAGCGAGTAATCAGAAGAGGAAATAGCGATGAAAGTTATTAAAAAAACAAAAGAATATACAGTGTATCAAAAGGGCTCTGGTCGTTTTGCAGTTAAGAATCGCGAGCACAATTGGGTGAATGGCGACGACAAAGTCACTATTTTGCAGGCCGAAGGACTGGTTAAAAAAGCCGCACCGACTCCAGCACCTGTTGTTGAAGACGTGGTAGAAGTTGCACCTGAAGTAGTGGAAGCGCCTGCGGCGCAAGAAGAGCCTGCGGCGCAAGAAGAGCCAGTAGCCGAAGAAGCTCCTGTACTAGAAGAAGCGGTTGCAGAGCCCGTAGCAGAAGAGCCCGTAGCAGAAGAGCCCGTAGCAGAAGCTGCTGCTGAAGAAGCTCCAGCTGAGAAAAAAGCACCGGCCAAAAAAGCTGCGCCTAAAGCCAAGGCGGCTCCCAAGGCTAAAGCTGCTCCTAAGGCCAAAGCTGCTCCTAAGGCGAAAGCTGCTCCTAAGGCGAAAGCTGCTCCAAAAGCCAAAGCCGAAAAGGAAGCTGACGACTAGACGACAGAAAGTTACCGCTATAAATCAGGCCTCTTGGTATTTCACCAAGGGGCTTTTTTTTGCTTCAAATTTTTGCCTCAAATTCGCCTTTTTATGGCTTCGAATTTGCTTGGTGATTGTTCTGTGTCAGTCAATCAGTATTCAACAGTCAAATGTTAGTCTCGCCACGCCAGTGCAATAGAAATTTCCGCTGCTCTTTACTACTTTTTATAGCATCAACACCAAATAAGGTAGGACTATGAAAAGCAGGTGGATTTGGATCGCGGCGCTGAGTTTGTTGGTCGCGCTTATTTACTTTCTTTCGCGGCCCAAACTTCCAGAGGTGCATCTGGTGGAACTCTCTCTGGGGTTGGTGGAGAGCAGTGTCTCTAACACCAGAGCCGGAACCGTAAAAGCCTGCCAGCGCTCAAAACTGTCATTGCCAATCGGTGGTCAGATCGCAACGCTCTATGTGGATGAGGGGCAAGAGGTTAGCGAAGGGCAGTTGTTAATGTCATTGTGGAACGACGATCGCAGAGCCCAGGTGGAGCAAGCCAAGGCAACAGCCACCGCACTGGTTAAAGAGCGTCAGAGCATCTGTATAGGCTCCGCCTCGGACCGCCATGAGTCTGAGCGATTAACCGCACTGCTGGACAAAAAACTGGTTTCCTCAGAGCGTGCCGATCTCGCTTTGGCTAAGTCCAATTCCAGCGCGGCGGCCTGTGAGGCCGCCAAGGCCAGGGTTGCGCAGGCCGAAGCCAGTGTCAAACTGGCCGAGGCGGTGTTAGCTCAGACTTATCTCTATGCTCCCTTTGCCGGGCGAGTCGCCGAAGTCACCGGCGAGCTGGGGGAGTTTTCCACGCCGTCGCCTCCTGGGGTTCAGACGCCTCCGGCCATAGACCTGCTCACTGACGGTTGCCATTACATCAGTGCACCCATAGATGAGGTGGATGCCTCTCAAGTCGCTGTAGGCATGCCAGTTCGAGTCACTATGGATGCCTTTCGCGAGCGCAATTTTCCGGCAGTGGTCAGACGTATTTCTACCTATGTTCTGGATTTGGAAAAGCAGGCGCGCACGGTTGAGGTGGAAGCCGAGCTCGATAGTGATGAGCAGATGCCGCTTTTATTGGCTGGTTATAGCGCCGATATGGAAATTATTTTGGATGCCAAAAGCTCAGCTTTGAGAGTCCCGACAGAAATGTTGGTGGATGAGAAGTTTGTGCTGATGGTCAATCAAGAGGGTCGTGTTGAGCGCCGCGAGCTGGTGTTAGGACTGTCTAACTGGCACTTCAGCGAAGTGATCAGTGGCGTTCTAGAGGGCGATCGAATTATTGGCAATATAGGCACTCAGGCGGTGGTTGATGGCGCTGAGGTTCGGGTTGTCGACGCGCCATGATCAAACTAGAGAAGATTAATAAGACCTACCAGGTGGGTGATTCTCCGCTGCGGGCACTGGCTGATGTGAGCTTGGACATAGAGTCTGGTGAGTAC
>Ga0075468_10001419_pt1 | contig 10183 bp, 8 predicted proteins | sample DEB08_DNA_12_FD_77578 | JGI IMG/M metagenome (GOLD analysis project Ga0075468, IMG submission 77578) | Aqueous microbial communities from the Delaware River and Bay under freshwater to marine salinity gradient to study organic matter... | ecosystem: Environmental > Aquatic > Marine > Coastal ...
ACCTATGAAACAGTTTATGCTCACATGTCAAAATTTGCACGAGGAATTAAAAATGGTGTAAGAGTTAAACAGGGTCAAACGATTGGATATGTTGGTTCCACTGGAAAATCAACTGGTCCACACTTGCACTATGAAGTAATTGTTAATGGAAAAAAAGTAAATTCTCAAAAATTAAAACTTCCATCTGGTAAAATTTTAAAAGGAAATAGAAGAGCTTTATTTGAAACTAATAAAATTAGATTAGACGTTCTTAAATCAGAAAAAATTATTGGATTAAATTAAACAGCTTTAGTCTCAGACTTGACTGTTTTTTTAACCTCTGTGACAACTTTAGCTTTTTCATCCACTTCTTCATCTTTAGAGACTTCATTTACAATAGTAGATTTTTCAACTTCAGAACCTTCATTAACTGTAGATTTTTCCAATGCAGAACTTTCATTGTTTGTGGGTTTACTTGCTACAAATCTCTCTTTTCTAGAAGCTTCTTGCTCATTCATAACTCTCGTAAAATGATCTGCATGTTGCAGATAATTTTCTGATAAGATTTTATCTCCACTAGAAGATGCTTCTCTTGCTAAATCATTATATTTTTCTATTAGTTTTGAAGCATTATGATTATTTCTGCCAGGAATTTTTCTCTTAAAGTTTTCGTTATTTGAATAATTGGAACTAAATTTTGGTCTATCCCCAGTAGTTTTAAAATTTCTATCATTTCTTCTGAAATTATTTCTTCTAATATTATTATTGTTATTTCTAAATGTTACCATAAGTCTAATTAGTTATATTTTTGTACTGACGATGCATCGATCATTCTTTGCAAGATCTTTTGAAATACTATTTATATAAAAACCTTTATCTTTTAATAAATTAATTACTTTATTTTTTTGATCAAAACCAATCTCTAAAATAAATTTGCCATTTTTTTTAATCAGCTCAGATGATTTTGTTATTACTTTTCTGATTTCTGATAATCCATCTAACCCACCATCAAGTGCTAATTTTGGCTCAAAATTAACGACATCTTTATCCAAATATTTTAAATCAAATTTTTTAATATATGGAGGATTAGAAACAATCAAATCATATTTCCCTAGATCAAATTTGTCAACATCTGATTTAAAAAATTTTACTCTTGAGCTCACTTCAAGATTTTTTGCATTTATTTTGCTTATATTTAAACATTTTTTACTGATATCGACTCCTACTCCATAAAAATTTTTTCTTTCTTTTAAAATAGTTAAAAGAATACATCCCGAACCAACTCCAATATCTAATATTTTCATTTTAGTTTTAGATTTAGTTAATTTTAGTATTTGTTCTACTATCAGTTCAGTATCTGGTCTTGGTATTAAGGTATCTTTAGTAACAAAAAACTTATAATTCCAAAAATGTTTTTTATTAGTCAGATAAGCAATTGGCTCTCTGAATGAACGTTTGCTTATTAGTTTTTGGAAGTGTATTAAATTCTTCTCTTGTATATTTTGATCATTATTTAAAATTAAATATTTTCTATCTTTATCAATCACTGAAGCTAATAAAATTTCAGAATCTAATTTTGCAGAATTTATACTCTTATTTTTAAGTATAGTAGCACCTTCTATAATAGCTGATTGAATATTCATTTATTGTAAATTACTTAAACTTTCTTCTTGAGCCTGCAAAGTTAACGATTCCACCATCTCATCAAATGCTTCTCCTTCTAAAAACTCTTCTAATCTGTGAAGTGTTAAGTTTATTCTATGATCTGTAATTCTTCCTTGGGGAAAATTATATGTTCTAATTCTTTCAGATCTATCACCTGTTCCAATTTTAGTTTTCCTATCTTTTGACCTCTCCTGGTCAATTCTAGATCGCTCTAATTCATACAATCTAGCTCTCAAAATTTTCATACCTTTTGCCTTATTTTTATGTTGAGATTTTTCATCTTGTTGTGAAACGGACATGCCTGTTGGAATATGTGTTATTCTTACTGCACTATCTGTTGTATTAACTGATTGCCCCCCTGGGCCACCAGCTCTAAAAACGTCTATTCTTAAGTCCGAGTCGTTTATCTTAAGATCTACTTCTTCTGCCTCAGGTAGTACCGCAACAGTTGCCGCAGAAGTGTGTATCCTTCCTTGAGTTTCTGTATCTGGCACTCTTTGAACTCTATGAACCCCACTTTCATATTTTAGTGTGGAATAAATATTGGTTCCTTTAATTGATGCTATAACTTCTTTTAAGCCCCCCGCATCACTTCTGGATATGGATATCACTTCAAGAGTCCATTTTTTTTTATGACTTACTTTTTCGTACATTTTAAAAAGATCTGAAGCAAATAAACTTGCTTCTAGACCGCCTGTTCCAGCTCTAATTTCTATAATTGCATTTTTTTTATCAGCCTCATCTTTTGGAAGTAAAAACAATTTTAATTTTTTTTCATTTATTTCGTGTTGAGATTGTAATTCTATTAACTCTAGTTCGGCCATACTTTTAAGCTCTTCATCTCCAGCACTATCTTCTAAAATTTTTTCTATTTCTTTTTTATTATTTTCAAAAGAAATATAATTTTTAGCATTTTCTATTATCTCATTGACATCTGAATATTCTTTAGATTTTTCAGCAAATAATTTTTTATCTAAATCCCCAGATGAAAGATCTTTTTCTAATGTGGAATGTTTTAATATCAATTCTTCAATTGTTTTTTCAGGGATCATGATTTTTTTTCTAATTCAGAAGCTTTTTTTTCAACTTCTGAAACGACTTTTTTTATAATGTCATCTGTTAGAACTTTTTCACTCTGAACTCCAGATAAATAAAGCATATTATTACCTTTTCCTCCCCCAGTAATACCTATGTCAGTCATAGCCGCTTCTCCTGGGCCATTAACAACACATCCAATAATTGATAGTGTAACAGGAGTTTTAATATGAGACAGCTTATCTTCTAAAATTTTAACAGTATCAATCACTTGGAAAGCTTGTCTTGCGCATGATGGACAAGATATAATTTTTACACCCCTATTTCTCAAACCTAGGGATTTTAATATTTCATTTCCAACTTTAATTTCTTGGGGTGGATCATCTGATAAAGAAATTCTTATTGTATCTCCAATCCCATCCATTAGTAAAGATCCTAGACCTATTGATGACTTTATACTCCCAGATACAAAACTTCCAGCTTCAGTTATTCCAAGATGCAATGGATAGTCTGTTACCTTTGAAAGTTGACGATATGCTGCAATTGATAAAAAAACATCAGATGATTTTACACTTATTTTAAAGTTGAAAAAATCTTGATCTTCTAAAATCTTTATATTTCTTAGCGCACTTTCAACTAAAGCTTCTGGACAAGGTTCTTTAAATTTCTCTAAAATATCTCTCTCTAAAGATCCTGCATTAACTCCTATTCTTATTGAACAATCATTATTTTTTGCTGCACTCAAAACTTCATGAATTTTTACTTTATCACCTATATTTCCTGGATTAATTCTTAAACATTTTGCTCCACTTTCTGCTGCTTCAACTGCTCTTTTGTAATGAAAATGTATATCTGCAACAATTGGTACAGATACATGATTAACTATTTCTTTTAGTGCAGCAGTAGAATCTTTATCGGGACATGAAACTCTGACAATATCGGCACCTTCTTCGACAATATCATTAATTTGATTAATTGTAGCCTTCACATCTGTTGTTAGAGTATTTGTCATTGACTGAACAGAAATTGGATTATCTCCACCAATTTTTACATCACCAACATTAATTACTTTAGTTTTTTTTCGTTTAATATCTCTAAAAGGTCTAACACTCATTATTAATCTAATTTAAATTCTTTATGTAAAACGGCTATTGCTTTTTTTACATTCTTTGTAGAAACTAAAACAGATATTTTAATTTCAGAAGTGGAAATTACTAAAATATTTATTTTTTTTAAAGCTAAAGCTTGAAACATTCTATAGGTAATACCTGGAGTTGTTATCATCCCAACTCCAATTATTGAAACTTTAGAAACATCTTTATCAAAGGATAATTTTTTATAAGATATTTTTTTATTTTGTTTAATTAATTTTTCTGTTTTTTTTAAATCATCAGATTTAATTGTAAATGTTAAATCTGTTTCTTTGCCATTTAAAGAAATATTTTGAACAACCATATCCACATTGATTAAATTTTGAGACAAAGGTTTAAAAATTGATGCTGCAATACCGGGCCTATCTTTAACTCCTACAATTGTAATTTTAGCATCATTTTTTGTTGAAGAAATTCCAGTAATAATTTGATTACTAAAAGCTTTACTGGAGCCAGTGATTAATGTTCCAGATTTTTTGACAAATGAAGATTTGACCTGAATATCAATTTTATTTAGTTTGGCATCTTGTACCGAAGTTGGCTGCATAACTTTTGATCCCAAGGATGCCATTTCCAACATTTCATCATAAAATATTTTTTTTATCTTTTTTGCATTTTTATATTGTCTGGGGTCAGTTGTATAAACTCCATCTACATCTGTATAAATTATACACTCTTCAGCTTTAATAAATTTAGCCAACATTATTGCTGAAGCATCTGAACCACTTCTACCAATAGTAGTTAATCTAAGCTCACTATTTACACCTTGAAACCCAGTAATAATAGGAATACCTCCACTTTTTAAATATCTATTTAATTCTTTTACAACTATTTTGCTAATTCTTGCGCCAGAGTAAGGGCCTTCTGTTAATATTGGTAACTGCCATGACATCCAAGACCTAGATCTAAATCCCATATGTTTTAATCTTCCTGCTATTAGAGCACAAGATGCTTGCTCACCAGTAGATACTAATGTGTCATACTCTGCTTTATCAAAATTATTACTTATCAATTTAGATTTATTAACGAGATCATTTGTAACACCGCTCATTGCAGAGGAGATTGCTAAAACTTTGACGTTTTTCTTTTTATACGAAGCAATAATCTTACAAACTCTTTTGATTCTATCAATACTACCAACAGAAGTTCCACCAAACTTTAATACAACAGTTTTCATTGATCAGATTTAATTATTATAATTTAATTAATATTTGATAAAATACATCTTAATTGCTATGTCAACTAATTATCTATCATGAGCAGTGTAAATAAAAAAGAAATAGAAAAATTTTCAAAAATGGCCACCGAATGGTGGGATCCTAATGGTAAATTTAAACCACTACATAAATTTAACCCTATTAGAATAAGATATATTAAAGAAAATATTATTCAAAATTTTAAATTAAAAGCTAAAAAAAGACCTTTACAAAAAATTAATATATTAGACATAGGATGTGGCGGTGGACTTCTATCTGAACCAATGACAAGATTAGGAGCTAGCGTAACAGGTATAGATGCATCTGATAAAAATATTAATATTGCTAAATTACACGCGAAAAAAAATAAACTCAATATCAAATATCTGTGCTCATCTCCTGAAAAACTTAAAATTAAAAAAAAATTTGATGTGATTTTAAATATGGAAATAATTGAACATGTTGAAGATATAAATTTTTTTATAAGATCTTGTTCAAAACTGCTTAAAAAAAATGGCCTAATGTTTGTTGCAACTCTTAATAAAACATTAAAGTCATATGTTTTTGCAATTATTGGTGCAGAGTATATTTTGAGATGGCTTCCAATAGGCACTCATGAATGGGAAAAGTTTGTAACACCTGAAGATCTTAAAAGTATTTTACTAAAAAATAATTTAAAATTAGATAAATTAGATGGAATGAATTTTAATATAATCAAAGATGAATGGAGTGTGTCCACAGATACATCTGTAAATTATATTGCAAAATTTATAAAAGTTTAATTATCTTTATTTTCAATCCAGGGTATCATTTGAGTATCAATCCCCTCTTCTTTTAATTCATTAAGGTCTTTTTTGGAGGCATTTCCATATATTCCTTTAGATTTCTTTTTCTTATCATAATGTATGGATCGTGCTTCATAAGCAAAATTTTCACCCACATACTTAAAATTATCTTTAATAAATTTTTGATAATTTTTAATAGTTTTTTTTACATTTTCATATTTGGTTAACTCCATACTATTATTTAAATTTTTTTTATTATTTATTAACGTTGGAGCCATTAGTGTTTTGTCCACTTTTAAAGAATTACAATTATAACAAATTAATAATTTTTTTTTTTTTAATTTTTCGAATTCCTTTGATGAAGCGAACCAGCTGTCAAATGATAGCTCACAATCATTACAGGCCAATCTATATTTGATCATAATATGTAATTAATAATAAAAATTAAATTTTCAATGCATTTAGCTTCTATAATCTGCATTTATATCTATATATTTTTTCGTAAAATCCATTGTATAGACTGTAAAACTTTTTGTTCCCGTAAAAATTTCAATATCAAAATCAATATTTTCATTTTTCATGTATAATGAAATTTTTTTCTCATCATAACTTTGATTTAACTTGCCATCTTGGACGATTTTTAAATCACCAAATTTGATTGATAATTTTTTTAAATTTATTTTAGGTCCAGCTTTTCCAATTGCCATTACAATTCTTCCCCAATTTGGATCTTCACCAGCAATTGCAGTTTTAACTAAAGGCGAGTTAGCTATTGAAAAGGCAATCTGTTTAGCTTCTATCTCTGATTTACATCTATTAACATTGACAGTGACAAACTTAGATGATCCTTCACCATCTGAAACCACCCTCTTAGCTAGATTTAATAAAACCTTATTTAAAGCTTTATCAAAATTTTGAATTTTTTTATCATTTAAATTTGTAATTTGAGAATTCTCTACTTTTCCAGTTGCAAAAATAGTTGCCATATCATTAGTACTTGTGTCGCCATCACATGTTATTGCATTAAATGTTGTTGAAATATTTTTTTTTAATAATTTGTTTAAAACATCATTTGATAATTTTGCATCTGTAAAAATATAAGCCAATGTAGTTGCCATATTTGGGTGTATCATTCCAGAGCCTTTTGCAATTCCATAAATCTTAATATTTTTATTTCCTATTTTGCACTCTTCCATTGCTAACTTAGGCTTAGTATCTGTAGTCATAATTCCAAGAGCAGCTTTCATCCAAATAAATTTATTTTGAGTATATCTAATTTTATTGATCAAATTAGGAATTTGATGAAGAATTTTTTCACAAGGAAACTTTTCACCAATAGTGCCTGTACATCCAAACATAATTTCTTTATGAGAAATTTTTTTAGGGCTATCCTCATCCTGCTCTTGTTTTTTAGATAGACCAGTTGAAATTTGGTGGGACAATTTTTTAAGACTTTCATAACCTTGTTTGCCAGTAAAAGCATTCGCATTTCTTGTATTAACTAAAAGTGAATATATTTTTTTACTTTTTTGATTCAAATTCCATTTAATATTTTCTGAAACTATTTTTGATTGAGTGTAAACAGAAGCATAGTTGGCCCCATCTCTAAAATAAAACATTGATAAATCATCTCTACTATCATTATATAGATTTGCACTATCAACAGAAATTGACAGTCCATCAATATGATCTAGGTCTTGAAAATCAATCATTCTGGTATTTTTTGATTTAGAAGTTAAAAAATTAGATAAATTAATTCCCATAGTGTTTAAAATAATTATTTAATACATATATTAAACAATATAAGTAAAGAATAAATCAAATACTCATGTTTAACCCATTAAATTTCATTACAAAATTCATCAAGTCTAATAATCAAAAAGAGCTTGAAAGAATAGGTAAAATTCTCAAAAAAATAAATTTGCTAGAAGATGAATTTAAAGATCTTAATGATTTAGAATTTCCAAAAAAAACACTTGAATATAAAGAACAATTAAAACAAGGAAAAACCTTAGACGATATTTTGCCTGAAGCATTTGCGTTAGTAAGAGAGGCTTCAAAAAGAACTCGTAATGAAAGACATTTTGATGTTCAAATAATTGGGGGTGTTGTTCTTCATGAAGGGAAAATTGCAGAAATGAGAACTGGAGAGGGGAAAACTCTAACCATTACATTGGCTGCTTACTTAAATGCACTTGGTGAAACAGGAGTTCATATTGTAACAGTCAACGACTATCTTGCAAAAAGAGACTCTATTGAAATGGGTCTGATTTATAATTTTTTAGGCTTGTCTTCAGGCTATATTAATAATGATCAGGATGATGTAGAGCGTAAAAAAAATTACAATTGTGATATTACCTACGCAACAAATAGTGAGCTTGGATTTGATTACTTAAGAGATAACATGAAATTTTCAGAAAATGATATGGTACAAAGAGAACATTCATTTTCTATAGTTGATGAAATAGACTCTTGTCTAATTGATGAAGCTAGAACGCCCTTAGTTATTTCAGGTTCAACTGAAGATAAAACAGCCCAATATCTTGCTGTCGATAAACTGGTAAAACAATTAAATAATAAAGATTATGAAATAGATGAAAAAGAAAAAAGTATTCTTTTAACTAATGATGGGATTAACAATGTAGAAAAAATATTTTCTAATGCTGGAATTTTAAAAAATAATAATTTCTATGATCCAGAAAATTTACATTTAGTGCACCATGTAAATCAAGCCCTTCGAGCCAACCATCTATTTGAAAAAGGTAAAGATTATATTATCCAGGATGAAAATTTAAAAATTATAGATGAACTTACGGGTAGGATACTTGAAGGTAGAAGATTTGGTGATGGATTACATCAAGCTTTAGAAGCAAAAGAACAAATCAATATTCAAGCTGAAAATCAAACTTTAGCATCTATAACTTATCAAAATTATTTTAAACTTTATAAAAAAATCTCTGGATGTACAGGAACTGCTGCAACTGAGTCTGAAGAATTTTTTGAAATTTACAATTTACCTGTTGTGATAATTCCAACTAATAATGAAATGATCAGAAAAGATTTTAATGATCAAATTTTTAGAACAGAAGATGAAAAAAATAATGCTATTATTGATAAAATAATTGAATGTCATAAAGCTAAACAGCCAATTTTAATTTTTACATCTAGTGTTAATAAGTCTGAGGTTTATTCAGCTTTATTAAAGAAAAAAAATATAAAACATGTAGTTTTAAATGCTAAAAACCATGAAAATGAAGCAGATATAATTGCAAATGCTGGTAAAGAAAAATCAGTAATAATTACAACAAGTATTTCTGGAAGAGGTGTGGATATTCAACTTGGTGGAAAAAAAGGTTCTATTCCAGAAGATCAACTTAAAACTGATAAAAGTAAGATAAAATCCTTAGGTGGATTATTTGTTATAGGAACTGAGAGAATGGAGTCTCGTAGAGTTGATAATCAAGCAAGAGGTAGATCTGGGAGACAAGGTGATGAGGGAAGTTCTATATTTTATGTAAGTCTTGAAGATGATTTAATGAGAATCTTTGGATCTGAGTCTATGAATAAAATGTTAGAAAAATTAGGACTCAAAGATGGGGAGAGCATTGATCATCCATGGATAAATAAAGCACTTGAGAGAGCTCAACAAAAAGTTGAGGCTAGAAACTTTGATATTAGAAAAACTTTAATTAAATTTGATAACGTTTTAAATGACCAACGACACGTTGTATTTTCTCAAAGAAAAGATGCAATGAATAGTAAAAATATATTTAGTTACTCTGATGAATTTTTAAATGAAATAATTCAAGATATTATAAAGTTAAAAATTAAGAACTTATCAAACCCTAAAAGTAATGAATTTAGCAATCGTCTTAAACAAATTGTTGGAAAAAGTTTTGGTGAGGTTGAATTTAAAGAATTAATTTCTTCAAAAGATGATGAAATAAAAGAAAAAATTATAAATAAATTTTTAGAATCTAGACAGGAAAGAATTAAGCTTTTGGGAGAAGATCATGCAAAAGAGATAGAAAAAAGAATATTTCTTCAATCAATAGATTTGAATTGGAAATCTCATATTCAATACTTAGAACAACTAAGACAAGTAATTGGGCTTAGATCTTATGGACAACGAGATCCTTTAATTGAATATAAAAAAGAGGCGTTTGAATTATTCTCAAATCTTTTAGATAAACTAAAATTAGATTATGTGACTATTTTAATGAATTTAAAAGTTGTTACTGAACAGAGGCAAGAAAAAGAAGAAACAAAACAGTCGCTAGTAGAGCAAATTAAAAGTGGGAAAAAAATTGGCAGAAATGAACCGTGCTCTTGTGGATCTGGAAAAAAATTTAAGCATTGTTGTGGTGCTTTA
>Ga0075468_10001427_pt1 | contig 10164 bp, 6 predicted proteins | sample DEB08_DNA_12_FD_77578 | JGI IMG/M metagenome (GOLD analysis project Ga0075468, IMG submission 77578) | Aqueous microbial communities from the Delaware River and Bay under freshwater to marine salinity gradient to study organic matter... | ecosystem: Environmental > Aquatic > Marine > Coastal ...
TATATTTCAAGGTACATCTTTTACTGTCCAAACACCAATAACAGCATCAGGTGAAATAAGTGCAAGTGGTACAATCTATGCCCCGCAGATAGATTTTAATCCTGCCAGTTCATATGATTATATTAATCGTTCGGATACGTTCGGAGTTTTAATTAAAACTAGTGATAATAAAATAACATTGTTGGGTAATGTGACAGCTTCAGGCAATATAAGTTCAACTACCGGTATTATTAAAGCAGGATGGCATAATTCACCTACAAGAATTAAAATCTTGGTAAGCGATTTCATACCAGATGATATTGGTAGACCTGCAATGATTGATGATTCTGGTAGTGACAGATGGTTAGAATCTCATGGTACAGCTAAATTATTTGCTTCACTTCCTATACCAACAGGGTTTAAAGCAACGCATGTACATATTTACGGAAGTGGTACATCGGCATTAGAAGTATCTGAAATGAATATTAATAGTAAAACAGTAACTAGTAAAGGTACTGGAAATATAGGAACTGAATTGGATATTACTGATGTAACTAGTACCACAACAAATTATTTATTATTAGAATTAGCACAAGCCTCCGGCGAAGAAGTTTATGGTGGCTATGTAACAATAGCAGCAGTATAAGGAAATTATGGCAAAAAATGATAGAGACGATAATTTAGATAGGCATAAAATAACAGATGGTGCAAAACTGGCAGCAATGTCAGCTTCATTCAATGAAGGTAAACATATAGAACTGGAAGTGTTTCCTGCAGAACGTGCCATGTTATATAAATTACAAATATTAAATGACGAGGTAAAAGAACTTCATCGTTACCTAGGATCAGAAGTTGGTGATGGTGCTAAAGGAGATACAGGTAATACTGGACCCCAAGGACCTACAGGACCCCAAGGACCAGCCGGCAATAATGGCTCTAATGGAGCTGCAGGAGCAGCTGGTAAAGATGCCGGCTTATATACAGATGGTAAAGGTGTTGAATCTGTATTTATACCACCTTCTGCTTTTGTTGGATTAGATTATCTAGCTTTATCCCAACCTGGGGGAACCACAACAACTAATGCTGGAGGTACATTACATGCTATGTGGTCTGGATTATCAGGTAAAAAAGTTGCATCAATAACTGTTCATACAAATGCTAGTAAAGGAATAAAAAATTCTGTAATGGCATATAGAACACAATATGGTACTACCACAGCATTACTTTCACAAGCAGGTACAAGTGACACTTCATTGAATACAACAGATTGGACATGTGCTGTAGGTGAAACTATCTCAATAATAATAGCTCCTGGATCTACGTCAGCAAGGGTGTATGGTGCAACATTAACGTTAGGATAATCCACAACTAAAATCTCATTGTATCATACCGTTTCAATATTTATATAAAATAAAGGAAACACTATGGCAGCAGGACAATACAACTTTGCAATAGAGCAAGGAGTTACGGTTAAAAAACAGTTTACTTATAAAGATTCTTCAGGCACGCCAGTAAATTTAGGTTCTGGATATCAAGTACGTATGCAAATACGAGAATCAATAGATTCAGAAACTAAAATTGGCGATTTTGATACTGAAAGTAATAATTTTTTATCGGTAATTGAAACTACTGGGTCAGCAGTTAGTGGTACAATAGAATTGCTTATACCGGCCACGTCTACATCATTATACACCTTTGATACCGCAGTATATGATTTGGAAATACAACAAACTGCTAGCGGTACAGTTACTAGATTATTACAAGGACGAATTAAACTTTCAAAAGAAGTGACTAGAGACTAATAATATGGCAGTTAATGTAGATGTTACAGAAGACAAGTATACAGTTGATATACAAGACGTTGATATCTACTTTATTGAAATAGTAGATTTAAGCGACCAAGGGTCTATAACTGTTTCTGATTCCACTCAAGAATCAGATAATACTAACATCCAGGCAGTTGTTACCACAAATAATATCACATTATCAGAAGATGCAAATGTCACCGTAGAAATATCTTCTACAGATGTCGGACAAATTGTTACACAAGAAGTATCTGATCCTTATATAATAGAAATAACAGATAACATTGCAATTAATGATGCCATTGTTAGTTCAGCTACAAATGTCGCGGCACGTGCATTAACAGCATGGAGTGCAGACGGAGCTGATATTTATTATAATGTTGGTAATGTAGGTATAAATAAAACTGATCCAGAATCTGAATTAGATGTATCTGGTACAGTGACTGCAACTACATTTACTGGTATTTTTCAAGGCGCGTTAAGTAGTTCAGCTCAAATTGCCGGAGAAATTTCTGGAGCAATCAAATTGCATCCATCAGTAGCATTATTAGAACATTCGGCTAGTGTTAATCATAATTTTATACGAGATAACTTAACCAGAATATTGAATGTAGCAGAATCTGCATCCACATTAACAACACGAATGGTAGGCGTTGAAGATGGTAGCACGTCTAAAACTTTAATTTCTGGATCAGCACAGATTGCCACAGAAATATCTGGGGCATTTGCAGATATTAGTTCTTCAATAAATGCTAGATTAACAACTATAGAATCTGAATTAAATGTTGCAGAAACTGAATTAGCAGAACCATTATTATCAAGTTCCGCGCAAATTGCCACAGAAATATCAGGAGCATTTTTAGAATCTGTTTCTAATATTACAACAGCTAGAACTACTCTCAGTGCTTCATTGCAAACCAGATTAAATGTAATAGAAACTAAAACTTTAATATCTGGATCTGCTCAAATAGAAACATCAATTTCTGGAGCATTTAATGAAACGAGTCAATCCTTATCATCTAGGTTATCAGCTGTTGAAGCTGGGAGCACATCTAAAACTTTAATATCCGGATCAGCTCAAATAGAAACAGCAGTATCAGGAGCATTTACAGATGTTAGTGGATCATTACAATCACGTTTAAACATAATTGAATTAGAATTAAACGATACATTAATTTCTAGTTCTGCACAAATAGCAACAGCGGTATCAGGAGCATTTTTTGAAGCTAGTTCATCTATACAGACACGCTTAAATACAATAGAAACAGAATTAGAAGATACATTAATTTCTGGTTCTGCCCAAATTGCTTTGGAAATATCCGGAGCATTTACAGATGATAGTGCTTCATTACAAACTAGATTAAATACATTAGAATCGCAAGTCGACCAAGACGTTAATACAAATTCTGCGGTCACATTTTTATCAGTATCCGCATCTCGTATAACAGCGTCTGAGTTATTAGTTGATGAATCAACGCGCGTGTTTGGATCTTTTATATATAATGGATTAGAATTATTTCAAGATAATATTATAGTAAGATCTGGTTCAACTATATTTGGTTCCGGTTCAATGCCATCCGAAGTAACACATCAGTTTACTGGTTCCATATTAAACACTGGTAGTATATCAGTTATAGGCGGATCTATATCTGCTCCATCATTTACTGGCATCTTTCAAGGAGCTTTAAGTTCCTCTGGGCAAATAAAAACTGCAATTTCTGGAGCATTTTTTGAAGCAAGTGCATCTATAGATACAAGATTGAATGTAATTGAATCTGAATTAGATAATACATTAATTTCTAGTTCAGCTCAATTGGAGACGGCAATATCTGGTGCCTTTAAAGAATCAAGTGCATCTATAGATATAAGATTAAATGCAATTGAATCTGAATTAGATAATACGTTAATATCCGCATCTGCTCAAATAGAAACAGCAATATCAGGAGCATTTACAGATGTTAGTGGATCATTACAAACCAGATTAAATGTAATAGAATCTAAAACTTTAATATCTGGATCTGCTCAAATAGAAACAGCAATATCCGGAGCATTTACAGACGTTAGCGCATCTATAGATACAAGATTAAATACAATAGAAACAGAATTAGAAGAAACGTTAATATCAAGTAGTGCTCAAATTGCTTCAGAAATATCAGGTGCATTTCAAGGACAAGGAGTAATATCATCATCAGCTCAAATTGCAACTGAGATATCAGGTGCATTTGCAAATGTTAGTTCGTCATTTAATTCGTTAAGTTCTAAAACTTTAATATCATCATCGGCTCAAATTGCGAATGCAATATCTGGAGCATTTACGGAAGCTAGTACATCTATAGATACTAGATTGAATGTAATTGAATCTGAATTAGCAGAACCATTATTATCAAGTTCCGCGCAAATTGCCACAGAAATATCCGGCGCATTTAACAATGTTCCATTTTCAGATGCAGTTGATAATAATGTAGTTGTATATAATCCTGGTACAAAAAAATTCTTTTATACCGGAAGTTATGCAAATGCTAGTACAACTAGTACAGGCGGAGTAGTACAATATCAAACTAGTTCAATATCAACTCCTATAGATTTAACTCAATTAATTATTAACGATTTTAGTAACGATGTTTCAGTTACAACAAATGGTGGTATATTAACATTAACGTTTGGAAATCCAGCTGATCCATTTTTTGATTCCTTTACAGATGATGTTTATGAAACAAATCGATTTAGTGAAGTGCTGGATGATTATAATTTAGTACCTTTATATCAATTAAATGATGGTAATTTTATCCATGGACATATATCTGCTTCTACAAACACCAGCGATTATATCGGAGTATCAGAATTTACAGATCAAGGTATAGTGAGTATAAATTATTTAAAACCATTTTACCGCACCGGTAGTCATACATTTAAAGCTGTAGTAAGATATCAACCGGCTATAGGACCTCAAGCAGAAATTACAGCATTTTTGCCATTACAATTAAATAAATTGAATCCAACTGACCCGGTAATAGAAAATGTTACATATACACTTGAACATAATGCATTTAATGCAGATCAATTAGAAATAGAAGAAGGCGAACAAGGTAGTATATCATGGACAACCACCGGTGGTGATGCTAATGGTGGATCTGGCTGGTTACAAGCACTTCCTGGATTTAATAATTTTTCTAATTCTGTTACAATAACTGCTACAAATGTTCCATCAACCGGAGTAGTAGAACAGTATTGGACTTCTGGTACAAATCATAATGAAGTTTTGCAATATACCGGTTCTGTATCAATTGAATGGACAAGAGTTAGAAGTTTAAGATATATATCTTCTGGTGTAACATCATATTCTGAAGCTGAAATTCTAGAATTGGATAATTGGACAACTGGAACAATTAAATATGGATTTAATGCAATTCAAGAAATTGAAACATGCACATTGGCATTCACGCCAGCCATAACCGGAGAATATTTATATATAGTATATGATGCAGATTTAGGAGATGTGCTATCAATTAAAAATACTGATTCCACATTTGAAGAAATTTCTGGATTCAATGTGACTACGGTAGGTAATTATAAAGTATGGAGAACTGTGACACCAAAAGATATACCATTAAATTATAAATTGGAGTTCTAGAAATGGCAACTAATATTGGAGTAGGATTTAATCCAAGTACACAAGAACCAATAGATTCGCGATTTGTTGTAGCAAATAACACTGAACGTTTGGCATTGCCATGGTATAAAGTATATGAAGGATTATTAGTATACCAAGCTGATGAGAACCGATATTATGCTTGTACCGACCCCGGTTCAGCAGACGGACCAGCCCCGCAATGGACAGCATTGGCATTTGCAGAAGGATCAGATAGCGTATTTCCATTTTCTGGAAGTGCAGTTATAACCGGATCGTTGATAGTCACTGGATCACTTGCCTTACACGGCGAATTAGAAGTCTCCGGAAGCACTATTATATCTGGATCATTAAAAACACCGGGGCCAGTTATAATAGGTGGATCATCATATCTTGTCGATACTACTAACGATTTATATGTTGAAACATCATTATTTGCTCCAGTAATATCGTCATCAAAAAATATTATAACCGGAGATGGATCACCGGGCGATTTATTTTTAGTTAAAACTAATTCTACAGATGATGCAAAATTTGTTATTAATCTAGAAGGAGTTACCATACTAGGTGCATTTACAGAAACACCTACGGCTCAAGAAGGTGGTATGTTTTATAGTGCATCTGGCGACTTTTACCTGGGTTATTGATGTAATTGCATATTTATTATAAATAAAATAAAAAGTTGTATTATGGCAAAATTTAGAGGATTTGAAGTAAAAACATATGCTGAATTAAGTGCATCTATTGCAGCGGGCACAATTAAAGGTAAATTTACAAATAAACAACGAGTTCCATTTGCTTTAAAAGATCCACGTGGTTCTAAACATGAATTTTATAAAAGAATGAAAACTAAAGTAGATCCGGTAGTTCCTGGCGCTACACGCGTATATCAGGCAATTCGAGTTGACAAAGATGTGCACCCGGAATCTGGTATTAGTCAATCATTTTTCTATGATATTATACCAACTAATGAATATAAAACTAAATTAGCTGAACGTATATCATCATCAATATCAGAAAATGCATTTCGTCAAATAAGCGCAAGTATATTCGATAATACAACGTTTCCATCCGATGTAGTTATGATTTTAGCTGAAGATGGTGAAGATGGAATCATAACCGGTTCATATGACATAAAATCCGGATCAAATATTCAATATTCCGGTATTGCAGATACTCAGGGGTATATCGATTGGCATTTTAATAATTCTTCATCATTTAATACCGGAGCAACATGGTCTTTTGCAAATTCCGGAAGCGGAAAGGCAGCCGGTAATTGTTTGGTTGACGGTGTCGGTGGAAATGAATTACATCAATTTGATGCAACTGCATCATTTACTATAAGATCATTTGCATCTGCATCTCTTACTGGATCGTATATAGTTGAAACTGGAGGACCAGCACTTGATCAAGCATATTTTGCAACTCAAGGAAATTTTTCTGCATCACGTATTGACATGGGTAAATTTGAATTTTACGAATTTCGTACACCATCTTCATCAGCTACTGGATCTGTTGTATCACAATCATCAGCCGGCTTCGTAAGTACAATAGTCGCTGCAAATATATTTGGTGATGGTGATGAAACGCAACATGCAGAATTATTTGGTTCGGCATCTATCGATAATCGTTTATATTCAGCGAAACGTGAATTAGTAACATTTCCAGTAAACACAGTAGTTGGAAGTGGATCATTTTTTCATTCAAAAGATTTTGTGACATTAGTTGGGGCTCGTGCAGTAGGAGAAGCTTTATATGATCCAATTAAAAAACTAACTTTATACTGGGCTTCTGGTTCTGGAGGATTAACAGGCCAATATGGACTTTCTGGATCAATATCAGCTAATACAATAATACCAGATATTAATAGTATACAAGGAGCAAAATCTGGTTCGCATATATTTTTAAATAGTAAATTATCAATGCCAGCCAGTGGTGGATATTATAGTGTAGAATTATTACATTATCCTACAACGTTAGAGGATGGCAATTTAAAAGGCGGATTGCCAGTGTCAGGTACTGTACATGTTGCCGGAGATGGTATGCGTGGAACATCAATTCCTGGAGAAGATTATTTTACAAATCCATTTATAAGTGCTCATTCATCTTCTAAAGGAGTCATAACTGCCGCTCCTAGATGGAATGGAATTTCATTTTCAAATTCAGGTGGCGGTATAAGTTTGGATGTAGGAGATTTAAGTCCGGGATTAAATGCATATATGACAGGGTCAGATGGTGATTAAAATTAAAAGATTATAACAAGGAATAAAAGATGGCAAAGTGGAAAAAAGTACTAGTATCAGGTAGTAAAGCACAGTTAACTGAAGTAACGGCAAGTGTAGGCCTAGCATTAGAAAATTTAACTAATATATCAGATACTACTGCAAAAGTATTAGTTATTGAAAACAATAACGTTAAAACATTAGATCAATCCACTATTTCAGGACAAGCACCGACTGGTAAATCGTATGCAACTATGTCAATTAAAAGTGATACTGTTGGAACATATCATAGTTTGGCAGTATCTGCATCCGGAGCTCCTGAAAAAATAGAATTTGTTAAAGGTGATAATATTAATGTGCAGTTATCATCATCAAATGCAGCCGGATCCACTGCCAATTTTGTAAAAATAACTGCTTCCACATCTTCCGTAGCTGCCGGCGATAATGTATCAGTTACACCGGTTGGGTCAACATTTACCGTTAATGCCGCAACATCATCTGTTGCTGCAACAGGTAATGCAACTGTATCCCAAGTAGGATCGGTATACACCGTTAACGCTGTTACCAAATCTTTAAGTGCTGGAGACAATATAACAATATCAAATACCGCGGCAGTCGCGACAATTAATGCTGCGACATCATCTGTAGCAGGTACAGGTAATATTAGTGTATCACAGGTAGGAAATGTGTTTACAGTATCATCCACAGCGACAACAGAAGGAGCTGATGCCAATTTTGCCAATATAACAGCATCTGGTAACATAAGTGCAAGTGATGAATCTGGTGATCATCATTTTGGCGGAACAGCTACATTTGGTACTATATCAGCATCTCAATTAAATATCCAAGATTTAACGCAATTAAATACATCAACCACTGTTAATGGTTCATTCGTATATAATGGATTGGCATTATTTGAAGACAACATTATAGTAAGATCTGGATCCACAATATTTGGTTCTGGTTCAATGCCATCAGAAGTGACTCACCAATTTACTGGATCAGTATTTTTAACAGGAAGTTTAACTACTGGTGATAATATTACAGCCGGTACATTTACTGGTGATGGTAGTGGATTAACAAATGTAACTGCAACGTCTGTTGATATTGATGGATTGTCTACCGCAGGAACTACTATTGACCAAACCGATTTATTAATATATTCAGATGCCGGCGATGAAAAGAAAATAACATTTAGCAATTTAGAAGATCAGATATTTAGCAATATGAATGCCGAATCATCAGATGTGTCAGTTGCAGCCGGCGGAGCAATTCAATTAACTGATGATTCAGTTGGCGTATCTAACATTGCTACTGCAATTGCCGGTACCGGTTTAACAGGTGGGGGCGGAAATCCATTATCAGTTGATTTAGATGAAGTTGCTGAAGTTCCTATTGATGTTGCCAATGATTATATAGCATTTATAGACACTAGCGCTGCTGATAACGACACTAAAAAAGAATCTGTTGCGGATCTAGCAGCTTTTATGGCAGGTACTGGTTTAGATGCAGCTTCTGGTGTATTCAATGTAGCCATTGATGAAGTGATACATGGTGGTTTAACTCCAGATAAAGGTATATCATCATCACTTGACTCCGGAGTTCAAAAATTAGAATTAGGTTTTAATACATTACCACCTCTCACCGAAGTAGAAAAAAATGATCTTTTAGCCGTTGTTGATATCACTGATGGTACACATAAACAGTCAACAATAATAGATGCACTTGGAGCAATTCTTGGTACTAGTGTCTCAGTTGGTACTGGAGATTTAGAAGTAGACTTTGGTACAATACCAGCAGGAACAATTGAAAATGACATGATGGTAAATGATGGAATAATAATTGGTACTACAGATGTGTCATTAGGCGACACAATTACTGCATTGGTTGGTTTAACTGATCTAGACTTAACAGCCGGTAGTCATACCATATTTGATACAGTTGGTGCCAACACATTAACGATGGGTGCTTCCGATACCACTATCTCTGTACCAGGTGCTTTAACAGTAGCCGGTAACTTTACCGTTCAAGGAACCACAACTTTCATTAACACTGAAACATTGACAATAGATGACAATTTTATTGACCTGAATTCCAATTTTGGGGCCGGAGGTGCTGAAGCATCTGATGCGCCTGATCAAGATGCTGGTTTAAGTATTAAACGTGGATCTGCGCAAGATGCCAACTTCTTCTGGGATGAAGCCGCAGATAGATGGGCATTAAATTTAAATGACATTACTGGAACAGATACACAAGAAACACCAACCACTTTCATTACTTCCACCATTATTCAAACCGCTAATCCTGGTGGAGGTGATTCAACTACATTTGGTGCTGATGCTAATACTCGTCAAGGAGAAATGTGGGTTAACAGATCAACAGAAGAAATATGGATATACGCATAATTAAAAAGGAGTTACAATGGGTTTATTAGACAAACAAAAAAAAGTAGCAAAAGCAAAATCATTAGAAAAAGACGAATTAGAATTTTTATTGAAACTAATCGCAGATTCAACATTTGAAGGAAAGG
>Ga0075468_10001433_pt1 | contig 10157 bp, 13 predicted proteins | sample DEB08_DNA_12_FD_77578 | JGI IMG/M metagenome (GOLD analysis project Ga0075468, IMG submission 77578) | Aqueous microbial communities from the Delaware River and Bay under freshwater to marine salinity gradient to study organic matter... | ecosystem: Environmental > Aquatic > Marine > Coastal ...
ATCAGCGGCAGCCTTATCAGCGGCAGCCTTATCAGCGGCAGCCTTATCAGCGGCAGCCTTATCAGCGGTAGCAGCATCATCAGCATCATCATCTGAGACTTTCTTTTTATTTACTGGGGTTTTGGGGACAACTGGATCTTCTTTTTCCTCACCACCCATCAACATGACGGCAGTAAGGGAAGAAGAACATACCATCATCATTCCAACCCCGGCTACAGCGATGGCAGCCATGGTTTATTATAATCAAATATTTTATTTTAAATCAACCCTATTATCTACAACACGAATTGGGGATTTGAGAAGAATGACACATATCGTAATGGATGTGAGTACAATATTTAGACAGTTCAAGACCATGAGATCGTGAAGATTGTCTTCACATAGTTGTTTCGTGTAGTAAAACGGAGAAATCAACTCGAGCCACATTAATATTATAAAATTCTAAAACTCTAAACCGATTCACTCAACATACTGTGAAAGTGTTCACAGAAGTTTTGTAGCTTGGGTACAACTTCACTCGTCCACTTTTCAGTGTCCTTCTCAATAAGATAAGCCTTCTTCTCATCGTTGTACTGCTCGATAAGTCGGCAATACTGAATATCCTTCAACATCTGGAGATAGGTTTGACACTGTAAGTTCTCGTAATCCCTAACTCGCCCAAACAGTTTGTTCGCCCGGTTCTTAATCTCAACTAGGGTTCTCGAACCGTCCTCATTCAACTGGATGCGGTCAACACGACCCACAATCTGGTAGAGTGTACCCTCAATCGTACAAACATCGTAGGTATAGAATGTGTCATCCTCAATCAAATTGGCTGCATCAGTATCAGCAGTCTTATCCTCATTCCGGGTCCCATGATTCGTGAAGAGAGTCTTACGGATATGATCCTTAGCCACGACAATATCCTTGGGTTCCAAACCAGAGTGCTCAATCTGGTGATAGAGTGCACGAACCTTCTGATTCACATCAGTGCTCGTATCAGACTTGAAACCCTCCGCATCCACGAGAATCTTTTTGACCGATTCACTCGAATTAATGACCTCAAGAGCCTTATCATTCTTGGTCTGTCCTTCAAATGTCTGTGGACTGTACTTCTTCCACAACTCCTCAACAAGTTCTGGCATCCTCTTAAATCCAACACCAACTGCTGACGCGACAGATGAAGCACCGATGATAACCTTGGGAACTCCAATTGGTTTCAGCGTTCTCTCATGACCGAGAAGGTAAGGATACACACGTCCACAAGCGATACAATCGGCGAGTGAATTGTGAGCATTTTCAAAATCTACACCGAATAGTTCCTTGTACAAAACACCAAGCTTAATGGGCTTCAAGAAACGCTCCTTGTACATATTGAGAGTGCACCGAAAATTGAAGTCCTCGATGAGATTCAAATCAATATTGTTGCGGATCATCTCAGACTTCAAAACACTCGTGTCAAATTGAGCGTTGTGAGCGACAAGATTTCTGCTGCGAGGACCAACGAATTTCATAAAGTCGATAAATACTTCAGTGAATGGTCGACCATCACGCATAGCACGATCTTTCGTAATACCATGGATATCAATAGATCCTTGACTGATCTCAAAATCCAATGGTTGGATAATAGCATCAAACGTATCCATCAGACGGCCACGATTAGAAAACCGGGCGGCTGACAGTGAAACAGCTCGACACGTGTCATATTGTCCAATCGTCTCAGGTGTCAAGGGGCGACGACCCACGGGAAGCCCCGAGGTCTCAAAATCAAAGGCAATGTATTGCATACAGCTCATAAACTTAATTCCACCACAAACTTTAAATCACTTAGGTTTCAAAAATGAAGTTAAAACGTAAGAGATATTACGTAATATGATAGATACGAAGACTTTTGAAGAATTGAAAAAGTACTATGATGAAGTTCTAAACATGGATAAATCTACATACAAGTCGACGAATGATGAACCCACACCTATAGACTGTATATCTAAGATGGTAAGTAAGATTCCTGACGAGTTCTGGTCCAAGAAGGATCTGTCGATACTTGATCCATGTTGCGGAAATGGGAACTTTCACATTCCAATCTTTTCCAAACTACGTGAGCATCACGATACAAAAGAGATCATGGAAAATATTCTAGAATTTAACGATCTAAATGAAGCCAGGTTACAAAATGTATCGAACGTTTTCTGTGGAGAAAAGTATAATCTACGAGTGTCGTGTACAGACTTTTTAACATTGGAAACTGACAAGAGATATGATCTTGTTGTAGCTAATCCACCGTATGCTAAGCTCATGCCAGACGGTAAGAGGGCCTCAAAGAATCACAATCTCATCAAGAGTTTTATCGATAAATCCCTATCTCTCTTAAAACCCAATGGGTATTTACTCTTCATTACACCAGATAATTGGATGTCCTATGCAGATAGAAACGTGTTGATTAAAAAGTTGACTGAGTTACAAATTGTACATCTTAACATTCATGGAGCTAAGAAGTATTTCAAGAAGATTGGTTCCAGTTTTACATGGTATCTCATCCAAAATTGCAGTTCCTACAAAGATATGGAAGTCTCCGGTACATGGAAAAAACGTGAGTATGAAGGTCTAGTGCCATCGGGAATTCGTAGATATATTCCACTCGTATACGACAAATTAGTTCATAGTATATTGGCTAAAACGGTTGATAACCCAAATCTTGACAAATTCAAGGTTGAAACGAGTAGTGATTTACATAAATACACAAAGAGGGACCTGATCGTAGATGAAAAAGACGATGAACATCAGTTTAAGCTTATTCATACACCCAAACAAACTGTATGGGCTTCGAGGGAGCACAAGTTCCAAAAGAAATACAAAGTGTTTATATCGACAACTGATAAATATAAGGTTTTCGTCGACAATTGTGGTATGACCCAGTCGATCGTATTCATTAGGTGTTCGAGTAAGAAGAAGGCTATTGAATTCATGAAGATGTTAGAACACCCGTTATACGTCTTCATCAATAATATTTGTCGGTGGGGTAATTTTAACAATATTAGAATATTACAAAACTTTCCTATTTCTACAACTGAAAACCCATACGAGTGTTTTGGTATTACGGAAGAGGAGCAAAAGTTTATTACGGAGAATTAGTCCCTATAATTTGGATCACTATTGTCACATAACGCTGGTAGGAATCCATATGTACGTTTAAAACGTTCAATATAACGAGATTCGTACGCGTGGAATACTTGAGCTGTTACCTGAATCAATTCATCATCGAAAATTGGTACACTGAGAACCTGTGGTTCAATTCTATATGCATACATTTCAATCTCAAACCCCATATTTAAATAAAATTCGAAAGTGTTGTAAATGAAGGCGTTCGTCTTAGAACAGTCCCCACTTCTTCCACGCTCGGGTATATGATGTCCACATAGATATGAACCACATCTTTTTTTCAAACCGTCACGGGTGCCACCAATTTTGATGATCTTACCGTCAACTACAAACAGATACAACCATTCCTGTTTACTTTTCCAGTCGTCTGTATTAATAGTTGTATCAAACTTGATCACAGTTTGGCGTCTAGTATCAGCGTCTAGAACGACATTGGCAACTTTGTGAAAATCACTGCGACGGTCATACGAATCCAGGGGAACCAATCTATTTGGTGGGAGTATCTTTATCCAGTCTACAAATGGTGATTCCCTGCGACGCTCCGTAGCTTCATAGTAAAGATTCGAAAACCTACACATTTTAAATTAAAAAACACTTAAAACTTTATATCACTTAGGTAAGTAAGATGTGTTTCCCATGGAATCTTTTCAAAAAGAAGGTCATTCATAGAAATTTTCAAAATCTTTACGCCTGCTCATGTGACCTGTGTGGTAAAAACTTCGATACCATGGACGAACTTATCACACATTTGGGAAGTCATAATACTGATGATATCAATCACCGACTTTTGAATGGATATGGAACGGTGCGATGTAGTAAATGTTTCCAATCATTCGAAACAGTCGCAGACATGCATGATCATAGGTGTACCCAAATCAGTTCTTCGATTCGGGGTCTTTCTCCGATACAGAGTTACGATAGTCTTGATTCTGTAGTGATTCACTCATGAACTTACACTTTGTCATACACACACATTCACCAACTAATGAGTAAAACTGTTTTTTAGATGCATAACAATGTATAGGTAAATAGATATCTTTATACATAAATCTAATCATCCTATTTTTGTAAACACTCATATGTATAATTATCTCAGATTAATATATGAATGCCAATAGTGAAATCAATGCACTGTTGTATAATACAACCAACATGAACAGTCTATCTAGGAATTCATCCATACTCTTGAAAAAATATAAAAACAATAGAGTTAAAACAGTAATGATTATGAATAGATATAAGAAGCGTAAAAAACTATTAGATAAGGGGTTGGACCTGGTGAAAATATATAAATATTCACCTAATAATATTAACACATTGATAAACACTGGAAATATAACAACCAAGAGGGGGCAGAGTATTTCTAATTATTTACGTGGTAAAGCTACTATGAAAAACGAACCCACTGGAGACTTGTTTGCTACTAAAATGATCGTAGCTAAAAAACCTTTCACATTTTTAGGACAGAAAGTAAATGGATTTATACCCTTTGATTCGAGTTCAAATTTGAAAGAAACACACGCGTATGCAAAATTTATTGGGAGACGTTTACGTTTTAAGTATTTGAATGATATTAAACCAAAGTTTACTATATTTTCTGAGAAACATGGTGGAGGATTATTCTTCTAAGGCCATTCCGGTGGACTATCATCTTTCTCTCTCACAGACCATCTACCGTTAAGTAGAGCGTTACGACGCTCCCAATCAGTCGTTTTAATGGTCTCCGTGGGTGGTGTTACGAGAACTCCATTATCCACGATACGACACGTATAGTTACCATGTTCACATGCGAAGTCGAGTTCATAATGTGAAGCAAATTGAATATACGATGAACGTTTCATCTCAGCATCGAGAAGCGTTTTGTAGCGGAAGGCATCATCAAAGTTCCTCCACGCCACGATACAATTTTCGGGTAAACCATCACTGTTCAATTTACGGACAGCGTAAATACCTTCTTCTTCATTGGGTTGATGAAAAGTTATGATGTGAAGTAATTCATTCGAGTCACTCTCACTTAACAATTGCGTATTTTGTTCGTCAATTGTATAATAGCTCTTACATACACGAGAAACCTTACGTCTCTTGTATGTAGTAGGTACACGGGGAACTGGGAGGGGAGCTCGAAGAGCAAACATTTTTAGATACTTTTATAAAAATTCTAGTTCTACTTAGGTGTGTCTCTCGGTAATCAGGTATTCCGGGTACAACTCACGCATCATCCTCTTTTGACGCAGATACACATTTCTTTTCTCATTGGGACACATAGCCTCAGTGACAAAATCAATAACTTTCTCATCGTGTCTAACATCCACTTGAATCGTGTAACCTGAAACCATAGCTTCATGTACATCTAGATACGCCTTAGATGTGGGGAACAATATGTTCTCACTGAGGGCCATTGTTTGGATGTGGCGGCCGAGGACAGCCAAACGGGTTCTAGCGACGGTTATTGCGGACATTATCGTTTATTTCCCCTACAATCCAAATGAGACTCAAGATAACTCTTGCGTTTTTGAAAGTCTCGTTAAGAGTGTTCATTAGTTGATTTTTTATATAGATTTGGGTTTACTTAGGTTAAGAGAACGTCTTGGTGGTTCCCTCCTCCTTTCGCTTCTCACGACACGCGTCATTCTTCTCCTTCTTAGCCTCAGCCTTCTTGGGGTTTGCCTTCGCCTTGTTCTCCTGCTTGATTTTCTTCTTCTCAGAATCAGTCAGCTTATCTTTCATAGTCTTGTCAATCGCCATATATATGTATATCATTTTAAATCTATAAGCTATAACTTAGACCTTTTCGTTTTGGTGATGGTCGAAGCTTTTGAAATCTTATTTTGGATATTATTTGTGAGATTGTATCCAGTTAGATTCTTGAATACTTCTTTGTTGCCATTCACAGCAGCTGCACGAGCTTTAGTTGCTGAGGGTGCAGCGTTGGGTCGCTTCAGTGCATGCCTATTAAATGGTAGAAAACTGAAAGCATTTTTACGGTTTTCACCTACAACCATAACCGATTTTTCGTCGAAATTCTCAGCAATCTTGGCGAGAGATAGATTTTTAGACGAAGATAATACCGTTAATTGGGGGAACCATCTCTTCAAAATTCGAGTTTTATCTTCTACCGGTAGAGGATTACTTTTATTACCATAAGAATGTGATACAACCACGACTGGTATCTTATTCATTTTACTGGCTTTGTTGATAACCTCTTCAATCATCATCTTGTGTCCCAGATGTGGTGGATTGAATCGGCCATATGTGAATACAACATCCATTTATATAGACCGAGATTTTAATTATTTCGAAATAGCATTATTTTTATTATTGTTTTTTACACCTGCGCCAGTCATCGTACTATAAGCTGGTTGTGGTGTATTTCGAACAGTGCCATTCATTCCAACCACATGAATTTTAGGTCCATATTTCTCGGGAAAATCTATCACCATTCTAATAGATTTCTTTAATATCTCACATACTCTGTCATAACCCAATAATGCCATAGAATCACCTGAACCGAAGAAAAATCGTTCAGTCTTTTCGGTTCTCGTCCGGTTATCCATAACAGCTAAAGAATAATATTGTAATGCATCACCAAAATATTTCGAAACAGCTATAATATCACCGTTCGCATTTTTTGCTTGTCTAGCACTTATACCGGTGAGTATTTTTTTATTATTGAATAATGTATTTACATTGTTTGACGAATCCTTTTGCACTTGTAATTTAAACACAGATGTTTCACCACGGCCGTCCTCCGCGGCTACTTTCAAATCGATCTTCATATCACACAAATAGTACTTTTTCTTTGAAATAAATTTATTGTTTAACAACTTGTCAAGGGTTAACTTTTCTATATCTTCATGAACACCTCTACTAACCATAGACCTACCCGGATCAAAAGCTTGACCATATGTTATTAATGTGTTCACATCTGTCTTCGAATTAGTAGCTCTTGTATGATCTTGTATAAAACGAGTGATTGAATTTTCGTTGTTATCTGTATATTCTTGGTCTACACCGATGTTTATATTTTGTGGAATTGACGATGTTACTTGTTGTGCCAAAGAAGTACTAATGGGGATTGCATCCTTTTTATATTTTTCTGTTAAGTATGTCTTTACGTCTCTTTCCCACCCACTGGAGAAATTTTCCAAAGAAGATTTCAAAATATTTGGTGCGCCATTTTTTGGTAGCTTTAGTGAATTAATAATCTGTATGAATGGTGTGTTCCAACCTTCAACTATTAATGCTTTCTGTTGTTTTGTGAAAAGTGTAGTTTCATTAAACCAAGTATCTAGTGTTTTTGTTATATACTTATCATGAACACCATCCAACCACATAATGAAAACTAAATCTGTAAACTCTTCATTAGTTATTTTTTCTTCTTTTTTGATATTATTATTTGATATAGTTCTACTATTGATTCCATTCATAAGTTGTAGTAAATTACGACCATTTTTAATTACATTAGTTCTCGCCGCTTTGGATAAATCTTTTATATATAAAATCACCAAAGAAGCTGTATACTTTGGACGTGTTTGACTTTTTATATTTCTAATACCAGAAATATAGCTGTTAACCTTTTCTGCAATCTTTTTAGATTCTGCGTCTCCAACCAATTGGTTATTTACTTCTTTGATTAAATCATTTTTATTATTATGCTTTAAAATTGTATCTTTAAGTTTTGGAACTTTATTACTTTTTGTATACGACACCTTAAGATTTTTAGCAATTTCAATTAACTGATCTTTTGATAGCATCAAAGTAACCACATCTCGTATATTTGCCAAGTTGTTTATCTTTACATTAACCCTAGCATTAGCGATCGCGGTGTTTGCATTAGCATTCTTAGCGGCGTTCGCGTTAGCCCTAGCTCTCGCGGCGTTCGCGTTAGCCCTAGCTCTCGCGGCGTTCGCGTTAGCATTCTTAGCAGCTTGTGTAGCAGCGGCAGCCTTTGCTTTTGCTTTTAAATTCATTGGTGGGACCCTATTCCTCACAGCCTTAGCCTTAGCGTTAGCGTTTATTTTCTTTTGTTCCGTGTTAATTTGTTGTAATAAAGCAGTAGTTTTACTGTTATTACCTCTAACGTTATTTATTTTAGATTGGACGTTTCTTCTGAAATTTCCATTGGGAATTTTGTTAAGTTGAATTTTTATTCGCCTTTCGTTATTATTCGCAAGTTTCATTTTAGAATTAATTTGAGTGTTCATGTTTTGATACCTCCCCTGTTTAACCGCATTTTGTAATATGGTATTGGAAAAAATATTATAAAGTCCGCGAGGTAACGAATTTCGCTTGATTCGTAATTTATTGTAATTTTCCTTAGCCTTAGCGTTTGCAGCAGCCTTGTTTGCATTAGCCTTAGCCTTGTTAGCAGCAGCCCTAGCGTTTGCATTAGCCTTAGCCCTGTTAGCAGCAGCCTTGTTAGTAGCAGCCTGCGCTTGGGAATTATTTTTTCGCCTTTTCGTGTTGCGTTCTAAATTGTTTTCGTTATTCGAGAACCCACCATACCCATTCCCGTTTTCGTTATTCGAGAACCCACCATACCCATTATTGTTCATGGACCCACTAGATACATTTTCATTGTTCGATATGCTACTTGCACCACTTACAGCACTTAACGGACCTCTGGGTGAGTTTCGACCCCTCTTACCAGGATTCACGGACCCACCAGATACACTTCCAGTGCTATTTTCCATCGCGGAGTTTAGATTACCTCGCGACCTTTTACGTTTACTGTTAATTCCTAAACCCGCGTCCCTATTCCTCAAATTTCTCATTTTAGCATTATACTGTTGCATAAATGTCGAACGATCAAACGCATTTTTCTTCTTCTCTATAAAACTATTCAAATTAGTCTTTGATGTAACAGATAAATTGCTATTTCTTTCCAATCGTGTTCTGAGTTGATTTGCATCCTGGTTTGACAAACTCATATCTACTATCACCTGAGAAATAATTTGTGATGTTACTTTAAATGACTGGGTTCGTACTTGATATGTTTTTCAAACCAGAACCGAAGCCAGAGTCAGAGCCCAGACTTCCCCCAAAGCCTGAGCTCCCCCCTCTACCTGTGCATCTACTGGATCGAAGTATGGCATTAGAAACCAAGTCTATGAATGAACGAAAAAGACGTCCCACGTATTTACCTGGGCGTTGGATTCATAAATTGTGTGGTCTCAAACGCAACATAGTGTTAGTCAATAAGACCGACCATCACGTGAAATTCACGATTAAGAAGATTCCAAGCTGTAAATGCTTCATGTCGACGTGTAAAATACTGTTACCGAGTGGTGCTGGTATCGAGGGTCAATTTGAGAATCAAGAGAATCAAGAAATTCAAGAAATATTACTGGGACCCATGACTGATGAATATATCGATCACTGTGTGTATCTACTTCCAAGTAAAAATGTACTCGTCACCTTGGAAATGGAGGGAAAAATGATTTTTAAAAATAGAAAGATGGGTTCATATGATAAGTACACGTGTCGTAATTACCTATTTTCTAGAGTGGTCTAATTTTTTTGTCAGTACATAGTATTATGGTAAACCTAAACAATAGTGGTAATGTCATCATGACTCAAGCGCCAAATTTGGATTTTGTACCAAATGTGGAGATGACAAATGCGCCAAATACGGTGAGGCCCAATACGGTGAGACAGTTAAGAGCCAGAGCTGAATTTCACGCACGGATGGCAAATCAAGAAGCAAAAATCAGGGCTGGGGAGAAAGCCCGAGAGACGGCTATTAGGAATGCCGTTAAGAAGGCTGCTGAGGAGAAAGCCCGAGAGAAGGCTATTAAGAATGCCGCTAAAAAGGCTGAGGAGAATGCCCGACAGGAGGCTGTTAACAGGTCTAAAGCCGAAGCTACGGCAGCGAAGGCTGCAGCTAGAGCCAAACGAGAAAAGTCGAATCGTAATATTGCTGCTGCCAAGAAAGCTGCTGAGAACGCCAAGAAGGCTGCTGAGAACGCCAAGAAGGCTGCTGAGAACGCTGAGAAAGCCAAGAAGGCTGCTGAGAACGC
>Ga0075468_10001434_pt1 | contig 10151 bp, 11 predicted proteins | sample DEB08_DNA_12_FD_77578 | JGI IMG/M metagenome (GOLD analysis project Ga0075468, IMG submission 77578) | Aqueous microbial communities from the Delaware River and Bay under freshwater to marine salinity gradient to study organic matter... | ecosystem: Environmental > Aquatic > Marine > Coastal ...
TACGTATAATTTCAATCATTTGTGCTTGTGTCATGCTTGTGGCTGTACTCCTCTAAGTATCTGTGCTTTTTCGTTATACATTTGAGTAAGCTTATCATATTGTGCTATAAACCAATTGTATTTAGTAGATGCTCGTTGCAATGCACTTGAAAACACTGTGTTTTTTGCAGACAATTCTTCTTGATGAGTTTGTATGTATGTACCAATTTTTTGCAATTGAGCAGACGCTAATTCAACATCTTCATCTGTTTGTATCATATCACCCGCAACTTCAAACCAATCACTAAAATCTGTTTTAGAATTAGCTGTACTTAATGTAGTAGTAAGTTCTTCTGTTGTACCTGCTATTGAAGGTTTTGTAATACCAGCAGGTAATTGTGCAAATTCTTCATACATAGACCTAACTAAATACTTTCTTGCAGCACCTATTACAATAAAATCTTCAGCTTGTATTGGAAGATCAGTAGTAGATTTCATGTTGTATTTAACAATTGGATATACTAAACCTATTATTTCACCTTGTTCATATCCGTTTACAAATGGTCTTATATAAATATTGCCACTTTTAATAAAATAAGCTGGACTTCTTTTTGTTGCAAAATGTATCGAATTAGGGTCGTTAGATTGTTGAACTAACCCACTAGGTATAAGTTTAGCACTATACCCATCTCTATTAACTTCTAATAATTTAAATTTTCTAGTATTAAACGAATGTTCTAATACTTTTATTATATCTCTGCCACCAGCAACAATATCAGCAGTAGTGCCATTTACTGCTCGTTCTATTTCAATGTCATTGGTATTTACAGCTAATACTTTCATTCTTTCTGAGTATGTAGTACTGCCGCTTTTACTTGCTATAATATCACCTACTTTTAAACTACCACCGCTTGTAGTAGGCAATGTAGTTAAGGTAGCAGAATGATTTGTACTCCCACCTACATTTCTATTAGAATCATTAAAAAGTTCACTATCTTTCATTCTATGTGTAGATGATGCTGACACAAGCATTTCTGAGTTCATAATATCAATAGCGTTTACAGCTTCTTCAGTAAGCCACTCAGTTAATGCATTATCATCAGTAACTGCTGTTCCTACTAAGTCTTGTATTCTTGTTGCAAATGTTAGAGTCATATTTAATTAAAGCTTCGGGAGCAGTAAATCGACCTTGGTTTCACCGACCTTGATTTCTTTCACCACCCCCATTTTTTTATAAAATTTTAATAGGCTTTCTTAGAGCGTCCATAACTGGGTCTTTTTTTTTACTCGGTTTGACCGCTTTCTTTTTAACCATTTTCTTTTTTTTCATAATTTCTCCATAAGAGGAGGGGCATAAAGCCCCTCACTCTTTATTTTCTATTACGATGCACCAAATGCTATTCCATTTGTAGTTACTTTAGAGCAACTATCAACGATATACCATTTTGAACCATCGGACACTAATGAAACATAGTCACCAGCAACAGTTGCAGAACCAAACTGAATAAAATCATCAGTTCCAGCTGCATTGTCACCAGTTCCTGTTTGAGCCATTATACCACCCACAAGATTATTGCCTTCAGCAGAAAGTACTTTACATACTGCTGTATCATAGGCGCTAATCTGAATGATTTTTAACTCTATTCCTTTATCACAAGCTGGTAAGGTAACAACTAAAGCACCTGCACTACTTGGAGGTGTGAAGACTATTACTTTACCATTATCAGCTTTTTGCAGTGTTGCACTTGCAGTAAGTGCTTTAACACCCGCATTTGAACCACCTAAATAAGGTCTAGCCATAATTAACCTCCCTTACGCTACGATGTTAAATAGCTTGTGACTTTCAATTAGCGTTACGCCAATTCCTTCATCAGACATGTACTGGTCTTTAACACCATCGTAAGCATCATCGGTTAAGATATTAGCTTGGAACTTTGGCGCTCTATACTGTGCGTGAAACAGATTTTCATCTGAAACTACAAGCATAGTTTTGTTGTACGCGTCTCTTAGAACTGGAGTTGGAATTAACTGAATTGCTCCATGAGGTGACTCAAGAACTCTGTAGTTAAAACCTAAAGCATCGCGTTTCATGTCACCTAGATTTACAGTCCAACCTGAGTTTCCTGCCATTCCAGAAGCACCAGACATTTTAGAAAAGTAGCTCATTGCACCCATTCCACAGAAAGCACGTTTTACACCTGCTTCAGGAACGTATTGAAATACTTTTTCCATGTCATCTACAAAATCACCATAAGCGTAACTTGCTTCTGATATTTCGAATCTATTTTGATTAGCACCAGATGCATAACCATGTTTTTCAATTGCAGGAATAATTCCCATGCAAGAACGAACAACATTGCCATTTGCATCAGATAGTGAGTTATCATCAAAACCACCAGATGTGTTAATTGGTGAACGTCCAAACAAGAACGCACGTTCTTTTTGAATTTTATGTTCTTGTGATTTTTGATCTCTTAATCTAGACAGTTCAGATGACTCACCTCTTAATGATGACTCTAAAAGAGTACCAGTAATTTGAAGAGGAGTTTTGAATATCTGACATTGATTGTAAACTACTTGCAATTCATCACTCCAAGCAGTTCCAGCTGATGTACCTTCACCATAAGCGTTACCAACAACTACTAAATAGTCGCCACTTACAGGAGTAAATGCAGCATCTCCCATGTTTTTAACGCTAATATTTGCACTTGAACCACTTCCAGCAACAGCGGTAATTAATACTACGCCTCGCTTATCAGAACCTGGGGTTAAAGCAGACCAGACTTCACATTCAAGTCCAATCCAACTATTATATCCATAATCCCCACCTTCGCCTTCCATTCCAACAACTGAACCAGATTTTATTGCAAAAGTATCAGCTCCGTTATCTGCTAATAATTCACTAGCTGTAGTAGTTTGAAAGTGTTGTTTTTGCCAAGGGTTGCGATGTTCAAACATCTTGAACTGAGGGTCTTTTAATCCTGAGATTGTTTGCTGATTAGCAACAACTGTAGTAAAAGGGGTTACGTCAGTCCAGAGTTCTTTAACAACATTTGGGCGCATGTAAAAATCTCGTCTATCTGTGTATAGTACACCTGAAGAGCCGAGTGTTTTCGGGTTACTTGCCATTTTATGTTTTCTCCGTTTTTATTTAAACCATTATCTTCTGTTTCGCATTAAACCGAGATTAAAAGCATCCTCATCATTTACTTGAGGCTCTGATTGCGCACTCACGACCCCTGCGGGTGGAGGCGTATTCAAAGTGTTTTGTTTTTGCTTCATCATTTCGGCTCGTTGCCTTTGCTCAACTTCAGCTTGACTTGGTGCGGAGCGCATTTTATCTAAACGAACAAGATTGTCTAGAGTTAAAGAATCAGGACTAGAGTAATACTGCATAAACTCTTGAGCTTTGTCAGGACTATATCCATACTTACCCATAAGTTCATTTCGTGTATTATCTGTTTGACGTTGCGCTTCATATTGTTGTTGCGCTTGACGTATTTGATTCTCTTTTGCTTGTAATTCTCTTATTCTGTATTGTTCAGCTTGGTCACTATAATCAATCATTTCATCTCTATAGTTATCAATTGCTTCACGATACTTATAACTTGCGCTCTCTGAATCCATGTATGCTTCAGAAGAGTCGTAATTGACAGGTTTAGCGGGACGCACTGGTTTCTTTGGGGATGCCATCTGTTCGTTATTATCGGCAACAGTTGGGGTATCTCCAGAAAGTGATTTAGCAACGCCTTTTAAGATGTCAGGGTTTTCTTGAATGTAGTTTGCAATTGGTGCAACTTTTTCATATTGACCCATTTGGTCTTGCAGTTTGTTGTATTCACTTGCCTTTTGGTCGTATTTGCTCTGCCAGTATTCAAAACGTGAAGTGTCTTCTTTTGGAGTTTCTTCTACTCCAAAACTCTCTTCGTTTTGAATTGTTGGAGGTGCTAGACTTTCATCATAGCCTTCCAACTGATCTACAGGATTTGGAACTGCTTCCTCACCTATTCCACTTTCTTGAATTGGCGCATCTCCTCCTAAATCAAAATATTCAGGTTCAGTTGCTTCAGCATTCAAGGTTTGTGTTTGTTCAGACATTTGTTTCTCCTTAAGGACTATTTGTTAATTAACAGCAATAGTTCCTTGGTTTGGTTCTTCTCGTCTTAAATCTTCTTTAGCTAATCGCAACTCGTCATTTAATCGAGCTTCAAATAGCTTACTTGCTGACTCATTCTTATTTGAAGATGAGTTCAGCTTTGTTTTAAATTTTTCTATTTCAACACGTTTTCTATCGTGCGTTGATTCACGTTGTGCAGTTTGTAAATCGCCTTTAGTATTCTTTAACTGCTCTTCTAATTGCTGAATCATTTGTTGTTGTTGTTGAATAATACTTGTTCGTTGCATAACGCCTTCTGTATCTGCTACTTCTGTTTGTTCTAATACCTCTTGAGCATCGATAATGCCTTTTTCATATAAAGTCATGTAGTAATCAAACCTTGCCCATCTATTTGATGGCAATGTTGAACCGCTAACAACAATTAAATCATATTTGCCAATTGTGACATCGTTAACACGTCCAATAATCTCATTTGTAAAATCGTCATAAATCGGTTGGTTCATTGTTGCTTCAGCTAATCGTCCGTCAGGTTTCATAATGCGGACTACTTTTTCATCGGTATATGTTTGTTGAATTAGCTGAACAATAATTTTACCAATTTGATTTAACGCTTCATCAAGGTCGTCAATTTTTGATTTAATTCTTCGTTGAGCGTATTCATCAATAGCCACAGTGCCTTTGTAAGTGCTTGGAGCGGCAGATGGGTCGCCATGTTGTAAAGGGTGAATGCCAAGAATATGATATATGCTTTGTTTTGCATCTTCTCTGTTTTTATATAGTTCGTTAGGTAATGGTATCGGCCCTGCCACAATTGGTGTACCAAGTTCAGGGTCAAATTCGATTACGCCTGTACCTGCTCTTGCCCACTCTTCTTCTAATTGCCTACGATTCATTGAACCTCGTGGAATTAATAGTTTTGTGTTAGTCGAGCTAGATGCGTGAGCAATAATTAACGAAGTCACTTTATTTACATACTCTTGAATAGGCTTAACAAATCGTACATCGCTCATTGGATAAGGATTGCGATTATGTCTATTCATTAACGTGACTATTGGGTAATCATCAATGTCCATGATATAATCATAGAGTAACTTTCCGCCTGCACACAGAATCCTTCTAATTCTGTCGGTTTTTATTTTATTAGCTACAATAATTTTTAATTCAACTAAATCAGCCTTAGTAATAATTTCTATTTGATGTCCGCTATTAGGTATTGCTTCTTCATGTTCAGGGCCTGGCATCATTGTTGGCTGACCTGTTTGCAAGTCTTCCATATAATGATAAATACCGCCAGTTGCTTCATAAATTCCAATCAGTTCTGCAACACTAGCTTTTTCTGTAATATAATTTGTACCCTCAGCGTTTGTCATTTTAATAGCTTGTTCTTGCTCGTATTCAGCATAGCCTTTTTTATTTAAAACGACTTCTTGTCCTGTTAAGGTGTCTAATACGTGAAAATAATTATGTTTTTCTTTTTTATACCTATCAATGACTTCATAGTATTTTGTATCAGTAGAATAAGTGTCATTTGACATTGGCCCAATGCTCTGGTCAAGCGTAGACTCTCTCGTCATTGCAGGGTATCTATCATTCGCAGATGTTTCCATATCTTTTGTATTTGCTTGTGGATATAACTGCTTTAACTGTTTTTCTGTAAAGAGTCGCGCAATAATTATATCAGAAGCATCTCTGCAAAACGTATCTCGACTATTTGGATCTATATAAACATCAAGGGGGTCAATACTATGTAAACATACTTCCCCACGCCCAAAATCTTTCATCGGGTCAACATATGCTTGTATAACCCCCATGCCTTTTACGTAATAATCATCAACAACTTGTTTGATTTGCACATTCCCACTCGACTTGTCCCATATATAAGACATAATGTCTGCAAATATTCTACCTACTTTAGTGTCACTATCATCTCTACCTGTAGATTGAAATTTTGGTTTGTTTGCTGTAATTAAGGCTTTAGCTTGTTCAACTGCGGGATGAACAACATTGTCTACAATAGGGTTTTGAGACCTTTTTTCTAAAGTTGCAACGTGAGAAGATTTCCATTGTTGATTATTGCGAAACTCATCGTCTTCCATTGCTTGAGTTGCCCATTGCGCTCTTTCTGAGTGGAATTGGTCTAAAAGTTTTTCAGACTCGGTTACAACTTTGTTCTTAGTGTGGGGCATACTGGAGGAAAAATTATTAACTCCAGAAATCCTCGGTCTACAAGATTAAGTAATTTGCCAGTCGTTTGATTGAAACCACTTTGTTCCAAGTGTAGGAATTTCAGCGTCTTCATGGTGAGGTTTGTATGAACCTTTAAATGCATAGTATAATCCATCTAAAATATCATCATGTTTACCTCGTGGAAATAAAAGCATTTCATCTTCAAGGTTTTGCATGTTTTTCATAATAAATACTTCTTTTTTAGCAAACGAAGGTTGCAAACTTTCTAATCTATGCGATTTGCTTGTTCGAGGGTTTTCTTTTATGTTTAAGCCAGGAATGTACAATCCTTCTTCATCGCATCTCATTTGAACGTATTGACGTAACATCTCTTGATACCCAACAGACTCAATACGAGTTTTAGTACTGCGATACATTCTAAAGTTGTCTACAATAGCTTCTGCTAAAGCAAGTGGCTTTGCATGTTTTCTATAATAAGGCAAAGCAAACTTTCTGCCTTTGTCATCAATTGCTAAATTAAATATCACAGAATAATCAGCAGTTTGTTTAACACTCGAAGCTGGGTCAACGCCTGTAAAAATATTTATAGGCACAGACTCTTCAACTTTTTCGCCATCAAGCTCTGTTATGTCTAACATGGCATTTCCTTCTTTATTAAATCGCAGTTTGCCTTCATAGTGCTGTATATCTTCTTTTTTAAACAATTGATCTTCGTCACCTACGATTTCACACATATATTCTCTGTAAAACACAGACAATCTATTAATTGACTCTAATTCTTCTTTTTTTTGTATTAATTTTTTTACAGGCCACCATTCTTCCCACAGGGAAATGTTTTTTTCTATATTTGGTTTAAAAACTCTATTTGTCCACCCTTTCATTACTTTTAATGTTTCAACAAGACATCTTTCGTGTTGTGGAGTGCCAATTACAATGATTCTACCTTTTTGCGGGTCAACCGATGGAACTGCTGACTGTAAAAGCCATCTTAAGTTATGTTCCATTGCTTCAGCGGTTTTTGTATTGTTTTCATCTTCGGGGTCATCTACAATAATAAGCGTAGGCCGTTGATTACCAACTTTAATTCCACGTAACTGTTGGCCTGTGCCTTTGCAGATTATCATAGAGCCATCTTTTAGCTCTACTTCTGCTTTTGACCAAGTACGTGCAGAATGTTGCCCCCAATAACCAAATAATTGTCTAAACTGTTGAGAATAGTCCAAACAATCTTTTATTGTACCTAAAAGCTTTACGGCATGGTCTTGAGTTCGAGATACCAAGACAATTAGCTTTTTTCCTTTATCGAACATTAAATGGTACATAGGGAGGACACCACCTACTATTGAACTTTTAGCGTGACCTCTGGGGGCGATTATATTAATTTGCTTATTTTCACTATCAAGCAAATCTTTTGATATTGTGTAATGAAACTGCGGAGATGGCACAGAAAACATCTGAGGCATAGCTATTTTACCAAAAAGAACCATATCGTGCTTCAATTTGTTTAAAATAGCTTTATTATTAACTTTTGCTGACACCTTTTGTATTTTACTTAACCAGTATGAGTTTGTGTGCGTTTGTTAATAATCAGTACCTAATACGTAATCTGCTTCACCATCTTCCACTTTAATTCCGTTTTCTTCCGCAATTGTCTTTAAAATCGAATAAAATAATTCCATCTGGTCTTCATCTATATATTTTAAAAGAATGCGTTTTTTCAGCCATATAGGGCGTATATCAATCGAATCTAAACCTCTATTCTCATCCATCATGTGTTATTTCTTTCTTTTGTTCAAGTTTTACTCGTTTCTCTTCTTTTGCAATTTGATCTACGATTTGACTTGTCATGTCAATCTGCATTGTATCTGTTTGCACTGCTTTTTTAGGTAACATGTCTAATATGCGTATATATTGTTCTGCACCACGTAACATTGTTCCTGGGTCTTCTTTATCTCTTGCAAGACCAATTGCATCAGCAATTACATCTAAAACATCGCCTTCTGCTATGCCACGCTCTTGTAAAGCTTTGTCTATTTTTTTATCTACCATTTGTTTGACAGTCTCCTGTTTAAATAATCTTTTTGCAGTTAGGTCAGGTCTTTCTTGTTTTGGCCTATATGCTTTTCCAATAATTGACCAATTTATGCCTTGCCCACTTAGTAGCATTCTTGTGTAAATATCTACTGCTCGTTGTGTTCTACTGCTTTTTCCTTCTATATATTCCCAAGATTCAGATGATACTGTTGCATAATTACCAGACTCTCTTCTTGGTTCGTATAATAACTTTGCTCTATCGTTTAACCACATTCTACCAAAGACAAATTGTAACTCAATGCCACTCTTATAATGGTTCTTTGCAATGCACTCTCCAATATAATTATCATCCGTAATGCCATAATCCCCTGCTTTACACTCTTTCCAAGGTTTATAGGCAATTTGCTTTGTGATTGCTTCTTCTTTGGTATATACAGGATAGGTTACATCCTGATAATTGTTTATTTTTAACTTTCTAGTTAAATAATCCATCAGAACTACTGTATATATACTTTTCTGTATTATTATACGTAGTATAATAATACTCTTTATATACTGTACTGTATATATACTGTATAAAAAGCATCCGTTAGAACTAGTTTTGCAACACTTTTTTTAATTTTTTTTCAAATTGCACTTCATAGTCGTCATATTGCATTTCTATTGTTGATTCAATTTGCATTTCAGCTTCTATATAGTCTCGTAAAAATAAAAATTCTTCAATATTCGTATTATTTATATTGCAATCCACCCAATCGTTTTTTTCATCGTTAAACTCTGATAAAACACCTGTATTTGGATTAAAATACTTTCTTGACATAAAAGAAGATATGCATTGCAAAAGGCCTCGCTCTACATAACTTTTAAAAATTTGTTTTAGAATGTGTGGGGGAGATATACAGTACCCCTACCCCCTTTAAATTGGGGATACCACTTACTTATACTGTTGAGTTTTCCCATACCCAATTCAAAGATGGTACGCCCTCGTTGTGGTGGCGCAAACGCCACTGTTAATTAACTAAGATAAGGAATAAAACAATGAAATTAGATATACATATACATAGTGCTAATGCTGAGTATAAATCTACTCAATCTAATGTGACTGTTAACCATAAGACTGGTGAGATCAGTCACGAATCTATCAATGACATGAGCGATGATAGATTTGATACTCAGGTAGCTAATGCTAAGCTCATCAAAATCTGGCATACAGAGGATGAGCGTGCTGAGGTTCGTGAAAGCCTGTTAGCTATGCAGGACAACTACCATTTCTCTGATGATATAGTGGAAAGTAGTTGTACTACTGGTGGCTTTCTTACAACCATCTATAAGGTTGTTCGACCTGAACCAATCAATGATAGGAGTGGCTTATCAAGGTTTGGTACTGTTCAAAGCAGATAGTTCTTCCCATAGATACACTTAGTCCTAGTGATTAGGTGTATCTATTTAAACCCTACACAAAAAAAATAGCAGGTAAAAAAATGCAATGCTTGTATCGTCATAAATATCAGCTTGTACAGTGGTTTCATCAACGCACTAATGAACCATTACACAAGGTTAAAAAACGTAGTAAAAAACAGCTTTATTGGTTGTTTTACAACAGTGCAATAGTTAATCAAATTAAGGAACAATACTCATGATTATATTAATGCAATTACTTATAACAGTTTTAGCAATCAGCATGTATGTAGTAGCACTAGTTGCAATATATGATGAATGGATAAATTAAGACCTCCTCTTGGTCTGGGCAGTCATGGATTCCGCATGATGTGGCTGCTCTTTATATTTCCATAATCAGAGGAATAGAATGTCTGATTAAACAATGATGCGTCTA
>Ga0075468_10001437_pt1 | contig 10149 bp, 8 predicted proteins | sample DEB08_DNA_12_FD_77578 | JGI IMG/M metagenome (GOLD analysis project Ga0075468, IMG submission 77578) | Aqueous microbial communities from the Delaware River and Bay under freshwater to marine salinity gradient to study organic matter... | ecosystem: Environmental > Aquatic > Marine > Coastal ...
AAAAAGCGGACTTTTTATTGATTTAAAAAGGCATAAAAGCCGATGTAGCTCAGCTGGCTAGAGCAGCTGATTTGTAATCAGCAGGTCGTGGGTTCGAGTCCCTCCATCGGCTCTTAAATGCTTCGTAAAACAGGTATTTTAATAAGTTCTTTTTTTATGTTTAAAAGCTTGGGGGAGATACTCAAGCGGCCAACGAGGGCAGACTGTAAATCTGCTGACTACGTCTTCGCAGGTTCGAATCCTGCTCTCCCCACAACTTGTGTTAAATTATTTTTTTCCTAGAGAAAAAGTTGTAGTTTTGCATGCGCTTTTTAATAAGCTTTTAAACTTAATAAGAATTCTATTGCGGGAGTAGCTCAGTTGGTAGAGCGTCAGCCTTCCAAGCTGAATGTCGCCGGTTCGAACCCGGTCTCCCGCTCAAAATTCACTTCACGTAAGTGAATAGGAGCAGCGGTTAAGAAATTAACACGCAGGCACTTTGGTCTAGGCCAGGGTGTCTTTTAGGCTTTGAGTATGATGGAAATAAAACTATTTAGGTAGTTTTTAAAGCCGGTGTAGCTCAGGGGTAGAGCGTTTCCTTGGTAAGGAAGAGGTCACGAGTTCAATTCTCGTCATTGGCTCAATAACAGCGAATAAATTGTACACTAATATAAACTAAGATTAAAATTCATTAAACATGGCAAAGGAAACTTTTGATCGTTCCAAACCGCACTTGAATATTGGTACCATTGGACACGTAGATCACGGTAAAACTACATTAACTGCTGCTATTACAACTGTATTGGCAAACGCAGGACTTTCAGAAATGAGAAGTTTCGATTCAATCGACAACGCTCCTGAAGAAAAAGAGAGAGGTATTACAATTAACACTTCACACGTAGAGTATTCTACAGCTAACCGTCACTACGCTCACGTTGACTGTCCAGGTCACGCGGATTACGTTAAGAACATGGTTACTGGTGCTGCTCAAATGGACGGTGCTATTTTGGTTGTTGCTGCTACTGATGGCCCTATGCCACAGACTAGAGAGCACATCCTTTTAGGACGTCAGGTGGGTATTCCAAGAATGGTTGTATTCATGAACAAAGTGGATATGGTAGACGACGAAGAGCTTTTAGAGCTAGTTGAAATGGAAATCAGAGAATTACTTTCTTTCTACGAGTATGACGGAGATAATGGACCTGTAATTGCTGGTTCTGCATTAGGTGCATTGAACGGAGAGCAAAAATGGGTAGACACAGTAATGTCTCTTATGGAAGCTGTAGATAGCTGGATTGAATTACCTGCACGTGATGTAGATAAGCCTTTCTTAATGCCAGTTGAAGATGTATTTACGATCACTGGTCGTGGTACTGTAGCGACAGGACGTATTGAAACAGGTGTTGCCAATACTGGAGACGCTGTTGATATTATTGGTATGGGTGCTGAAAAATTATCTTCTACTGTTACTGGAGTTGAGATGTTCCGTAAAATCTTAGATAGAGGAGAAGCTGGAGATAACGTTGGTATTCTTTTAAGAGGTATTGAGAAATCTGATATCAAAAGAGGAATGGTTATTGTTAAGCCAGGATCTGTTACACCACACGCGAAATTTAAAGCAGAGGTATACGTATTGAAAAAAGAAGAAGGTGGTCGTCACACACCATTCCATAACAACTACCGTCCACAGTTTTACGTACGTACAACTGACGTAACAGGTACAATCAATTTACCTGATGGAGTTGAGATGGTTATGCCTGGAGATAACTTGACTATTACTGTAGATTTACTTTCTCCAATTGCATTGAGCGTTGGTTTGCGTTTTGCGATCCGTGAGGGTGGTAGAACAGTAGGTGCAGGTCAGGTAACTGAGATCTTAGACTAATCTTTATTGAATAAATTACTGTAAGGTGTCTGCCCTCAAAGGCAGATACCTTTACATGTAAAATATAAGGACGTATTTTATGTCCTTTATACGGGTGTAGCTCAGTTGGTAGAGCACTGGTCTCCAAAACCAGGTGTCGGGAGTTCGAGTCTCTCCTCCCGTGCGTAATGAAATAAAAAAGGTACCGCATGTTAACATATATTAAAGAATCCTTTGAAGAGTTAAAAAACAATGTAACACTTCCCTCTAGATCAGAATCTTCTAATCTGATGGTGGTAGTGGCTGTTTTCTCTATACTATTTGCTCTGGCAACTTGGGGTGTAGACAGTGTTTTTAACGAAGCCATACAGTTGTACTTTAATAACATCCTTAACTAATAGCATCCATGGGGGAGATTTTAGAAAAGAAATGGTATGTGGTTAGGGCAGTAAGTGGCCAAGAGCACAAGATTAAGGGGTACATTGAATCTGAAGTCTCTAGGCTTGGTTTTGGTGACTATTTAGAAGATGTGTTGGTGCCTACTGAAAAAGTAATTCAAATTAGAAACGGAAAAAAAATTAACAAGGAAAAAGTGTATTTTCCTGGTTACATCATGATTAAAGCCAATTTAGGTGGAGAGATGGTGCATATTATTCGTTCTATTACCAACGTGATTGGATTTCTTGGTGAAACTAAAGGAGGTGATCCTGTGCCACTTAGAAAAACAGAGGTGAATAGAATGTTAGGAAAAGTTGATGAATTGACTGTGAATGCAGACATGGCTGCTATTCCTTACACTACTGGAGAAACCATTAAAGTGATCGATGGTCCTTTTAATGGATTTAATGGTACGGTAGAAAAAATAAATGAAGAAAAGCGTAAGCTAGAAGTAATGGTGAAAATTTTCGGAAGAAAGACACCATTAGAGCTCAGCTATATGCAAGTAGAAAAAGTTTAATTAGAACTGTTACATATACAAAGGGTGTTGCTTCCAAAAAGCACCTTTAATTTAATTTAAAACAATGGCAAAAGAAGTAAGTAAAGTAGTTAAACTACAAGTTAGGGGAGGTGCAGCGAATCCGTCGCCACCGGTTGGACCCGCTTTAGGTGCTGCCGGTGTTAACATCATGGAGTTCTGTAAGCAATTTAATGCGCGTACACAGGACAAACAGGGCAAAGTATTGCCTGTTGCTATCACGGTATACAAGGACAAGTCATTTGACTTCGTTGTAAAGACACCGCCGGCGGCAGTACAATTGATGGAAGCAGCTAAGATTAAGAAAGGATCTGGCGAACCTAACAGAAACAAAGTAGCAAGTGTATCTTGGGACCAAGTTAAAACTATTGCAGAAGACAAAATGGTAGACTTAAATGCGTTTACAATTGGATCTGCAATGAGCATGGTTGCTGGAACAGCTAGATCTATGGGTTTAAAAGTGTCAGGTACAAAACCTTTCTAATATCTTAATAAGCAAATCAAATGGCAAAATTAACAAAAAAGCAGAAGGAAGCGCTTTCTAAGATAGACAAGAATAAAGTATATTCTCTATCAGAAGGTTCTGTATTAGTAAAAGAAATCACCAATGCTAAATTCGATGCCTCTGTGGATATCGCAGTTAGATTGGGTGTGGATCCAAGAAAAGCAAATCAAATGGTTCGTGGGGTGGTAACACTTCCTCATGGTACTGGTAAGGACGTTAAAGTTCTTGCTTTAGTGACTCCAGATAAAGAAGCAGAGGCTACAGCAGCTGGTGCTGATTATGTTGGTTTGGATGAGTATTTGGATAAAATCAAAAACGGTTGGACAGACGTAGATGTGATTATCACTATGCCAAGTGTTATGGGTAAATTAGGTCCTTTAGGACGTGTATTAGGGCCAAGAGGTCTTATGCCAAACCCAAAGACAGGAACAGTAACTATGGATGTAGCTAAAGCGGTTACTGAAGTAAAAGCTGGTAAGATAGATTTTAAAGTAGATAAAACGGGTATTGTTCACGCGGCAATTGGAAAGGTTTCTTTCTCTGCAGATATGATTGCAGAAAATGCTAAAGAACTCATTGACACCCTTAACAAATTAAAACCTACTGCTTCCAAAGGTATATATGTAAAGAGTATTTACATGTCTAGTACCATGAGTCCTAGTGTTCAATTAGACACTAAAGCATAAGGGTTCTTTAAAATTTAAATTATGACAAGAGAAGACAAATTAACCGTTATACAGGATTTAACTTCACAACTTTCAGAAAATGCTACTATTTATTTAGCGGACATTTCTGGATTAGATGCAGACACAACTTCTAATTTACGTAGGGCTTGTTTTAAAGCCAATATTAGACTGTCTGTTGTGAAGAACACATTGCTTGCTAAAGCAATGGAAGCTTCTGAAAAAGATTTCGGAGAGTTGCCAGAAATACTAAAGGGAAATACCTCTTTAATGTTTTCTGAAGTAAGTAATGCACCAGCAAAACTTATTAAGGCTTTCAGAAAAAATTCAGACAAACCTATTTTAAAAGGTGCTTTCATTGAAGAAGCAATCTATGTTGGAGACAATCAGTTAGATTCATTAGTGAACATTAAGTCTAAAGAAGAAGTTATTGGCGATATTATTGGATTGTTACAATCCCCAGCTAAAAACGTTATTTCTGGCTTAAAGTCCGGTGGAGGTAAACTGGCAGGGATTATTAAGACCCTCTCTGAAAGATAAACAGAACGCACTTAAACAATTATATTTTTAAAATTTATTAAAACGATAGAAAAATGGCAGATTTAAAAAATTTCGCAGAACAATTGGTTAACCTTACTGTAAAAGAAGTAAATGAGTTAGCTACTATTTTAAAAGATGAGTACGGTATTGAGCCTGCTGCTGCTGCAGTTGCAGTTGCTGCTGCTGGTGGTGGAGACGCTGCTGCTGTAGAAGGAAAATCAGAATTCGACGTTGTATTAGTTGAAGCTGGAGCTTCTAAATTAGCCGTTGTAAAATTAGTTAAGGAATTAACTGGTTTAGGTTTAAAAGAAGCTAAAGACATTGTAGATAGTGCTCCAAGCCCAATTAAAGAAGGTGTTTCTAAAGATGAAGCAGAAGGAATTCAGAAGTCACTTGAAGAAGCAGGAGCGAAAGTTGAGCTTAAGTAATAGCATACAACAATAGCACTTTTGGTTTAGGTCTTTTCACTTTTTGTGGTTAGACCTAAGCCTTTTTATATAAGGTATATGAAGTTGTATACCACTACGCATAGTATTCACATTCAAAAATTTGTCTATTGATGTTCACAAATCAGACTGAGAGAATAAATTTTGCATCCACTAAGAATATTCCGGCTTATCCAGATTTCTTAGACATTCAGATTAAATCGTTTCAGGATTTTTTCCAGTTAGAAACAAAATCTGACGAAAGGGGCAATGAAGGATTGTACAACACCTTCATGGAAAACTTTCCAATCACTGACACCAGAAACCAATTCGTTTTAGAATTTCTTGATTATTTTATTGATCCTCCAAGATATTCTATTCAAGAGTGTATTGAGAGAGGTTTAACTTATAGTGTTCCTTTGAAGGCAAGACTTAAGTTGTACTGTACAGATCCAGAGCATGAAGATTTTGAGACCATCGTTCAAGACGTGTATTTGGGAACCATCCCTTATATGACGCCAAGCGGTACATTTGTTATTAATGGCGCAGAGCGTGTGGTTGTTTCTCAGTTACACCGTTCACCAGGTGTGTTCTTTGGACAGTCTTTCCACGCAAACGGTACTAAGTTATATTCTGCCAGAGTGATTCCTTTTAAAGGATCTTGGATTGAATTTGCTACCGATATTAATGGGGTAATGTATGCCTACATTGATAGAAAGAAAAAATTACCAGTAACGACATTATTCAGGGCCATAGGTTTTGAAAGTGACAAAGATATCCTTGAGATTTTCGATTTATCTGAAGAGATTAAAGTATCAAATGCTGGACTTAAAAAAGTTTTAGGAAGAAAGTTAGCAGCAAGAGTTTTAAATACTTGGCATGAAGACTTTGTAGATGAAGACACTGGAGAAGTGGTTTCAATTGAGCGTAATGAGATTATTTTAGACAGGGATACTGTTTTAGAAAAAGACCATATCGCAGAAATTATGGAAGCAGATGTGAAGACCATACTTTTGCATAAAGAGAGTACTGGTGCATCTGATTATTCTATTATTCACAACACCTTACAGAAAGACCCAACCAACTCAGAAAAAGAAGCGGTTGAACATATTTACAGACAATTGCGTAATGCTGAGCCGCCAGATGAAGAAACGGCTAGAGGTATTATAGACAAGTTATTCTTTTCAGAGCAACGTTACAATTTAGGTGACGTAGGACGTTATAGAATGAATAAAAAATTAGGCCTTGATATTGGAATGGACAAACAAGTTTTGACCAAAGAAGATATTATTACAATCATTAAATATTTAATAGAGCTTATTAACTCTAAAGAAGAAATTGATGATATTGACCACCTTTCAAACAGACGTGTTCGTACTGTAGGGGAGCAGTTATCTCAGCAATTTGGTGTAGGTCTTGCGCGTATGGCAAGAACCATCAGAGAGCGTATGAATGTGAGAGATAACGAGGTATTTACACCTATTGACTTAATTAACGCGAAGACTTTGTCTTCTGTGATTAATTCTTTCTTTGGAACAAACCAACTGTCTCAGTTTATGGATCAAACCAATCCATTGGCAGAGATTACGCACAAGAGAAGATTGTCGGCCCTTGGGCCTGGTGGTCTTTCAAGAGAACGCGCTGGATTTGAGGTACGTGATGTGCATTACACACACTACGGAAGATTATGTCCTATTGAAACACCGGAAGGACCAAACATTGGTCTTATTTCTTCTTTAGCGGTTTACGCTAAAGTGAATCAAATGGGATTCTTAGAAACGCCTTATAGAAAAGTAACTAAAGGGAAAGTAAATACAGAAGAGTATACTTACCTAAGTGCAGAAGAAGAAGAAGGCATGAAAATTGCACAGGCCAATATTCCTATGAAGAAGGACGGTGTAATTGATACAGATAAAGTCATTGCAAGAGAAGAAGGAGATTTTCCAGTAGTTGACCCATCTGAGGTGCATTACACAGATGTTGCTCCTAATCAGATTGCTTCTATTTCTGCCTCTTTAATTCCTTTCTTAGAGCATGATGATGCAAACAGAGCCTTGATGGGATCTAACATGATGCGTCAGGCAGTACCATTACTTAGACCTGAAGCGCCAATAGTTGGAACTGGATTAGAGAAACAAGTGGCTGCAGACTCAAGGGTTTTGATTAATGCAGAAGGCGATGGTGTGATTGAGTACGTAGATGCCCAAAAAATCACCATTAAATATAATAGAACAGACGAAGAGCGTTTGGTGAGTTTTGAAGAAGATTCTAAAACGTACAACCTGGTGAAGTTTAGAAAAACCAACCAAGGAACCTCTATTAACCTTAAACCAATTGTTCGCAAAGGTGATAAGGTTATAAAAGGACAAGTACTTTGTGAGGGTTATGCGACTCAAAACGGAGAATTAGCCCTTGGTAGAAACTTGAAAGTGGCCTTTATGCCATGGAAAGGATATAACTTTGAGGATGCTATTGTAATTTCTGAAAAAGTAGTCAGAGAAGACATTTTCACTTCAATTCACGTAGATGAGTATTCTTTAGAAGTGAGAGACACAAAACTAGGTGCAGAAGAATTGACCAATGATATTCCAAACGTTTCTGAAGAGGCTACTAAAGACCTTGATGAAAACGGTATGATTAGAATTGGGGCCGAAGTGAAGCCTGGAGATATTCTTATCGGTAAGATTACCCCTAAAGGAGAATCTGATCCAACACCAGAAGAGAAATTATTACGTGCCATTTTTGGAGACAAAGCGGGTGACGTTAAAGATGCTTCTTTAAAAGCGTCTCCTTCTTTAAGAGGTGTTGTAATTGAAAAGAAATTGTTTTCTAGATCTGTAAAAGACAAGCGTAAGCGTTCTGAAGATAAAGATGCTATTACAAAATTAGAGTTGGAATACGAAGTGAAATTCCAACAGCTTAAGGATGTATTGGTAGAAAAACTATTCTCTCTTGTAAACGGGAAAACATCTCAAGGAGTCTTAAACGACTTAGAAGAAGAAGTATTGCCAAAAGGGAAGAAGTACAGTCTTAAAATGCTAAACTCTGTAGATGATTTCGCTCACCTTGTAGGAGGTAGCTGGACAACAGATAAAGCCACCAATGCTTCTGTAGCAGACTTATTACACAACTATAAGATTAAACTGAATGACCTTCAAGGAAACTTGAGAAGAGATAAGTTCACTATTTCTGTAGGGGATGAGTTACCTGCTGGTATCATGAAGCTTGCTAAAGTTTACGTGGCTAAGAAACGTAAATTAAAAGTAGGTGATAAGATGGCAGGACGTCACGGAAACAAAGGTATTGTTTCTAGAATTGTACGTCATGAAGACATGCCATTCTTGGAAGACGGAACACCTGTAGATATTGTATTGAACCCATTAGGGGTGCCTTCTCGTATGAATATTGGTCAGATATATGAAACTGTTTTAGGTTGGGCAGGTCTCAAGTTAGACAAGAAATATGCTACACCAATTTTTGACGGAGCCACAATTGATCAGATCAATGCTTACACAGAAGAAGCTGGAATCCCTCAATTTGGCCATACTTATTTGTATGACGGTGGTACCGGTCAGCGTTTTGATCAACCTGCTACGGTAGGGGTGATCTATATGTTGAAACTTGGACATATGGTAGACGACAAAATGCACGCCCGTTCCATTGGACCTTACTCTCTTATCACGCAACAGCCATTAGGAGGTAAAGCACAATTTGGAGGGCAGCGTTTTGGAGAAATGGAAGTTTGGGCATTGGAAGCGTATGGCGCGTCTGCTACCCTTAGAGAAATTTTGACAGTTAAATCCGACGACGTAATTGGTAGGGCTAAGACCTACGAAGCTATTGTTAAAGGAGAAACTATGCCAGAACCAGGTTTACCAGAATCTTTCAACGTACTAATGCATGAACTTAAAGGTTTAGGTTTAGACATTAGATTGGAAGAGTAACAAGATTCGGTCTTGAGGATTATAGATAATATACATTTTAATTAGTAGCACCATATTGTTATGGCTAGACAAAAAGATAATAACACGGTTAAAAGGTTTAATAAAATTTCCATTGGATTGGCATCTCCAGAATCTATTCTGGGCGCCTCTAGAGGAGAAGTTTTAAAACCAGAAACAATTAACTATAGAACCCACAAACCCGAGAGAGATGGTCTTTTCTGTGAGCGAATTTTTGGCCCAGTAAAAGACTACGAGTGTGCTTGTGGTAAATACAAAAGAATCCGTTATCGCGGAATTGTTTGTGATCGTTGTGGGGTAGAAGTAACAGAAAAGAAGGTTCGTAGAGACCGCGTAGGACACATTAATTTAGTGGTTCCTGTGGCTCATATCTGGTACTTCCGTTCTTTACCTAACAAAATCGGATACCTTTTAGGCCTACCTTCTAAGAAATTAGATATGATTATTTACTACGAGCGTTACGTAGTGATTCAGCCAGGTATTGCTAAAGGGGCAGAAGGGGAAGAACTTCAAAAAATGGATTTCTTAACTGAGGAAGAATACTTGAATATTTTAGAGTCTATTCCTGTTGAGAACCAATATTTAGACGACACCGATCCCAACAAGTTTATCGCTAAGATGGGTGCAGAGTGTCTGATTGACATTCTTTCTAGAATTGATCTAGATACCCTTTCTTATGAGCTAAGACACAAAGCAAATACAGAGACCTCTAAACAACGTAAGACGGAAGCACTTAAGCGTTTGCAAGTAGTGGAGTCTTTAAGAGAGTCTCAAGAAAACAGAGAAAACAGACCTGAGTGGATGATCATGAAAGTGATCCCAGTTATTCCACCAGAGTTAAGACCATTAGTACCTTTAGATGGAGGGCGTTTTGCAACCTCTGATTTAAATGACTTATACCGTAGGGTAATTATCAGAAACAACCGTTTAAAGCGTTTGGTAGAGATTAAAGCACCTGAGGTTATCTTGAGAAACGAGAAGCGTATGCTTCAAGAATCTGTAGATTCACTGTTCGACAACACGCGTAAAGCCTCTGCTGTAAAAACAGAATCTAACAGACCGCTTAAGTCACTTTCAGATTCATTAAAAGGGAAGCAAGGTCGTTTCCGTCAGAACTTATTAGGGAAACGTGTAGATTATTCTGCCCGTTCTGTAATTGTTGTTGGACCAGAAATGAAATTGTTTGAATGTGGTCTTCCAAAAGATATGGCAGCA
>Ga0075468_10001438_pt1 | contig 10142 bp, 10 predicted proteins | sample DEB08_DNA_12_FD_77578 | JGI IMG/M metagenome (GOLD analysis project Ga0075468, IMG submission 77578) | Aqueous microbial communities from the Delaware River and Bay under freshwater to marine salinity gradient to study organic matter... | ecosystem: Environmental > Aquatic > Marine > Coastal ...
CGACCGCTCCAGCACAATCTGGGTATAGGCCTTAACATTGGCCGAGCTGGGGGTATTGTGGGCCAGATCTACCAGGTACTCGGCACCACCGGCAGCACTCAGCTGATTGGAGTTCTGCAGAGATTCGGTCAGAGTAATGGGGTCAAAGGGCTGGCCATCAGCTGCCAGAGCAGCCATGGCGTTGAAAATCAGCTGGTGATCAGCACTGTAAAAATCGCTGTCAGAAAGCACCTCTGCAGTGGTGTCGAAGGCGTCATTCTTGAGCATCAGGCCGCCGAGAACCGCCTGCTCCGCCTCAATAGAATGAGGCAGCGGCTGACTTATGCTGGGTTCTGCAAAAAGCGCTTCGTTCATGCTTAAATTCTTTAACCTGTGGTTGCTATATTGCCTAAAGTTTCTGTCTGGAATAAAAACAAAAACGGCACTGCATCTTATTAAGAAGCAGTGCCGTTATGCAATAACTTTACCTAAACCAGCTGATCTACAGCCAGTGACCAGCAATTACTCTGCTTCGATCACTACAGTAATTGATGCGGTTACCTCAGTGTGCAGCTGTACTTCAACAGAGTACTCACCCACATTACGCAGAGCACCCTCAGGCAGGTTGATCTCGCTCTTAGACACCTCCGCACCAGCTGCATTCAAAGCATCTTCCAGCTCGCGGGTACCCACAGAACCAAACAGCTTGCCCTCATCGCTGGCGATCGCCGTGATGGTCAGGCTGCCGATCTCAGTCACCTTAGCGGCGCGAGCATTGGCTTCTGCCAGCTTGGCCGCTGCTGCTGCTTCAAGGTCTGCGCGACGCAGTTCGAAATCAGCTAGGTTCTTCTCAGTGGCAAATACTGCCTTGCCCTGGGGAACCAAATAGTTGCGTCCATAGCCCGCTTTCACCTTGGCTTTGTCGCCAATGCTGCCTAACTTACCTAAATTCTCTAGCAGAATAACTTCCATCTTAATAACCTCAGTTTCTTACTCTCTGCTCAGGGTTGACGATTTTTAACCGCCGCTAACCTTGAGCGTAAATTCATAACGCTGTCAGCGAAGCCCAAGCCCACTAACAGAACACCAACGCTGGGACCGAAAAAAATCAACCCAACATACATAAAAACTAACCACTGCCTACCAGCCTGCAAAAACTTTACCACATGGTGCACAAGCGCCAGTCCTGCCAGCAGCAGCGGCACTGCCACCAACTCAGCCCAAAACTCATAGCCATTGGGCAATCGTGTAGCGCCTATTACCGCCAGCAACAAGAATCCTGCAACAGCCGGCTGTAACCTGAGGCCGTGAAACTCCTCTGCAAAGCCGCCAGGGTTGTAGAGCAACGCCTGCCACCAACGAGCTACAAACAGGCTCATCAGGGCGCTGACCGCCAAAATTAGAGCAATCAGACCCAGGATAAACTCACGCCCGGGAATAAAGGGCTCCTGCTCTGCCTCCTGCTTTGCTGCCACCTCTGCCAGCATATCGCCAATGCTATCTACTAGCAGATTAACATCTGTGCTGAACAACCATCCTGTGCCCAGTGCTGTGAGTCCACCAACCAGCATGGATATCAGCATGGTTGACTGCCATGAGGCGGTGAGTCTCAGCACATTGGCCGACACCACCATCATAATCAGCGACGCTATAGACACCAGGGTCAGTAGCGCTGGTCCTTCACTCAGGCTGTAGCTCGCTATCAGGGGCAATGCTGCCCAGAGCAATACCAACAACCCTTCGACACTGCCCTTGCGCAGGGTAACCAGTCCAATAGTGGCCGGACTGACAAAGGGAAAAAAACTTCCCAGTAAGGCAACGGCGCAAGCCTGAGTGCGCCCGCGCATAATAAATTCAGCCAGGGCCTGCAAGCTGCTAGTCCTAATTACTTATGGCTGTCTGTGTATGGCAGCAGCGCAATGTAACGTGCGCGCTTAATAGCTTCAGACAACTCGCGCTGATAACGCGCCTTGGTACCAGTGATACGGCTGGGAACAATCTTGCCGCTCTCAGACACATAGCCTTTCAGAGTATCCAGATCTTTGTAATCGATCTCAGTGGCGCCTTCGGCTGTGAAACGACAAAATTTTCTACGACGTACGAATCTAGCCATGATTATTCTCCTTTATCCGCTGCTTCAGGGGCAGCTTCTTCAGCTGCTGGCGCTTCTTCAGCTACTTCTTCTGCAGCTGCTGCTTCAGCAGATGCCTGGGCTGCAGATTCAGCAGCCTTGGCTTCATCAGCCTTAGCTTTAGCCGCGTTGCGGCGCTCGCGTGCTTCTTTATCAGCCTTCTCAGCATTTTCCTGCTTCATAATCGGTGACTCAGCAGTAACAGCCTCGTCGCGACGAATTACCATGCTGCGCAGCACGGCATCGTTATAGCGGAAAGTTGAATTAAGCTCATCGAGAGTTTCCTGACCGCACTCGACGTTCATCAGAATATAATGAGCTTTGTGAATTTTGTTGATTGGGTAAGCCAGTTGGCGGCGACCCCAGTCTTCTAAACGGTGGACTGTGCCGTTAGCTGCAGTGATAGACGCAGAATAACGCTCGACCATACCTGGGACCTGCTCGCTCTGATCCGGATGGACCAGGAACACGATTTCGTAGTGACGCATTGTATCTCCTCATGGATTAAAAAGTCTCCCGGTCAGCTATTTAGCTATCGCAGTGAGACAAGGAGTGCCCGGGTTTATACTAAGATTGCAGCCCAGACCCTTCAAGGCGCGGAATTATAGTGACTTGGCAGCTCAGTTGCAACCAGCGGCGAATAAAGTTTATACACCTTATACAGCGCCTAAAACACCAGCAAAATCAATTATTTGCGACGACCAGAAAGATCGGACCCAAGGTAGAAAACCGAGCCCACATTGCTGCGCGGCCGATTTAGGATAAAGGTAATCGCCATCTCCTCCGCCGCCACCAGTAGATGAAACAGAATCACTACCCGAAAAAAGCTATCGGCGTCCGCCAAAATAAGCACATAGTAGGCTGGAGCCATAAGTACTGCGGCCAGCTTTGCGCCCCAGGTATGGTAGCTTGGATAGGCGCCAAATTTACGAAAGGCCAACAGTGTCGGCAGGATAAACGACATCATGGCCGCAAATAAAAACTCCGCCTGTTTATCAAAGATATCAGGCCAAATAAGATGCAGACCCAGTATCATGGCCGCATAGGTAAGAATGTCACCCCAGCTATCCAACTTGGCGCCCAGCTCACTGACCAGACCCAGCTTGCGGGCCAGATAGCCATCCAGCACATCGCTGAGCAGGGATACTGCCAGCACCACCAGAAAAATATCTCCTCTCTGGGCCGAGGCTAAACCAACCAGCACAGGGACCAGTGCCAATCTCAGCAAGCTGAGAATATTGGGAATTGAGTAGAGATTAGAGCCCGTGCGTTCCATTACTATCCTTTGCAAAAATCATTAAAACAGCCTACTAGCCATTAATAAGATTAGCCTCTACCCCAGACAAAAAGCAACTACCTAGATCAACTGCAGGCCAATCTAGGCCTTTGCGCGCCGCTGGCGCACCACCTCGAAAAGGCAAATCCCGGTTGCCACCGAGACATTGAGACTGCTGACCTCACCGACCATTGGCAACTTAGCGAGAAAGTCGCACTGCTTGCGAGTCAACTGACGCATGCCCTGCCCCTCAGCACCCATCACCAGCACTGTGGGGCCACTGAGGTCCAAATCAAAGATAGTTTGATCCGCCTCACCTGCAGTGCCCACTACCCAGGCGCCCTGCTGTTGCAGCTTCTCCAGAGTACGGGTCAGGTTAGTTACCATCACCAGCGGCATAGTCTCAGCAGCACCGCAGGCCACCTTGGTTACCACTGGGGTCAGGCCCACAGAATTATCTTTGGGCACAATCACCGCATGCACCCCGGCACCATCAGCCGAGCGCAGACAGGCGCCCAGATTATGCGGGTCGGTCACTCCGTCCAGCATTAGAAAAAAGCCCTCCTGCCCCTTCTCCTCAGCCAGCTTCAGCAAAAAAGCTTCGTCATAGGTCTCGCCCGGCTTGCACAGTGCCATCACCCCCTGGTGGCGACCCTGAGCCCTCTCATCCAGCTGTTTAACCGTCGCCCATTGCAGGGCCACACCATGCTGTTCTGCCAGTTTGTGAATCTTTTGCAGCCGATCATCCTGCCGACCCCGCTGCACATGCAGCTCGCGCACCCGCTGGGGCGCTGATTTAAGCATGGTTTGCACCGCATGAATGCCATAAATCCAATCCACAAATATCTCCTGCTACCTACAATAAGTTGAACGGCCAACCTCAATCACCGATTGCGCATTGTACTGGCTTTGGGCAAAATCCAAACAAGATTAATGAGTCCATTGCCCAGATAGGCTCAACCAACCTCAAATAAGAGCACTATGACTGACTCAATCCAAGCGAAAGCCCCAGCCACCGCCAACCTGCTGCGCCGACTCATGGCCCTGCTCTACGATATATTTTTGCTGTTTGCCATTACGCTGGGCTACGGCGGCTTTCTGCTGCTGGTTAAAATAGTTTTCAACGGCACCCAGGGGCTAGAAAGCGTGCAGCCCGGGCTTGTTATGCAAATTCTAAGCTTCCTTGGCTGGCTGGCCTCACTGGCAGGCTACTACTTTATTTGCTGGCGCAAACAGGGCCAAACACTGGGCATGAAAGCCTGGCGAATCAAACTGCAACAGCCAGATGGCAGCATGGCCACATCGCAACAGTGCCTGCTGCGCGCAGTGCTGGCCTGTCTGTCCATGGCGGCCGCAGGCATAGGCTACCTCTGGTGCCTGCTGCCCACAAGCAGGGGCTGCCTGCACGATAGGTATAGCGGCACAGAAGTGATATCGCTGCCCAAAGAAAAATAATAAGGAGTTCCCACAATGAGCACCCAATATATACTCGCTATGGACCAGGGCACCACCTCATCCAGAGCCATCATATTTGATCAGCAATACGCCATAGTGGAGCAGGCCCAGCAGGAATTTGCCCAGCACTTCCCAGACTCCGGCTGGGTCGAGCACAGCCCTGCAGATATCTGGCAGACCAGCCTGGACACAGCGCGCCAGGCCCTGGCCAATTCCGGTATCAGTGCAGACCAGATCGCCGCCCTAGGTATCACCAACCAGCGCGAAACCACATTGCTCTGGGACCGCCAAACAGGTGAACCAGTTTACAATGCCATAGTCTGGCAAGACCGCCGCACCGCCGACTACTGCAGCAAACTCAAAGACCAGGGCCACGAAGCCAGTATCACTAGCAAAACAGGGCTGCTACTAGACCCCTATTTCTCGGCCACCAAAATCGCCTGGATACTAGACAATGTAGAGGGCGCCAGAGTCAGAGCCGAGGCCGGCGAACTGGCCTTCGGCACCATGGACAGCTGGTTGCTGTGGAACCTGACCCAGGGCCGCAGCCACGCCACAGATGCTACCAATGCCTCCAGAACCATGATTTACAATATCCATAACGGCGACTGGGACAGCGAGCTGCTTGAGCTATTTAATATACCCAGATCACTGCTGCCCGAGGTAAAAGACTGCAACGCCAACTACGGCTCCACCAGCCTGCTAGGCAGCGACATTGCTATTCTGGGCATAGCCGGAGACCAGCATGCAGCCACATTGGGTCAGGCTTGCTTTGCCAAAGGTATGATGAAATCTACCTATGGCACCGGCTGCTTCGCCCTACTTAACACAGGCGACACCGCCGTAGCCTCCAGCAACCGCCTGCTGACCACCATCGCCTATCAACTGGATGGCAAAACCACCTATGCCCTCGAAGGCTCAATCTTTATCGCAGGTGCCGCGGTGCAATGGCTGCGCGACGGACTGGGCATAATCGACAGCGCCAAACAGTCCGGCCAACTTGCCGCCGAAGCCGACGACAGCCAACAGGTCTATATGATTCCCGCCTTTACCGGTCTGGGTGCACCCTGGTGGGACGCCGATGCTCGCGGTGCATTAATCGGCCTGACCAGAGGCACAGGCCCAGCAGAAATCTCCCGCGCCGCACTAGAATCCGTGTGCTACCAAACCCTGGATCTATTAAAAGCCATGCAGGCAGACTGGAGCCAGAGCGAAGATACGGTGCTGCGGGTCGACGGCGGTATGGTCGCCAGCGACTGGACCATGCAGCGCCTCGCGGATATCCTCCAGGCTCAGGTAGACCGCCCAGTAATTGCCGAAACCACCGCTCTGGGCGCCGCCTGGTTAGCAGGATCAGGAGCAGGGCTATGGCCAGACCAGGCTGGCTTTGCCCAAAGCTGGAAACTGGAGAAAAACTTTGCGCCTCAGATGGCAGTAGAAGAGAGAGATAGCAAAGTAGCAGGCTGGGATAAGGCGGTTAGGCGAGTGCTTAGCTAATATTATCCTGCTCCCGACAGGCTGATTGGGATATGCCAGGATTTGGATTTGGTTGGAACTGTACATGGACCTATTTAAAGCCTGTCGCAATAATCGCCCCTAAGACTCTGCGATCCCGCAGCCATTGGCGAGTGCACTAATCCAAACACACCAATCAACCACTGCGCCGCAGTAAATACAAACCCAAGGTCACACAGAAAGCCACCGGCAACAGCACCGCCAGCACCGGAGGAAACCCAAACACAATACTAAAGGGCCCCAACATATCCTGGATAATCCTAAAACTGACCCCAACCACCACACCAATAAAAATACGAAACCCCATAGTTGAATCGCGCAGTGGGCCAAACACAAAAGAAATACCAATCAGCACCAGACCAACAATCACCAGCGGCTGCAGCACCTTCGACCAGAACGCCAGCTTGTATCGGGCATTATCAACGCTCTGCTGATCGAGAAAATTAATATACTGATACAGACTAGAGATCGACAGCGAGTCCGGGGGCAGAATATTTAGCGTCAGCACCTCCGGAGTTAGCTCCGAGTCCCAGCGCCTGGTGATCTGCTTATCTGTCTGGGTGCCATTGCCTACAAATCTGGTAATCGACACATTCTCCTCGACCCAGATATCTTCAGCGGCATTGTAGGTAGCCCTGGAAGAAAAACTTGCCTCCAGCAAACTGCGGTCATCATCAAACTGGAAGCGACTCACACCAAACAGCACCCCGCCCGGGAATACCGCATTAAAATGCATAAACTCCCTGCCCTCGTGATTCCAGAGCCCAGAGGAAGAATCCAGTGCCGACTCTCCTTTGCGCAGATACTCCCGGCGACCCTCCGCAAGCTGGTCCAGGTAGGGCGAAAAGTACTCGCCAATCGCCGCCGCCAACAGCACAAACAGCAACACAGGCCTGATCACAAAAAACACAATGCGCAGCAGAGACACCCCCGAGGCGCGCATTACAATCACCTCGCTGTTGGTGGCCAATATACCCAGACCAAACAGACAGCCAATCAGCGACGCAAAAGGAATATATTCATAAATAGTAGAGGGCAGCTTGGTCCCCACATAGATTAGCGCATCAGAAAAATGGTAATTATTTCTGGTGGCACCAGCTTCGTCAATAATGGCTGCAATTACATCCAGCCCCACCAGCACCAGCAGAGCCATAGCAATGGCAACTAATATATTGATGCCCACATGACGAGAGAGACGACGCATCAGACCACCTCAGCATGGTTGTCTGAGCCGGCGGCCATTCGCCGCCCCCAGGCCGCTTTAATTTTGTCCCAACTGAGCAGCAGCGCCGCGATCATCAGAAACAGCAGGTGCACCGGCATTAGAGTTACCCCTATGGGCACAGAGCCAGACTCCAGGGCACCGCGCAGACCATTGAGCATCACCAGATAGGCAAAATACAGCATCACCGCAGGCAGCACCTTGGCATAGCGTCCCTGACGGGGGCCAGTGCGACTCAGGGGCACAGCCAGCAGAGTCACAATCAGCACCATAAAGGGAATAGATAGCCGCCACTGCAGGGCGGCCTGATGCCTGATATCTGCCGAGCCTATTAACTCAGCCGTGGGCAGCGCATTAATTTCCAGATCTTCTACAATGCCCGACGGCGGTTCCAAGCGCGAGCCATATTCAGCAAACTGAGTAATCTGATACTCCGGGCTGCCGGGAATACCCTCAACTCTATAACCTCTGTCCAGCACCAGGTAGCGATCACTGCCGTCTTCGGTTTTCTGCTGTCTGCCGCGCTCGGCAATCACCAGCACCAGTCTGCTATCAAAGGTCTCCGCAGAGCCCGCAGTTACCGCCAGAAACACATTTTCCAGCTCCTGCTGCTCGTTTACATTCTCTGCATAGGTCACGCCTTTATCGCCGCGCAGCCCATAAAACTTTTTCGGTGTAATTTTATCCAGCTCGGTCTTCTCTTCCTGAGCGGCAAAAATAGTTTCCGCCTTGGCCAGCCCAGAGGGGGAAACCGACAAACTCAACCAGCCCACCGCCAGCGCCAGCACCATAGCTACCATAGAGGTATAGCCCAGCAGCTGGGCCTCAGATACGCCGCAGGCCTTAAGCACAGACATTTCGTTTTCCACATACAGACGCCCAAAGGACAGCAGAACCGCCAGAAAAAACGCCAGGGGCAATGTCAGTTCAAGAAAGCCGGGAATACGGTAGCCAATCACCGCAAAGATAACCCCAGGCTCAAGATTGCCAGCCACCGCATTGGCCAGATACTTTACAAAGCGGCCACTGATTAACACCAGCAGCAGCACAATACAGACTGCAAAGGTCGCAGATAAAAGCTCGCGGCACAGGTAGCGAAAAATAATCAATGGTTTGCGCTTACAGCTATTGGGCGTAATGACACGGAATGGTATCCTTCGCGGGTTATTTTACTCATTCAAACTTGGAGCTAACATGGACTTTACTGCATCTTCCGCCAGCCTGTTAAATATTAAAGCGGATTCTCTCATTCTCGCGACCGGCCCACAACTGCAAAACAGCGCGGCTGATCTAGATAAATCTCTTGAGGGCGCAATATCCTCTCTTATTAAAGCGGGCGACTTCAGCGGCAAGTCCGGAGAGACATTAGTTATCCATATTCCAGGTGCCTCGGGCAAACGTATTATCCTGCTCGGTACTGAGGGCGCATCCACAGCGCAAAAACAAATTAATGTTATCAATGCCGGCGCCAACGCTCTACTTAAAACCGCCAGCATCAAAGCGGTTTGGGTGGGCGAAGGCCTCTCAGACGATGCCGAGTGGCAAGCCAGCATAGTGGCGCGCAGCGTACAGGCAGCTAGCTACAAATATGCTCCCCAACCGAAAATGGTCAAAAAATCTAAGCCGGCCAAACTTAAGTCGCTAACCTACTGGGCCAACAGCAAAGCCGCTGCCAGTGCTGCCAAAAAGGGTCTGGGCTACGGCGCCTCAGTGGGCAATGGCATGAATGTCGCTCGCCAGTTGGGCAATCTGCCCGCCAATATTTGTACCCCGACCTATCTGGCCAACCAGGCCAAAGCCCTTGCCAAAGGTCAGGCCAAGGTCACCACCAGCGTGCTCAGCGAAGCCGAGATGAAAAAACTCAAAATGGGCTCACTGCTGTCGGTGTCAGCAGGCAGTGATCAGCCCGCCAAATTAATTGTTATCAAGTATCAGGGAGCCAAGGCCTCAATTAAGCCCACAGTGCTGGTGGGCAAAGCCGTGACCTTTGACACAGGCGGTATCAGCCTTAAGCCAGGCGGCGGCATGGACGAGATGAAATACGACATGTGCGGCGGTGCCTCGGTAATGGGTGTAATGAACGCCCTGATCGAAAACCAGCTGCCGGTCAATGTGGTGGGCATTATCCCAGCCACCGAAAATATGCCCAATGGCCAGGCCACCAAGCCCGGCGATGTGGTAACCAGCATGTCCGGCCAGACCATTGAGATTCTCAATACAGATGCCGAGGGCCGACTGATTCTCTGTGATGCCCTCACCTATGCCGGTCGCTTCAAGCCAGACACAGTCATTGATATAGCCACACTCACCGGTGCTGTTATAGGTGCGCTGGGCAAGGTGACCGCAGGCCTATTGTCCAACGACGACCAGCTGGCCGAAGATCTGCTTGCCAGCGGCACCAAGAGTGGCGACCGCGCCTGGCGCATGCCCCTGTGGGAAGAGTACGACGAGCTGCTAAAGAGCAACTTTGCCGATATGGCCAATATAGGTGGCCCCCAGGCCGGCACCATTACCGCCGCCTGCTTTCTGGCGCGCTTTGCCAAGAAATACAAATGGGCTCACCT
>Ga0075468_10001480_pt1 | contig 9984 bp, 10 predicted proteins | sample DEB08_DNA_12_FD_77578 | JGI IMG/M metagenome (GOLD analysis project Ga0075468, IMG submission 77578) | Aqueous microbial communities from the Delaware River and Bay under freshwater to marine salinity gradient to study organic matter... | ecosystem: Environmental > Aquatic > Marine > Coastal ...
GCGGTGCGTCATGTCAAACGGCAGGGCGGCAGTGTCGATCGCATCTCTGTTGCTGTGGTGATCAATGAGCCGTTGGCTCAGGCAGCCATTGAGGGTGTCGACGGTGTGGCTGTCGAACAGGCCAACCCTGGTTATACCGACCTCGAACTGGAGCGTTTCACTGATCTGGTCAAAGGCGTGGTTGGCTATGATCTTGAGCGCGGCGATGTCGTGACCATTGTCTCGGCTAAATTTGAGAAGCCAGCCCCATTAGAGAACCCAATGGAATGGTATGAGAGCGCTCAAGTTATGAGTGCTATCAAGAGTTCGGCGGCTGCGCTGGTGTTCCTGGTCATTCTGCTTGGTGTGGTGCGACCAGTGATCAAGGCTTACTTGCCTGCGGTGGATGAAACCCTTGCTGACGATCTTTCTAAGAGCAATAAAGATGGCGAACTCAACGAAGAAGAGTTGCGCTCGATTGAGATGGGCGATGGCGAGTCTCTCGAAGATATCAAGGCCAAGCTGAAGCCGAAAAAATCGACCATATCTGCAGAGATGCTGGACACGGCCAATACCTACGATGACAAGGTGGCGCTGGTGCGCCTGCTGGTTGCGGAAGATTCCGGCCGAGTTGCCAACGTATTGAAGAAAATGATTCGTCCGGTTTAAGCGGACGCGGAGAGATAAAATGGCAGACAATGCAGCAAAAAATGTAGTCCCCGCAGATGCCCCTCCCATGTCGGAAGCATTGCGCGATGAGTTGAGTCGCATGACAAGTACCGACAGATCGGCAGTGATTATGTTGCTACTCGGCGAGCAGCAGGCGGCAGACATTATTCGCTACCTCAGTCCGCGAGAAGTTCAGGCGCTGGGTTCGGCTATGGTGAGTGTGGCAGATCTCTCTCAAGAAGCCGTCAATATCGTCTTGGACGACTTTGTTGTCACCATCAAACAGCAAACCAGTTTGGGTCTAGGTACTGGTGACTATGTTGAGAAGGTCCTCAATCGTGCCCTTGGTGAAGATAAGGCTGCCACCGTACTTGGACGCATTATGCCCGGTTCATCGAGTAAGGGCCTGGAGATACTGCGCTGGATGGACGCCCGTTCGATTGGCGACATGATCCGTGATGAGCACCCTCAGGTGGTCGCGATTATTCTTTCGGTACTTGAATATGATGTCGCTGCTGATGTCCTCAATTTCCTGCCTCCAGAAAATCGCGCAGAAATTATGCAACGTGTGGCCCGCCTTGAGACCGTCCAGCCATCGGCGATGGATGAGCTTGAGGGCATAATGAAACAACAGTTCTCGAGCAGTTCCTCAGCCAAATCGTCAAGCTTTGGTGGTGTGTCGACTGCGGCTAAGATTATGAACTTTACTAAAGTTGATCTCGAGACAGCGATTATGTCGGGCGTCTCTGGACTCGATGAAGAGTTGGCATTGAAGATTCAAGACAGCATGTTCACCTTCGACAACCTGGCCGGCGTCGATAATCGCGCGATACAGGTGTTGATGCGCAGTGTCGAATCCGATCTATTGATGACCGCCCTTAAAGGTGCCGACGAAGAGGTCCGCGACAAGTTCCTCGACAATATGTCTCAGCGTGCGCGGATTATGTTCCTCGATGATATGGAAGCCAAGGGCCCAATTCGAATCACCGACGTCGAAGATGCACAGAAAAACATTATGCGTCTTGCCCGAGTATTGTCGGACAAGGGCGAGCTGGTACTTGCCGGACGAGGCGATGACTTTGTCTAATAGAGAGTCTAATGTGGAGTCTAACGAAGAGTCTAATACGGGCTCGCAAGTGAGCTGGCGTCTCAATGATCTGATTCAAGCCGGTCAAAAAGCCAAAGCCTTCGCTGCCATAGACTGGTACAAAAAGGATCTACCTGAAACTCAAAATAGTTTTGAGCTGTGGACTCCGACCGTAGTCAATGATCCCTCTGCGACGGCGGCGCTGGTCAATCAGCCGTCTGATGAGCCCGACGAATCAACCCCTCTTGTAGAAGAGAGTGCGGAGGAGTTGGAGGGTGACGTCATTGCGGAAGACGAGACAGCGGACAGCACAGACGCTACCGCAGAGCAAGACGCCGAGGCAGATCTTGAGTCGGCCAAGATTGATCAGGCGGTGCTTGAGCAAGCGCGAGCCGACAGTTTTGATCAGGGTTATCAGCAGGCCATGGCCGAAGCTGAGGAGAAGTGGAGTAGTGCTCGAGAGGATTTTATTGCCCTGACCGACTCCCTGCGCAGCGCCCAGAGCGACAAAAATGATTTTTACCAACCGCTGAAAAAGCTCGCTTTGCACTTGGCCGAGCAGTTGGTTCGCGGCGAACTCACGCTTTCCACAGCAGCCATCGAACGGCTTGTTGACGAAGCCATAAAAGATATTGAACAGCAGGGTGAAGGGCCGATTGTTGTCAGCCTCAGTCCCGACGATCACCAGCGCTTTACGGCGCACCTGAGCAGCGATTTGGATCAAGTAGAGCTGCGCATCGACGCCAGCCTGCAGCAGGGCAGTGTTAAAATAAGTATGGATGACAGCGCCATTGAAGATTTGATGGAAAATCGACTCGCTTCGATGGCTGCTGACCTGCTTGGCCTGTCCGGCAAGACTTACAGTAGTGGCTCAAATAGCGCCTCAAGTAGTACTTCTGCAACGTCTAATCGCAACCAGAGAGCCAAAGGCGCAGCCTCTAGATTCGTCAACAATGTCGATGAATCAGTTATTGAAGGCAGTGCAGAAGAGATAGCCGGCACTGAGCTAGATGGAGAGCCAGACGACCTTGGTCGTTCGCAGCCGCAGCCGCAGCCCAGCGCAGCGGATTCTCTTGAGCCAACTGAAGAGCCGCTGCCAGATGCTTGATTTTGCCGCCAGCGTCGACAGTCAAATAGCCCAGCTCAGCATGCCTGAGCCGATGTTGAGTGGAAAGCTTGTCCGCGTAGTGGGTTTAACGCTCGAGGCGAAAGGCATCATTGCGCCCCTCGGCGCGCACTGTCGTGTCGAAAATATTGATATGGACACCTTTGTCGATGCAGAAGTGGTCGGCTTTAATGACGACACTCTCTACCTGATGCCATTTTCGGAGCCCGTCGGTATCGGCCCCGGAGCGCGTGTTTGGGTCATCTCGAGGCACGCTAAAGCGTCGCTTGGAGAGGCCATGCTCGGCCGCGTAATCGACGGTTTGGGTGAGCCGCTGGATGGTGGTGGAGCGATTGCCTACAGTGAGCAGCTCGGTCTCGAAGGATTGGCCATCAACCCAATGGAAAGGGGATCAATCACCAAAATTCTCGACACCGGTATCAAAGCAATCAACACCTGCCTGACCATTGGTCAGGGCCAGCGTATCGGCTTGGTGGCGGGTTCTGGTGTCGGTAAGAGTGTGTTACTCGGCATGCTTACCCGCAACACCGAAGCCGATGTGGTGGTTATCGGTCTGATTGGTGAACGGGGTCGCGAAGTGCAGGAATTTATTCAGCACACCCTTGGTGAACAAGGCCTTGCCAAGTCTGTGGTAATCGCCGCGCCGGCGAATATCTCACCGGTTTTGCGCCTCAAGGCGACCTATTTGACCCATTTAGTCGCCGAGTACTTTAGAGATCGCGGCAAGAATGTCTTGATGCTCTGCGACAGCCTGACGCGGGTCGCTCACGCGCAGCGAGAAATTGGTTTAGCCATTGGTGAGCCGCCTACCGCAAAAGGCTATCCGCCCTCTGTATTCGCCATGTTGCCAAGACTTATCGAACGCACTGGCGTTGGCCGCAATGGTTTTGGATCGATTACTGCGGTGTATACGGTGCTTGCAGAAGGGGACGACCGCTCTGATCCAATTGTCGATATTGCCAGAGCTTCTCTCGACGGTCAGGTGCTACTGTCGCGAGCACTGGCCGACGCTGCGCACTACCCAGCGATCGATTTGTCCGGCTCGATTTCTCGGGTAATGCCTAATCTGGTTGATTCCAATGTCCTTAAAGCGGCTAACCGTTTTCGCCGTCTGTGGACACTCTACCAGCAAAATGAAGATTTGATTCAGGTCGGAGCCTATGAAGCAGGGACCAACCCTGACCTCGATGAGGCCATCCGTCTGCGCCCAGGAATGGAAGCAATTTTGCGCCAGGGCAGTGATGAAAGTGTGCCTCTGCTGCAAAGCCAGGCAATCGTTATGCAATTAACCGCAAGGGCAGCACAATGAAAACAGTTTGGTCAGCACTCGTTGCAAAAGCAGAGCGCGCTGTGCGAGAAGCGCAGTTGAGGTTAGCCGACGTCAATCGTCAGCGAGAAAATGCCTTAATGCAGCGTGAAAAAGTTGATGCGCTATTGGGCGACTACAACCAGCAGCTTCATGCCGTTCAACAGCGCGACCACAACTCTACTGAAGTGAATAACTATCGCCATTTTATTGTTCAACTTCAAGAGATTAAAAATCGCTCTAAATATGAAATGCAGCGCCTCGAAATAGAATGTCAGGGAGCTCGCAATGGTTTGATTGATGCTGAGCGCGAGCGCATGAAAGTCGACCATCTCGCCACTCGCGCGCGTGACAAGCATGCGCAAGAGGCAGTCTTCTTGGAGGCCCGCACTCGCGATGCTCAGGCCATACAACAGCACAATTTTCGGGCGCGAGTATCCCAGTAGCGGCGTTCCGATATAGCGGCCTCTACTACAGACCAGTTAACACAATCCAATCAACAGCCGACTGCGCTGAAACGGCCGCTATCCTGTTTAGTCAATAAACTGATGCTCGCCTGTCAGAAAATTGGCATATGTTTTGCAAATATCCTGATTAACGAAAACCTAGAACAGGATAAACAGTCAAAATGTTAGATTCAAAAAACTTGATGCTGGATCTTGGGCGTACTCCAAAATCAGACAAGGCGGGCTCTGTAGACCAGTCGAATGAAGCCTCAAGGGAAAACCTCGGGCAATTTGCACAGGTCTTTGGCGATGCCGCGGCAAACCTCAAAGCGGCCAAGAGCGGCAAAGACTTGCCGCTTTCGGTTGATTCACCAGATATTGCCGCCACTGACGCCAGCATTGCGAGTGCCGAGTCATTATTTTTTAGCCGAACGCTCAAGGGCGGAACGGAATTAATTGTCGGCGGTGCCGAGCCGAGCGATGAAGGTCTGATTGCCTTCGCTCGCTCTCAGGGCATGGATCCCCAAGCCCTTGGGTTACTCACGCCGGCCAATGACGATACTGGTGCGCTCTCTCGACCAGCGGCGTTAGACTTGCCACAGCAACTGACTGGCGATAACGCTCTATCTCAAGAGCCTGGGCTTGATTATCAGGCTCCAAGTTTGGTTGCGCCGCAGGCTTCAGCGACAATTCTTCCCAGCCCCGAGAGTTTAAGTGGGAAGGCTCTAATGGCACATGCAGGTGACGTCAACGTCCTGACCGCAGCCGCGATTGAGGCGGGGCCAGCCACTCAAGAACCAGCTAAGGCAGGTTTTCAAGCTGCCATCCCCAGCGAAAAATTTCTTACCGATGGGCGGCGCTTAGTCGCTGCCCATCAGGGTCCGGTAATGGCTGACGGCGAGGCTGCAAAAGTGCCAGCCAGTACTCAGGCAGGCCTTCAAGCTGCCTTTCCCAGCGAAAATTATTTTGCCGATAGACAGCGCTTAGCCGCTGCCCATCAGGGTCTGGTAGTGGCTGATGGCGAGGCTGCAAAAGTGCCAGCCAATACTCAGGCAGGCCTTCAAGCTGCCATTCCCAGCGAAAAATTTCTTGCCGATAGACAGCGCTTAGCCGCTGCCCATCAGGGTCCGGTAGTGGCTGACGGCGAGGCTGCAAAAGTGCCGGTCAATGTTCAGTCAGGTCAGATACAAAATCTTCAGGCTACTGCTCTGCGGCAACCGCGCGAGGGTCTGCCGAACGGTCGCTCACCCGATATCGGTATTGTTAAGAAAAACCTACATATAAAGGCTGAAACGCCACTATCTAATGGTAAACTGGCCGCTGCAGATGTGCAGACAATAGGCGCTCAGGTTAGTCAGCCAGAGGCCGGCAAGATGACCGTTGGGCGAAAGGTGGCAGAGGCGTTTGTGAAAATGCACGCTAATCGCCAACATCTGCCGCCCACCAAGTTGGATGCGATCAGCTTAGTGGACAGTAAAGGTACGACAGTCAGTGCGGTGATACCTGCTACGGCAGCGCCTATTGCCGCAGCTGCTGTATTTGTTGAGGGCAATGTGTCAAATGCTGCAGCCAACACCAGCCCGTCTGCTGAGTTGGCGTCTGAGCCGTCAGAAGAGGACTCAGCGCGTGACGTGATGCGCCGGCAGGATGACTATACGCAGATGTCTCGGCAGCTGGCAGAGGCCTTGGGCAAGCGCTTGACGGCGCAGATTCAGCAGGGCTCCTGGCGAGTTGAAATGGACCTGCACCCACGCAGCCTGGGCCGAGTAGAAGTTCAGTTGGAAATGAAAAATGGAGAGTTAGAGGCGCATTTTGTTGCCGCCAATGCGACGACTCGCGACCTGATCAATGAGGGAATGCCAAGATTGCGTGAAGCATTTCAAGAATATGGCACGGAAACTGCTTATGTTGATGTAGGCTTGGCAAATCAGGGTGGTTCTGACGGAAAGTCGACAGCCTCTGAAAATGGTGCTGGCGCAGTATCGGCCGAGCAGTCCGCAGACACCGAGGGTGAAAGCGGCTCTACAAGCTTTAATAATTTAGATGATGGCTTGGATATATTAGTGTAATCACCGCCCACAAAAGATGGCGGATAAGAGGATTGAACGATGAGTGATGAGCAGTTAGACGACGAAGAAAAAGCAAAAAGCCCGGTATTGAAAATTATTTTGATAGTCGTGGGTGTGCTGCTTTTGATTGGCTTAACAGTTGGTGGAACACTTTTCGCCAGTGGATTCTTTGATGCGAAGCCAGACGTGAACGCCGAGGAAGCGATTGCCGCACTAGAAGCGGAAGCTGCTGCGCAAGCGGAAGCGGCCGCCGCTGCCGCCGCCGGACCGAACAAGGTCAAGCAGGATTCTCCGGAACTGACTCGCTTTGAGCAGTCATACTTTCAGCTCGCCAAGCCACTAGTCGCCAATGTGTCAAACTCCAGAAAGGTGATGCAGGCTACTGTTTCGATCATGACGCATTACGATAGCAGGGTCATTGACAATGTCGAGAAGCATGACTTTCCGCTTCGCGCTGCCATACTCGCTGCGATGCGCAAGGTAACAGAAGCTGAAGTTGCCGATAAAGATTTCCAGAGTAATCTTGCCGAAGAATTGAAAATTGAAATGAATGCTGTTCTTGAATCCCTGGAAGACTTCGGTGGAATCGAGGCGGTGTATTTTACTGAATTTGTGGTGCAGTAATTTCCAGGTCGCAATTGACCATTGATAGACCTGTTGAGAGTGTGTGAGGGCCGCAATGACTGAAACTGAAAATCTATTAACGCCTGAAGAACTGGAGGCTCTTACCACTGGTCTCCAGGATGGCTCGATTGAATCCGACACGGGTCTCAATAGCGATCTCAGAGCTGTACGACACGACCTGACCAATGAAGACTCTTCACTCGGTGTCAATGTTGGCGCAGTGGATATGGTCAATGAGCGGTTTGTCAGACAGTTTCGGCTGGGCTTGCTTGAAGTGTTGCGAACAACGCCGAAAGTCAATATGGCCAACGTAGAGATCATGAAGTTCAGTGAGTATTTAAGTGATCTAACGCCGCCGCTGTCGGTTAACACCATTAGGTTGAATCCACTGCGTGGCTACTCCATGGTGGTCATAGAGCCAGAGGTGGTATTTTCTGCGCTGGATAACTTTTTTGGCGGTTTTGGTCGCGGTTTTGACGAGCTTCCTCCTGGGCGACTGTTTACGCCGACCGAATCGAGCATTATTAAAATTATGCTCAATGTGTTATTTGGTTCATTGCAGGAAGCCTGGGCGCCAATTCTACAATTGAAATGCGAACATATCGGCAGTGAAATTAATCCGCAATTTGCGCAGATAGCCGATGAAAACGATCTCGTTGTTGTCAGTCGTTTTGTCGCCGAGGTGGGGAAGGACGTAAAAGGGAATATCGATCTGGTATACCCGTACAACTCGCTCAAGCCGATTCGGGATTTGCTGCGCAGCCGGGTGCAGACCGGTGATGGTGACGATGCCTCAGATAAAGAGTGGAGCGTAGAGCTGCAATCTGCAGCCGTTGATGCCGAGCTTGAACTAACCGTAGAGCTTGCAGAGATAGAAACGACATTGATGAAGTTTGAAGCCTTGCAGGAAGGCGACATTTTATATTTAAACAAAAATGAACATGCTCGAATGTTCGTTGATGGTACGCCCATATTTGACGTAGACGTGGGTGCCAGTGGTTCGCAGATAGCGACGCGCATAGTGAAACCATTAGAACCACTAAAATAGATTTCCTTATAAGAGGCAGAGAATAACAATGGCCGAGACAAAAACAGACGTTTTACTTGATGACATAGAAGCGACAGAAGCATCGCTGTCGCCACAAGAAGCGCTAAAAAATAAAATTAATGCTGATGTGTTGCAAAATATACCGGTCACTATTTCAGTAGAAGTGGGCCGCACCTCCCTGAAGATTCGCGATTTGATGCGTCTTACTCAGGGCAGTGTCGTAGAGCTCGACCGCCTTGCCGGTGAGCCTCTCGATTTGCTCGTCAACAACACACTGGTCGCTCAGGGTGAAGTGGTCTTGGTTAATGACCGTTATGGCGTGCGTTTGACCAGCGTGATCCCCACCGCTGATCGCGTCAAGAATCTCTAGAGCATCCTCTCATGCTTGAAACTGGGTGGAGTGAGTGGCTGTCAATGATGACGTCTTTAGTCGTCGTCATAGCGCTGCTGGCGATCACTCTTTTTAGCTTGAAAAAATTGGGCCTGAGCAACAGCAAAAGCACGGCCAATAGTCTGCATATTATCCAGATGCACAATCTCGGTCCTCGGCAGAGGCTTATTCTCGTCAGTATCAACGGTGAGCAGCTGTTATTGGGTGCTACTCCTCAGGCAATCAATTGCCTCGGTAATTGGTCTGATGATCAAGTCCAAACAGCGTCATCATTGGGTGGCGCGCAGACTGAAGCCGAGCAGCCGACAGAGGGTCAAGCAGGCGAAGTGCCACCAGCAGATGGGCCGGGTAAATTTCAGCAGCTGCTCAAGCAAATTCATGATCGAAAGAAGACCTAATATGCTGGCCAAAAAATATCGTCTGAGCAAATTCTTGATTACGGCTATTGCCCTATTGGCACTACCAGCTGCTGCCCAGACCGGGCTGCCTATCGTCAATATGGTGGATGATGGTGCTGGTGGAACCAAGTACAGCCTGACACTTCAGCTACTGGCATTGATGTCTGTTTTGACATTGCTGCCCTCGATGCTGCTGATGATGACCTCCTTTGTGCGCATTATTATTGTCTTTTCGTTGTTGCGCCAGGCACTGGGAACCGCTCAAACGCCACCGAATCAGGTACTGCTGGGTCTGGCCCTATTTCTGACGCTGTTTATTATGTCGCCAGTCCTCACCGCGGTGTATGACGATGCGATTACCCCATACTTTGAAGAGACAATAAGCTTTGATACCGCACTGGTTGCTGCCGAGGCACCGATTAGAACCTTTATGCTCAACCAGACTCGCGAAACCGATATCGCTATGTTCTTAGAGATCGCTGGCAATACAGATGTTACTGAGCCCGCCGATGTGCCGTTTTTGACGCTGGTGCCGGCCTTTATGACCTCGGAATTGAAAAGCGCGTTTTCCATCGGCTTCTTAATTTATATCCCGTTTGTGGTGATTGATCTGGTTGTGGCCAGTGTACTGATGTCGATGGGCATGATGATGCTCTCGCCAATGATGATTTCAATGCCATTTAAACTGATGTTGTTTGTGTTGGTTGACGGCTGGACATTAATTATGGGGTCGCTTACCTCGAGTTTTGCAATCGGCTAGGAGAGAGATAATGGATCCTGCACAGGTAATAGATTTAGGCCGTGAAGCGCTGTGGACGGCAGTGATGGTTGCTGCACCGCT
>Ga0075468_10001481_pt1 | contig 9983 bp, 6 predicted proteins | sample DEB08_DNA_12_FD_77578 | JGI IMG/M metagenome (GOLD analysis project Ga0075468, IMG submission 77578) | Aqueous microbial communities from the Delaware River and Bay under freshwater to marine salinity gradient to study organic matter... | ecosystem: Environmental > Aquatic > Marine > Coastal ...
AGGGGGGAAAGCCATTCAGGCCTTCCTAAAAATTGAATCCGCAAGTGACGCTGATATCAATGCACTCAAGGCAAGGCTTTACTGCAATAAAGATGCATTTGAAGGCAATGCTGCAGCAAACGAGGCCGCCTGTCGCGCTCAGCTGAGCATGGAGTGGGGTGCAACAGGCTTTGATGTGAGCCTGTTTTACGGCTCGGAAAATCTGCCAAAAACCAATAATGCGCCCATGGCTCTAGCGTTTAATGAAGCCTACCTGTGGTTTGCCGGGGAGGCTTATCAGTCAGGCCAACAGGATGGCGTGCAGTCGTCGTCAAATATCGATGGCTTTGATCCCAGCGCCTTTAATGGCAGGAACTATATTAGCCCAATTGACGATCAGGCCTGCGCCAATAACTATATGCTATTTATTTCCAATGGCGGCCCGGATAGTGGTGAAAATAATGTCGCTGAATCCAAACTCGATGCACTGGGTGGCGTCTTTGCCGATGATCCATTATCCACTGGTTTTCACAGCGGTGAAGAGTCCAGCTGGCTGGATGAATATGCACGTTTTTTGAACACTAACGATATTAAGGATGACGTGGAGGGAAAACAGAATGTCTCGATCTATGCTGTGGATGTATTTGAGGCACTCAATTCCAGCGGCAAACAATATGATCCCAGCACTGATGCAGAAAAGTACAGACAATTTGGCCTGACTAAGCCTGAGGCTTCGAAGCATGCTTTGATGTACAACGCCTCCTCAGGTTTCGGTGGCGGTGACTATCTGATCGCCTCAGGGGCCGACGCACTGGCCGCGGCGTTAAACGATGTGGTCGATGATATTCTCGAAAAAAACAGTGTCTTTGCCGCGGTGAGTTTGCCTGTGTCGGTAAACATCAAGGGCACCAATGAAAATCAGATCTATATGGGCATCTTTCGCCCCTCACAGCAGCCTCGTTGGGCTGGCAATCTCAAACTCTATCAAATTGGTCTCGACTCAATTACTGGCAAGCCGATACTAGTAGATGCCGATGGGGATGCTGCGGAGGACACAGCTACCGGATTTATTGAAACACTGGCGCGGAGTTTTTGGACTGCCTCCAGCACCTACTGGACCAATATACCCACACTCTCGGTTAATCGTGGTTCCGAGACTGCCAGTGTCAGCGACAATCCTGACGGCAAAGAAGTGGAGCGCGGCGGCGTGGCTCAGGGATTGCGTGAATATGTTGGTACCGGTCGCACTGTTTATACCTGCACCGGAACCTGCAGCAGTTTGGAAAGCTTTGCTACGTCCAACAATAATCTCAATTTCGGTGATTTTGGAGCTGCTGATAGCGCCGAGATGAATAACATTATCAACTGGTCAAAAGGCATTGATCTTGAAGATGCGGACAACGACGACCCCACAGATATCACCGATATTCGGCCCAATGTCCATGGCGATGTGATTCATTCTCAGCCAGTGGTGATCAACTACGGCGGTAGCACCGGACCCTATGTCTTTTATGGCTCTAACGACGGCATGTTCCACGGAGTCAAGGGCGGTATTGTTGAGAAGACCGTGGATGGCAGCTCTAAAGATGGCGAGGAGATCTGGGCATTTACTGCGCCGGAGCATTTCCCGTTACTTAAAGCACTCTATGACAACACCACTTTGACTGGAGGCTTTGATAATAAGCCCTATTTCTTTGATGGCTCCGTGGGTAGCTATGTAGTCTATGACAGCAACAATGAAGTGAGCAGCGCTATCATCTACCTCACTGCGCGCCGTGGTGGGGATCTGCTTTATGCCCTAGACGTTACCGATCCTGAATCACCACTGTTGAAATGGCGTAAAAGTAGTGCCGACAATGGCTTCAGTGAACTGGGACAGACCTGGTCGAAGCCGGTTGTAACCAAGTTAAAGATAGGTACTCAGGACAAAATCGTGCTTATTACGGGCTTGGGTTACGATCCCGATGTAGATGATGGAGGTCTAGCAACCCGTACTCAGGGTCGCGGTGTGATTGTTATTGATGCCTTAACTGGCGAGGATATTTGGCAGGTTACCTCAGGTTCAGTGTCTAGCCCCTCAGGCACAGTTCTCAGTGAAGCCAATATGACATTTAGCGTGCCATCGGATCTCGCCGTGGTTGATCGCAATGGCAATGGTTACTCTGATCGGGTCTATTTTGGTGATACTGGGGGGCAGCTATGGCGTCTTGATATTGGCAGTTCCACTGTTGCCGATTGGAAAGCCACTCGTCTGTTTAAATTTTCCACTTCGCCACAGCGCTTCTTAAATGCTCCCGATGTTGTTGAGAGTCCTGATGGCAACTACGACATGATTATTATTGGCTCTGGAAACCGGGAAAAACCAGTAGATACCTCAGTGCCAAATTATATGGTTTTCTATCGTGACTACGACCAAACCAGCACTTCAAGCTCGACAGTGACATTAACCCAAAATGACTTGGCGGCCGCTACTACCGCAGTCTCTGGCAACACGTCGACCTTTGATCCTGACACTGACATCACCACCAACAGCAAATTTTTAAAAGGCTGGTATCTGGCCCTTGAAAGCGGTGAGAAAGTAGTGACCTCAGTGCTAACCACTAATGAGGTCGCCACCTTTGCGACCAATCTTCCCGGGCAAAACGATGCTTGTACTGACTTAGGTGAAGCGCGAATTTATAAAATAAATCCCTTTGCCGTATTGGGTAAGGCACCTGGAGAGAAAAACTATGTCACCGTTGAAGGGGGTGGTTTCTTACCGCAGCCCGTGGGCTTTACCGTTATAGTCGAAGAGGAAACCTGCGATGCCGATGGCAACTGCACCATTGAGGAAAAAGCGGTCAGTGGTGTGATGTTTGGATTTCACGCGGAGGATACTGAGGGGGACCCATTGGGCGTTCGACGTCGAGTCTGGTGGTACAGCAAACAGGATAAGTAATCTGGCTTTTTATTCTTTATCTTTGACACTGCTGGTTAGCTAATCATCCAGCCCAAGCTTTTGCAGGCGATAGCGTATGGAACGAAAACTGATGCCGAGTTTTTTCGCGGCGGCAGTTTTGTTCCAGCGGGAGCGCTCTAAGGTATCCAGTAAAATCTCTTTTTCTATTTCCTCAAGATGATCATCCAAGGAGTTAATCTCCGCGGGCTGGCGCTCGGGGCGAGCACTTTTACTCTGTTCTTGGCCGCCGCTGTCGCCGTTAAGTTTAAGATCCGTAACCTCAATACGGTTTTTTTCACAAAGGGTAGCGGCTCGCTCAAGAATGTTTTCCAGCTCACGAACATTGCCTGGGAAGTTGTAATAACGCAGTGCATCCAGCGCCGAATTGGACAACTCAACGGCTTTGCCGTTGCTGCGGAGATGTTTGAGAAACTCCTTAGTAAGCGGTTCTATATCTTCAGGGCGCTGTCGCAGGCTGGGCATATGAATATCTATCACATTGAGTCTATAGAATAGGTCGCTGCGAAAGCTGCCCTCCATCACCGCATCTTGAAGGTTTTTGTGAGTGGCGCTAATCAGTCGCACATCTACCTCCACCTCGCTCTCTGAACCCACAGGTCGAACCCGTTTCTCCTGAATCGCACGGAGCAATTTAACCTGCATATCCAGAGGTAGATCCGCGACCTCATCGAGAAATAATGTGCCGCCAGATGCCGCCTGAAAAAGCCCCATCTTGTCTTCAATAGCACCGGTAAAGCTGCCCTTGAGATGACCAAAAAATTCCGACTCCATTAGATTGCTCGGAATGGCGCCGCAGTTCACCGGGGCGAATAGATTTTTAGCTCGAGCACTCTGCTGATGTATTGACCGTGCCGCCAGCTCTTTACCGGTGCCCGACTCACCGCTGATATGCATAGGTGCCTGACTGCGTGCCACCTTGGTGATTTGCTGACGAATATTCTGCATATGCTGTGATTCGCCGAGTAGAAGAGGTTCATCTATCATGCTCTCTATATGGGCAGCGTCAGGCAGTGACAGGGCGTTGCCAATTAGATTGCGTAAACGCGATAGGTTGACCGGTTTAGAGAGAAAATCAAAAGCCCCCAATTTAAGCGACTCAACTGCAAGCTCCACATTGCCATAGGCGGTTAACACCGCGATCGGCAGCTGTGGATGGTGCTTCTGCACATAGGCGACCAGGTCGAGACCACTGCCGTCGGGCAGGCGCATATCAGTTAGACATAGGTCGAAGGATTGTTGTTTGAGTTCGCTTTTGGCTTCCTTAACGGTTTCAACAGCTATTGCAGAAATACTCATTTTCGCCAATGTCAGCTTGAGTAGTTCGCGTAAATCCAGTTCATCATCAACGATCAGAACGGTCTTGTTCATTTTCTGCATTCCTTGGCAGTAGCTTGGCCGGGTCAGAAAAAACTATTTTAAAGTAGCCTTCTGATGAGCTTTTATACACATAGCTTAGTGTAGCGAAGTTGATTTCACAAAGTTCCCGAGCTATATAGAGACCGAGGCCTAAACCCTGTTTTTCGGTGGTAAAAAAGGGTTCAAAGATTTTATTTTTATTGGCGTCAGAAACGCCTTCGCCGCGATCGTAGATTTTTAGCATGGCCAGATTCATATCGGTCTGATAATCAAAGCGAATGGCCACCCAAGGCTGGCCGGTTTTCTTCTCTGAGTGACGCAGTGCATTACTGATTAAATTGACCAACACCTGTTGCAGTTGACTGCTATCAAATGGCGCATTAACAGACTGTGCTGAGGCGTCAATTTCGATCTGGGGATTGTTAAACAGATTACTCTCTTGCACCTGGGTTTTGCTCAGCATGCAATTAGCAAAGATATTGGTGACACTAATTTGAGGTGCCTGCTGTCGTGACAGTTGGAGAATATCCTGCACCAAATTGTCCATTCGGCTACTGTGGCGCAGCACCACATCCACCAGCTGCTGGTCCGCCTGATCCAACTGCGACTCCTGAAGCAGCTGTGCGGCGTGGCTAATGGCACCGAGAGGATTGCGTATCTCATGGGCAATACTTGAGGTCAGTGCCCCCAGAGAGCTGTTTTTGAGCTGCTGAGCATGTTGCGAAAGGGTCCGTGCATCTTCGATAAATAAAATCGTATCTACAACACTGTTGCTGTGAATTTCACTAAAGCTAATTTGCAGAGGAATATCGGAGTTTCTACACAGAAAGGTTGGCAGCTGCCGCTGTGGATTGGCCTTCCAATCATGATAGTAAGTTAGAAGTTCGGGCACCTGATCGAGGGAATCGTGGCGTGCGAGTAGTTTCTGACTATCACTTGGACCCAGTAAAAGGGACGCCCGCTCATTGAGCTGCTCGATACAAAAATCACTGTCAAAGACAATAATGCCGGTGAGCATCTTATTAAAAACCAGGTCATTGATATGCTGCAACCTTGTCGCCGCTCTGGATTCACTTTCGGCCAGCGCCTGTACCAGAGTCAAACGTTTGCTCAGATAGATAAAGATTACCGCAGTGGCAAATAGCAGAATACCGAAGACACCGCTGCGCACCACTTCCGTTTGTCCGCCGTCGCTGAAAAGAAATTCCGACATGGCTATAGAGACAGGGATAAAGCTGGCAATCGCAGCAATGGATAGCGCTAGCCTAGTCTTCAGAAAAGTGCCGGATGCGGCCACAGTAACCATTAGCAGATAGCCCATGGATCCGGCCAGACCGCCAGAGCTGTAGAGCATCAGATTAATCGCCACCACATCCACCAGTAACATCGCAAATAGCAGAGTTTCGCTGGGCTTCCAGCGCAATAGTTGAAACAGTGGCAGATTGAGCAGGCTGGCTATTAGATAGGCTGCAGCGGTTGTGGAGAAGAGGCCGCTGTCACTGTCATCGAAATAGATGGGAGAGGAATCTAAGTGGCCCAGCCACAGCAGTAGGGCGGAGAGAAATAGCCTGTAGCTGGAATAAAACTTGAGTAATCTAGAGGCTGCGTGATTGCGCCGCGATGCTTCCTGCATACTGAGATCTCCATCCAAATTGGAGTTAAATCAACCAGCCTTTATCAGTCGTAGATTGTGGCTATAGCCAAACGCTTGTGTTGAGTCTTATTATAAATAGCAATCAGCCGATCCTCAGCTTCCTGAGAGACAGCTTTGTTTTCAAGAAAATTATCAATTTCGTCATAACTGAGCCCGAGAACCTGCTCATCGGCTTTCTGTGGTGTCAGACATTCCAAATCCGCAGTCGGTGTCTTGATCACTAGAGAGTCCGGCGCACCCAGAGTCTTGGCCAGCATACGCACTTGACGCTTGCTCAGTCCAAACAGCGGTGCCAGGTCACAGGCGCCATCGCCAAATTTAGTATAGAAGCCAGTAATATTTTCTGCCGAATGATCTGTGCCCAGAACCAATCCCCCAAGAATACCGGCGATCTCGTACTGTGAAGCCATCCGTGCGCGAGCTTTGAGATTACCTTTGGCGAAATCAGTGACACCTTCGTCTTGGGGATGCAGACCATTTTCGGTCAGGGCGCCGCAAACGCTGTCATGAATAGCGTCAGCGCCCCCTTTGATATTAACGGTAAGGCTTTTACTGGGCTGAATAAAGCTCAATGCCACCTGGGCATCAGCCTCATCCATCTGCACGCCATAGGGCAGGCGCACAGCAACAAACTGATAGTCACCAGAGTTCTGCTCAGCATTTAACTGATCTATCGAGAGTTGCGCGAGACGGCCACAGGTTAAGGAGTCAACACCGCCGCTAATGCCCAGAACTAGGGTCTTACAGCCAGCTGCTGTGAGCTGGCTTTTGATAAATTGTATTCTGCGTTGGATTTCGAATTGCGGGTCGATCTCTGGAATAACGCGCATTTCTTGAATAATAGCTGCCTTGTTCATAAGCTCCGCAACACCCCTTTGGACGGTGGATAAATTAGTCGACTAGACCAAAGGAAATACGGTTCCAAATCGAGCGCGGTTCTTCTTGCTTGTCTTCATTGGTCTCAATGAGCTCAGCTTCGCGCACAGAACGGTTGTAGATAGCGCGAGAGTCAAAAGCTGGCGGTTGCAGACGCTCGATCAAACCAAAGGTGATTTTACCGAGGAACGAATCGCTGTTGCCCACAAGGCGCTTGTCAAAATTGAACTCGCCGGACTGATTGAGCGACGGGTGCTCGGGATAGTTTGCAGCCAAGACCTCAATTGCATGATCCGCTAGTTCCTGCATGCCCAACATATGGTAACCCTGCGCCATCACCGCAAGACCATCTGGAACAGCTGGTGTTTGCTGAAAGTTCTCCACCACATAGCGACCGCGATTAGCGGCGGCTAAATAAGCACCGCGAGAGAAGTAGTAGTTGGCCACATGTATTTCAGCGCGGCCTAATTGGTTGCGCAGGTTCACTAGGCGCTTGCGTGCATCGGCAGCGTAGGGGCTTTTCGGGAAGCGATTGAGCAGCTCCGAGAAAGTGCCAAAGGCACTGCGCGCTGTGCCTATGTCACGCATGCTGCTATCAGTGGGAAGAAAGTTATCAAAGGCGCTAGAAGCCTGTGAGACCTCAGAGAGACCTTTTACATAGAAGGCGTAATCGACATTGGGATGTTGCGGGTGCAGACGGATAAACCGATCTGCGGCGGCAATGCTAGAGTCGTGGTCACCGGACTTAAACTGTGCGTACATAAGTTCAAGCTGGGCCTGCTCTGCGTACTTGCCAAAGGGAAACTGTGACTCCAGCAACTCCAGGTTGCTAATCGCTACCGACCAGTTGCTCGAGTTGAGGCTGCTTTGAATTTTCTCGTAAAAATCGACTTCGGTGTAGCCAGAGCTTTCGTCTTCAGTAGACTCATCTTCACCCCATCCCAACCAAGAGCATCCAGAGATAGCAGACAAACTCAATATGAGTAAAATAATTGACCTGATTTTCATGTAATATTCCCAGCCTGAGAAAGTGTCGACGCGCTAGCGATGTAGGCGTGCATTTAACCACACAGGCTGCGGTAAACCAATCTGTGTGACTGATATAGCTACTGTAAAGGCGCTGGCAAACCAAACCAGCACGGCCGCCCATGTTGGCAGCCTCTCAAATTCAACGCTAGGACTACCTCGATTGACTGATTTTATAGACGCTACAGACTCTAAAGACCTTATAGATCATATTGAACAATCCGCGACTGTCTCTGCCAGTGACTGTGGCCGTCGCCTTGATCAAATTGCCGCGGAACTGTTTAGCGACTATTCCCGCTCGCGCCTACAGCTGTGGATTAAATCCGGCGAGCTAACAGTGGACGGGCAACAGCAACCTCCAAAATTTAAACTGCTGGGTGGCGAAATCCTTGCGGTCTCAGCCCAGTTAAAAGCCGAGGGGGATTGGCAAGCCGAAGATATTCCACTGAATATCGTCTTCGAAGACGACAGTATTATGGTAATCAACAAGCCGGCTAATTTTGTTGTCCATCCCGCCGCAGGCAATCGCGAGGGTACTTTGCTCAATGCGCTATTATTTCACTGCCCGCAGTTAGAATCAGTGCCCCGTGCTGGCATTGTCCACCGTCTTGATAAAGACACCACCGGTCTTATGGTCGTGGCGAAGACCCTCGCTGCCCACACCGATCTGGTGGCGCAGCTCCAGGCGCGCACCGTCAGCCGTGAATATGAAGCCGTAGTCAGTGGTGTCATGACCGGAGGAGGAGTGGTTGATCAGCCCATTGGCCGGCATCCCAAGCAGCGAGTCAAAATGGCTGTGGTCAGAGATGGCAAAGAGGCGCGCACTCACTATAAAGTGGTCAAGCGCTTTGACGGTCACACCCATATCCGCCTAAAGCTTGAAACCGGACGCACTCATCAGATTCGTGTACATATGGCGAGCATCAAATACCCGATAGTTGGCGACGATACATACGGCGGTCGCTTCCGTATCCATAAAGGGGTATCCGATCATCTCAGAGAAACTCTGCAGCAGCTGGGTCGTCAGGCTCTCCATGCCCGAGCACTGGGCCTGGTGCATCCGGCCACTGGCGAGTACATTAGCTGGGAGACAGAACTTCCCGACGATATGCAAAAACTCTTAGCCGCTCTGAAGGAAGGCTAGCGTAAAAAGCCAGGCAAAAAGATTAGAGAACCCCTGGGAGCAGACTTATGCCAATAGAAGTAATCACGCCTCAGTGGCCGGCCCCCGCCAATGTTGGTGCCGCCATAACAATGCGCAGTGGCGGTTGCAGCAGAGCACCTTTTGATCAGAGTAACTTTGCGCTACATGTGCAGGATGATCCGGAACATGTGTTAGCCAATCGCCGCAACCTAGTCGAATCACTTAACTTACCCACAGAGCCGCTGTGGCTGGATCAGGTGCATGGCACTGACATTGTGTATGCGTCCGGGGCTGATCTGCCAGAATCTAGCAATGCACCTCAAGCCGATGGCAGCTACAGCGATCAGCCCGGTGCTGTCTGTGCAGTACTAACCGCAGACTGTCTGCCGGTGTTATTCTGCAATCGTGCTGGCACACAGGTTGCCGCAGTCCATGCCGGTTGGCGCGGACTCTGCGGTGGCATACTACGCAAAACAGTCGCCACCTTTCATCAGTCGCCGGACCAATTGTTAGTCTATCTTGGGCCTGCAATCGGCCCTCACGTATTTGAAGTGGGTGGCGAAGTACTGCAAGCCTTTCTCGATCAGGCGCAAAATCCACCGCATCAACAAGCCATAGTCAACGCCTTTACTGCGCGTGATTCTGCGAGAGACAAATATCTCGCCGATCTCTATGCCCTGGCACGAGCCGAACTGCAGGCCTCAGGTGTTAGGCAAATCTATGGCGGCGACTACTGCAGCTACAGCGATTCAGAGCGCTTTTACTCCTTCAGAAGGGAGCCAAAAACCGGTCGCAACGGGTCACTTATTTGGCTCCGTGAATAGCCTCTGTGCAGAGCGTAAAATTCCTCTGTTTTTCAGTCGGATAAGACTTGATAACAGGGGGGTGTTCCATTAGAATTGCCGCCCTCTCGCAGAGGCTATTGGCTTCAAGAAAAAAAGCGACGGAATCTGGCTGCTAACTAACTGATGCGGCCACTATAAATTGGA
>Ga0075468_10001482_pt1 | contig 9976 bp, 7 predicted proteins | sample DEB08_DNA_12_FD_77578 | JGI IMG/M metagenome (GOLD analysis project Ga0075468, IMG submission 77578) | Aqueous microbial communities from the Delaware River and Bay under freshwater to marine salinity gradient to study organic matter... | ecosystem: Environmental > Aquatic > Marine > Coastal ...
TAAATTTTTAACTGCTACTACTAGGTCATCTATATAAGGTTTAATTTGTGGAAACAACTGAGTTAAACCATCATAGACTCCAGTCCATATGTCCAATAATATCCCATTCATTCCGTCAAAAAGACCTGACCAGAAAGCTTTGTTCCCGACCATAACCCAAAGAGACTGCCCCCAAGCCATTATATTTGCAGCCCCCTCAAGCATGACATTCTTAATAAAATCACCTATGCCATTAGAAGATTCCCAAATATCACCTATCCAACTTGAAAAAGCGTCAAGTTTTGCTTGGACAAAAGGAATAATTTTAGCTATAAACCCTAAAACTTTAAACGCATAAGGCATAAAAGGAGCTAGTATTACATCAATAAACCCACCTACGATTTGAAAAAGAGAACCAACAAAACCTGTAAACAACTGTGATTGTTTTAATAGAGCTGCTAATCCAAAGTTAATACCTGCAGAACCTAGTTTTTTGCCTACACCGGTCTTAACATCTTTCATTATGCGACCTACATTAGCAACTATAGTTCTAAAGTCTTTTTGTCCTGAAGGGGCTGAATCACCACCACCAGAACCGTCAGCCATCTGCATTAAAGCTTGTAAAGTCATTCTCTACATACCCCCTATTTTAGACGACATTTTAGACATAGCCATTTCTCTGGCTTGTTGATCCTGTTGTTTCTGTTGTATTGCCATCTCAACTCCTAAAATTAAATGAATTTCATCCTCAGTAAAATGTTGTATGGCTTCCCAGTCTATTCCTAATTTCAATAGCTGAAGCACTACTGTCCAGTGGCTATACAAGATCGACTCTCTATAATCCGTCTTACCTGCTTGCCTCCAGAAAGCCATTACCCTTTTTTTATTTTTTCGGGTCCTAACGCTCCTGTATCACTTGATCCAAAGGCATTTGGAACTAATTGTTCTAATGCTGATCCTAATCTATTGTCAATAGTAACTAGGAATGACTCTGTTGTTCTACCCCACGGTGCCTCAACAATCATTTCCTTTAAGCATTCTCTAATGTACAAATCCCCATCAAAACTGTTTGCTCCATCACTCCCTAACTGTAGACATTTAGAAACCAATTGATTTCTTTTTGCCCAAGATAACTGTTTAAGTGTTACCTCAAACTTATCCCCAGTTCCTTCTATTTCTACAGTTTTTTTATTGACCGTAGGTACCATTTGATACTTCGATACATCAAACTGCTTCGCTGTGCTTTCCTTAGCCATTCTTCCTCCTTATTCTATTGTTTATGGATATACGGGTTCACTATCCTCTATTGTTATTTTCAAACTTCTAAACATCATATCCAAATCTACTTGAAATGGATTATCCCCAGTTATACTGTGGGGTGCTGAGTTTATAAAAATACCTTGACTATTTAATTGACTAGTAGTAGTTGTTGGCGAACCTGCTGTAGTAGAGCCCGGTATGTCAATAATTATACTATCATTAGTACCCCGTTCAAATTTTATTGTAGCAGTAAAACCTCTTTTATGCAAAGCGGCTCCACCTGCTCCATAATCACCTTCTAATAGTAATTGTCTAAATAATTCTAAAGCACTGTCTTGACTTGCATTAGCTGCTGTAGCATTTGCATTTACGTCAGCGTCTGGTAACACTACTGAAGCGGACATAGCATAATCTCTAGGTCCTTCTTTAATTTCATAAGGTCCTCTAGCTCTAGATCCTTGTTTACCTAAATAATATCTAGGCTCTTCATTATTTGCTATTGATAAAGAAAAACTTCTTATTCTAGCAAACTCTTGCCCAAAAAACTTTATGGTTCCTTCAGAAAAGTAATATGGTTGATTATTTGGATAACCTGTACCATCATTGGCAGAAGCGGCATTGTGACTAGGAGCTCCTACATCGTCACTATCAATAGCTTGCATCAACCCAAATCTAGGCATATTTGCTGCTACGTTAGCTCCAAAGTAATCATCCCCAGAAGCGGCTCCAACTGTTTTTTGATTTTGTTGGTTATGTACCATGTTTAAGAAACTTACACCATCCCAAGACATTGTAACCATTCCACCTTCTTCAGCGGCTATTGTAGACGAACCTATCATCCCCCCTACATATCTTCTATCAAAATCCTTAGCGGCTGTTTCTGTGCTATCTTTCATATGTACGTGCCATGACACAGTATCTAAATCAACTTGTTCTTCAATAACATGTGTGTAAGTAGCCCCACTTGAAACTTCATTTATAACTGCATCATCTGCGTGATCAAATTGTAATGGGTAATTTAATTTAAATGTATCACTCGTGTCTGTAATAATTTTTCTAACTTCCGACTTGGTTCCATCTGCTTCTATAATTTGTATGTGGTCTCCTGCAGCTAAATTACTAACATTAGCACCATTACAAGTAATATATACATCCCCTTTGTTAGCAGCACCATCTAATAATATTGTATCTGTTGCTGTTGAAGATGGGGTAGTAGTAACTGAACCTATTGGAAATCTTAATGCCCACCCATTTAATAAAATAATCCCACTAACAGAACCTGTTAAGGATTGTTGTCCTGAATAAGCTACTGAAAAGTTTCTCTTAGATTGTGTGCTAAGAAATCTTTTTCCTTCAATACTCATCTCTGGGTCTGGTGTGTCTATTGTTTCATATATACCCGGAATAAAAGTTAAAAATTTATCGTTATCATTTCTTGTGGCATCCCCACCAAGAGCTATTACAGGAAATATTTCTTCCGCATTAGCATGATGAAACGCTGTTGGTCTATCTAAAACTACCGATGTTCCTGATTGACTTTCAACTCTACGAACTTCATGTTCTATTGTAGTGTTTGCTGCTGTCCCCGCAATAGTTCCAATTCTAATAAAATCACCGGGTAAAAATTTTGTTGTTAAAGCAACATCATCACTATGAGTAGCTGCTGTAGTACTGTTGTGCCCACGAGTTACTGTCAAAGTATCTGTAGAAACCCCTGTAACAAGCATTTCTTCATTATCAACTTTTATTATTCTACCAGCTGTTATTGCATGACTTGAATCCACATCAATAGCAGTTTCAGAATCATCTATGGCTTCTGCAGCTAAGATAGCTGTACCAGCACCATTTTTTAGTGCTGTAAATTCTGCACTCAAAGTTATAGTTCTACTTCCTGCTGAATGTGCCCCAGATAAAGTAGGAGATGGTCCACTACCAGATGTACCATTTCTGTCTCCCTCTACCATCTCAGGGTCTCCCCCTTGAGCTGCTTCTGCAGCGAATGTTAATTGAGCTTGATCACTTCGATATACGCCCATAGTTTAGTCCTCCATATTATAGTCCTATTATTTATTATACTACATTTTACGTAGTTTCTAATAAAACTCCATTGTTTTCTAATTGTAATGTTATTGTGCCTGTCCAAATATTAGCTTGTTCTGAAACTTCCTCACTAAATACTTCAAATGTTTGTCTTTGAAAATTAGTTAATGAATGCATTCTTGCATGAGTTATTTTCCTTACTTCCCTCATTAAATTATATAATCGTTGTCTACTTGTCAAAGTATATATTTCCAACTCTAAACTATAAATTCTGTTGCCATACTTTCTGTTCCCAATTGGAGTTTCTTGCAAGGCGGGACTTCCTGTTCTGCCTATTACATGATCCCCTACATTCAAATCAAATCTAAATGGTTGGTTTTCTCCGTTAACGGTAGTTAGTGTTGGTTTTGTCACATTAGAAGCATTCCATTGACTATCTAAATCAGTCATTACTGCATCTATAGGTATAGGCTCATCTGGCATTAAAACACCTCAAACGATCTTAAACTATCAATAGTTTGTTCAATATTTTTTTCCCACCCAGCAATTCTGCTACCAATGTCATATCTATCCATACCACTTACCACTGTACCACCAAAATCAGCGTTTTTAGAAATTTCTGTAGCAGCAATCATCTTGGTTATATCTTGTATTATACCACCTTGTCTAACATCAGTTTGTATATCTCTACCGTACAAATAAGTTATTTTTACCGGCATAGTAAACTCCCCACCACCCCATCTCCAAACTGGAGCGTTATAAGACTGAAACCTAGCTGGTAACAAAAAATATCTTGAAAAATGAACTAGATTTGTATCTGGGATTAGAAAATAGTCTTTAGTACGTCCTTGTCTTTTAGAATCCCAATTAGCCCCATTCCAAATTTGCAGATCAATTATTTTGTATGCATCTGGGCGATCTAAATGTATACCATTTAAATTAAATTGTTGGTATTCATTTGCCATATAATTAGGTCGCCAAGATTTTCTAGTTTGCATATCAATATAAGATTGAGCTTCATAAATATATTGCTCAACTGTTGATTTACTTGGAACTGTAGAGCTTGTAAAATCAGTACCACTAAGAACATTTTTAAGTTGCATTAACTCATAAACATCTTTTGTTGTACAGTATGCGGCTAATGGACGCATTTGAATACGTTTTATTGTGGGTGCTGTAGATACACTTGACGGAGAAGATATTCTTATCCAATATAATGTACTGCTATTTATTGCAACTGTTGCCCAATCACTAAGTAAATTAGCTGGGAACAATTCAGCACCATCTTTAGAGAAATCATATTGACCCCCCTCGTCATCATCAGGATCTAGTTCGTACCTAGCAGAAGCTGGTATAAATTCTGTCCACGCAGAACCATTATAATATTCATATTGTAAGGTACCCAAAACCCCAGCAGTATCAACATCAAAGACAGCCATGTCGAATTTTGATGAATGACCTAAATAAAGATGGTGTGCTGTAGAATTTAAGATCGTAAATGACGTACCTGCAGGGCTCTGGGACTCTAAAGTAACATCAGTAAAATCACTACTGGCTGTACCTACACCGTCCCAATTGAACACTTTATCAAATACTGCTCCAGCAGTCGTTGCCATTTATATCTCCTAGGAGTCTTTATCTCCTGTTTTACCTTTTATTGCTTCTTTAGCTGCTTCCACAACTTCTTCTGGTACTCCGCCCTCATTTATTATTTCTGGGCTCTCATTTGTTTTTCCTCTAAGGTACATTAATACACCTTGTAGGTTTTGTATACTGCCTACTAGCTGTTCACGTTGGGCATTGATCTTATTTAATTCCCCAACTAAAACTTCCATTTTTTCATTGACCGCTTTTAAATCATTATCAACATTAATGTCTGCCATTTTTCTTTTCTCCTATATACTTTATCCCTTTTTAATAAGGGTCTTTATTATTATACTATATTTTTTAACCTTCCCAATCATCATCCCAATCATCTCTTTTGGTCCAAGTACCACTATCATAATCATACTTGTCTCCAAAGTAATCTCCCGGAACATTACTAACACTTTCGACTATAGTAGAATTACCACTATGTAAATCCCCAATTATTAGCTCTGGTGGGTCTCCTACTGTTATTTCTGTAGATGTGACAGTTAATGTTTTATCATCTGCATAAACGTATTTTACTCGTTTATCTGTTGTCCATCCTGATGAAATTATTATTTTACTCATTTATTCTCTCCTAATCTGTATTGTTTATACTCTCGGTGCATTTACCAACACCGTAGTTGCTGTTAGTGCTTTACCCGCAAAAACGGTTCCTGATGTTGTTGATAAGGCTCCAGAAGAGTCTACAAAATATTCAGAACCAATAGTCAAACTACTTTGTCCTGTAGCCACACCACCAGTAGTTGTTATTGTAGCTGTAGCATCATTAGAAACTGCATCATTTGAAAACCCAATAAAGGCAGTAGAATTTTTTGGTAATATTGGTACTAAGGCAAAATTTCCCGTGTCTCCTGATGTACTCTTATACAGTAGAACGGTTTTGTTTGAATTGGTGTCATAAATAGAATCCACATACTCTACGTTTCCTCCACCAGAAACATCCTCACTGTAAAGGGAACTAGCTCGTTTGTGGATTTTTGCTCGTGCCTCTATGGTAAAAGTCGCATCTGCTCCTGTACCAGAAATTACTCCTACTGTAGCTAGTATTCCACTTTGACCGTGGAAAAAAATAACTTTTGCGTTATCAGGGTCATAAACGCCTGATACAAAATTTCCCATAGTTGTGGCGTCAGTAGTATCATTTATAAAAATATGCTGTCCAGCCGTAATAGTTCCTGAAGCACTGGTAAACACCCAAGCTTCAAATTCACTAGCATTTCCTTGATGACTAGCTACATTTATATTTAAAGCTGAGTCATGGACAAGCCAGCCACCATTCCCAGCATTCGACATTGAGTTATCGTTAGTTAATCGCACAGCCGTTCCACCAGCTATTGAATTGTCAGAAGCATCTATTGTCAATGCTCTAGCATAAGGATAATAACTATCTGTTGACTCCCTATACATTATCATAACTTTATTATCATTTGAATCAAAACAAAGCAGCGGTGGGTCGCTTGAAGTTGCAGAAATAAAAAGTTTAGCACCAGCACTTTGAATATCATTATCAGTGCTCCCTCGAACAGTAAAGGCTTGAGCTATAAGTTTGTTAGAATCGTCTGAATCCAGATAAGAAACTAAAACTCTGTTAGCATTTGAATCAAAAACGGAACTAACATGTTTACTTGAGTTGTCTACTGATTGAACATCGCCCTTAGTAATTGTATGAGTACTTGTATTATTCACTGCCCACACAACAGCCCTTATACCACTAGATGTGGTATATACAAAAACAAATCTATCAACACTTGTATCATATGCCATACCCCTAAAGTCTTGGGTAGACGATGCACTTTCAACAACTACTGGAGTACCAAAAGCCAAATCCCCAGCAGCTGCGTCTGTTATAGCCCCCACAACTATAGTTGGATAGTTACTATTCCCAGCATCTCTATATCCTACCCCAATCTTGTTGTTATCTGGGTCGAAGCCAGCTGATTGATAATATGTTTGACCTGTTTCAAACTCAGTTCCGTTGGGACTGGCTGCAGTTCCAAAAGCTTTACCCGTTTGAAGGGCTTCACATTTTTCTACATCCCCATCACTACGAAGTGACACTCTATCTCCAGCTGAAATAGCCCCATTAGCAGTAGCTGTAAATGTACCACCACCACCAGCCGCATCAGCCCACGAAGGTGCCGCTCCGGCTCCACCAGATGTTAGTATTTGCCCACTAGTTCCATAGTTAGTACCACCAATTCCAATTTCTCCTTGTGAAGTAAATCTAAATTTTTCTGTGGCGGCTTCAGAATGTCCTGTTTTAAATAATATATCGGTTGCATTTACAGAACTACTAAATGTTCCTTGTGCTACAGCCTCAATAGCGGCAGCAACAGTAATGGCATCCGTACCACCTGCTTCATGCGGTGCTTGAAATTCAACCTTTCCAAGAACATCATTTGCATTAATATCTGTAAGAGATGTTGCAAGTAATAGTTTTCCTGTACTTGTAGTAGCATCTGCAGACGCACCCATTATTCGTAGTTGGTCTGCTGACTCATCCCATTCCATATAAGCTCCAGCCGAAGCTCCAAAGAATTTTACATCGTGTCCTGTATCATCCACACCTACAACTAATCCACCACCTGTAAGGGTTATTAGATTAGAAGATTGGGTAAGTAATACATCTCCATTATTAAAGTTTATTACTCCGCCATCAGCTAAAAATAAATCCGACCACATTAAGCTCGTGGTTCCTAAAGCTGTACCATCACTGGTACCCGGAGAGATACTGTTTTCAGCCAACACAACTTCTTTAGCATTGTTAGCATAAAAATTAATTGTGTTTACGTCTTCAAAGTCTATTTTAGTTTGGTCATCTTCACCTATTTTAATATCTGTAGCAAGCAAAGATGTAATTCCTGTTATTGCTCCGGCAGCTGAAACTATATCTGTTCCATTTATAGCAACTGTTTTACCTGAAGCTATATCTATACCACCATCATCAACCGTTAGGATATCACTTCCATCTATATCAAAAACCATTTTCCCGTGGTTTGCGGTTCCTGATGCAGTAGCTGTAGAAAAGTGTATTTCTTCCGCTGTCTTGTTACTACCACCATTCAATACTTGAATTGTTAAAGATTCAGCTGCAGATGTTCCTAATTTTAATGAAACGTCAGCATTATTTGCATCCTCATATATTGTTAGGTCTCCGCCTGTAAGAGCTGTAATAGCTTGAGAAGCGTCTACTGCAATTACTGAGCTACTAGCCGTTAGTCCTGTACCAGCAAATAAAGTGGCTACATCGGCTATGTTTTCTTTAGCGTGACTTCCTGAAGCTCCTCCATCTAAGAATAATATATAATCACCATTAGCAATTGCGGCTTCAGCAGCTTCTGTTAGGTCAACATCTACTTGATCAGCTTGTACATCAATTAAGTTACCTGCAGCAACGTTAAGAGTAACGTCTCCATCAGTACCACCACCAGTTAACCCAGTTCCTGCAACCACACTTGTAATATCCCCATCTATAGTGGTTCCATTAATTCTAAATGTTTTACCTGAAGCTAGATTTATCCCAGAGTCATCAACATCAAAAATGTCAGTACCATCTACATTGAATGTAAATTTACCATGATCACCCGTGCTTGAGGCTGTTGCTGTAGAAAATGCAACTGACTCAGCTGTTTTATTACTACCACCATTAAGAACCTGTATGCTTAAAGCTTCGGTAGCACTCGTCCCCATTTTTAAAGACACATCTGCGTTATTTGCATCATCGAATATAGTTAAATCCCCACCAGTAAGTGCATTAATTGCTTGTGAAGCATCTACACCTATTATTGAAGAAGATGCAGTTAACCCCGTGCCAGCAAACAATGTTGCTAAATCTGCAATAGCTTCTTTTTTAGTGGCATTACTATCGTTAGCATCTATAAAAGCTATACTATCTCCGTCAGCTATAGCACCCGCAGAAAGAGAATTTAAACTGTCACCACTCACAATATCTGTTCCATTTATTGAAAATGTTAAGCCAGAGCCTATATCAATACCACCGTCATCAATAGTTGCTATATCCGTTCCGTCAACATCAAACACCATCTTTCCGTGATTTGCTGTCCCAGAAGCGGTTGCAGTAGAAAAATGTACTTCTTCAGCTGTTTTATTTGAACCCCCATTAAGTACTTGTATAGTCAAGGACTCTGCAGCCGCAGTACCAAGCCTTAACGCTACGTCTGCATTATTAGCGTCTCTAAATATATCTATATCACCACCAAAGGTTGCAGATAAATCATCACTAAGTGTTAGAGCAGTAGCTAAGGAATTTATAGAGCTACCTGAGCCTCCTGCATTTGCAGTCTGAAATACAATGTCTCCACCAGCTCCGCTACCTTTTCCTTGACCACCTTGAAATGTTAGTGCTCCACCTGCAATATTATCAGTAGTCCCTGCAGTAGTAGCACCAGCCGACATAGTTAATGCTGTACCTGCTGCATTATGGGCTGTTGCTGTAGGTATTAATTTGTTACTAGAAAATAATAAGGTACTTTCAGCTTGGATTGCGGATGTTCCATTACCAGTTAGTATAGCGTTTGAAAGTAAGGTTGATGCACCAGTACCCCCATGAGCTACCGCTACATCCGTAGCCTCCCATGTCCCTGATGATATTGTTCCTAATCCCGTAATACCTGACTGATTTGCTACAGATAGTAAACCAGCATTAGTCATTGCGGCAGTAGTACCCATAGTTAATGTACCTGCTATGGTAGTAACAGAGGCAGCACCAGCTGCAATAGTTGCATCAATTTCTCCGTCTTCAGCTTGTCCCACCAATGATAATCCAAGAGCTAAATCAGCAGCATTTTCTGCTACATAAAATCGTAATCCACCTTGTTCACCACCCGCTGTTGCATCTACAACATAAGAATCTATATAAGCAAGTTTCTCATGAGTGGCTTCTCCTGCATCAGTTCCAAAGAATTCAATGGTTCCCATTACATCATCATCGTCACCGGAAGCAGTATCTTTATTAAATCTTATTTTTCCTGCACTTGCCCCAGCGTGTGTGTTTGTAAGCTGTATCATAGGCAAATCTGCTGACGAA
>Ga0075468_10001510_pt1 | contig 9897 bp, 9 predicted proteins | sample DEB08_DNA_12_FD_77578 | JGI IMG/M metagenome (GOLD analysis project Ga0075468, IMG submission 77578) | Aqueous microbial communities from the Delaware River and Bay under freshwater to marine salinity gradient to study organic matter... | ecosystem: Environmental > Aquatic > Marine > Coastal ...
TACAACAACTTTGTGATGAGCGGCCAAGCTCAAGCGTTTATGGGTAACAACTACAACGCTGCAGACTACCCCGAAGGGTCTCGCATCCGTTCTAGGATTACCGCAGAGGTCAAGTATCTGCCTATCCCCGACAGCAGCGATTGGCGGTTAACAAATGACGAAGACATTCGTAAGTTGTTAGAAGACGAAACCGAGAACACAGCCCGTGCTCACGAGATAGAAGTCCGTAAAGAGATTAGTGATCTCGTCTACAAGAAAGTTAAAAATATTGCAGACAGGCTTACCAAAGACGAACGGTTCAGACGCGAATCATTCGAGTCTCTTACATCTGTCGCAGACACAATTGAGTTGCTCAACTTAGTAGAAGATGACCGCATACCAATGATCGCTAACCACCTACGTTCCCTTGCAACCAGGGACGTTGACCAAATCAGATCCGATGACAGCTTCCGAGATGCTGTAGCAGCTCAAGCCAATTCAATCCTGCATAACCTCAAAGGAGTACGCGATGGAAGCTCAAAAGAAAATAACCAAAGCCAAGACACATCTGGCACTGAGCCACCCGTGGTACTCGATGCTACTGTTCATGCTCAAATTTACCCATTCGAAAGATATAAAGACAATGGCGACCAACGGAACTCACATTTACTATAGTGAGGACTTCGTCAATACCATCCAAGTTGACGAAGCAGCAGCTGTTATATGCCACGAGATATGGCACTGCATTCTCAGCCACGGATCTCGTCTTAAAGAGCGAGACCACAAACTGTGGAACCTCGCAGGCGACTTGGTCATCAACCCCATTGTTAAAAGTCACGGGTTAAAGCTACCCAAAGGTGCCTTGTTTCACCTCAACGGTATCCACGGCAGAAACAAAAGCACTGACGAAGTCTACAACGAGCTTGTTGCCCTTAGACAAAGCGACCCAGACGCGTTACCTCAACCCGAAGACTTCGACTTCGATATCATAGAAGCTGGTGTAGACGATGCCGGTGAGCCTCTTGAGACCACCAAGCCAGCCAACATCCTCGAAGCCGAGTGGTCAGCAGCAGTAACGTCTGCTACCGAAAAAGCAGAAGCTATTGGCAAGTTGCCTGGTGGTATGGATAACGTCATCAACGCGTTGCTTAAGCCTAAAGTAAATTGGGTTAAGCACCTCCATCAGTTCATGGTCAAAGACAACTCCAAACGCAACTACAAAAAGTTCGAGAAGCGTTGGCTCTACCACGAAATGTATTTCGCCAAGAAAGACAACAAGCGTGTAGGTGACATTGTCGTTGCTATCGACAACAGCGGCAGCACTAGCAAGTATCGAGAGCAGTTCGCCAGCGAGTTGACCTATATACTTCGCAAGCTCAACCCCAAATCAATCCGTTACATCGGGTGCGATTACGAAATTAATATCGATAATCGATATACGATCAACGATCTACCCTTAGCAACATTGCCCGACTGTGGTGATGGTGGAACTCGTATCGAACCTGTATTCGACTTAGTATCAGAAGCGGATCATCCGCCTGATATGCTTGTATACCTGAGCGATATGGAATTTAGCACTCACCTCAAAGACCCTGGATATCCAGTGCTTTGGGTCTCATGTCATTCGTATGGCACAGCCCCTTTCGGAGAAATTACCTTTATGTGACGAAACTACTTGCTTCGTTTAACTAACGGATTTAGTATTACTCAAGAGGGTTTGTGATGGATATGTTTTACACTTTACCTGATGGCACCATCGTGAAGTACGACTTCAAGTGCAACCCTCCTGAAAAAATGTATTGGCTAACCGCCAAGTTTAAGAAATCAGAAATCAAGATTCTTACTAAACATCCGCGAGAGCAAGTAGCGGAATACAAGCAAGCAATCATTGATGAGATCAACCAGGAGATATAGATGCTAGCTGCACCCCAGACAGTTCCCGACCTCGACTTTCAAGAAATTCAAATCGTCCTCGATTTCGAAACCTACTACGACCAAAGCTACTCCCTAAGCAAAATGACAACGATGGAATACGTTGCAGACCCAAGGTTTAAAGTGTGGGGTGTAGGTGTCAAGATCGATCAAGATCCAACTGAATACTACACCGCAGACGAAATCCCTAGCCTGTTCGATTCAATCGACTGGAGCATCTGCAATCTAATTTGCCATAACACTTTATTCGATGGCTATATTCTAGCCGAGGTCTATAACATATTCCCTGGCTTCTATAGCGACACGGCTGCTATGGCTAGGGGTTTAGACCCTCATAAGTCTGCCAGCCTTGCCGCTACTGCAGAACGTATGTTCCCCAATGATCTGACCATGCGGAAAGGTACTGAGCTGGTTATGGCAAAGGGTGTAGTCGATCTACCACCAGGGCTTGAAACCGATATAGCACGATACTGTATCCAAGATGTAGATTTAACCTATGCAATCTATGCAAAGATTGCCCAAAGCTATCCGGCTAGCGAACGAGACATTATCGATTTAACAACGCGATTGTTCTGCGACAGCCCTCTTGAGTTAGATGTGGACTTTGTCGAACAGCTCATCACTGAGAACGAAACTAATGTTGATTCTCTTATAGAAAATAGCGGTCTTACTAGGGCGCAGCTAAACAGTTCCGCCAAGTTCTCGGCCCACATTGAAAGCCTCGGGCTGACAGTGCCTGTAAAGAGATCTGATACCACTGGTAAAATGATCCCTGCGCTTGCCAAAAACGATTCAGGCTGGAAACAACTTGTAACAATGTACCCCGAACACAACAATCTTTGGGATGCACGTACCGCTGTAAAGAGCGTTGTGGACAATACGAGAGGGCAGCGCTTCCTTACCTCAGTCACAAAGCGCGGTATGCTACCAATCCCTCTCAAGTATTATGCAGCCCACACTGGCAGGTTTGGCGGCACAGAGAAGATAAACCTCCACAATCTACCTCGTGATTCAAAGCTTCGCCATTGTCTTAGAGCACCTAAAGACAGCCTCGTGTTTGCGATTGATTTATCAAACATCGAAAGCCGAGTGCTTGCTTACGTTGCGGGTGAGGCAGTTCTACTTGACGCATATAAAAACGGCGAAGATATCTACTGCTCTTTTGCTTCTAAGATTTACCAGAAAACAATTCCTAAGCCACTCAAAGACGGCACACCTTACTTATACGATACCGAACGGTTTGTAGGTAAGACTGCTGTGCTTGGTCTTGGATACGGCATGGGTGCTCAAAAGTTTTTCGACACACTTAAATCAGGCGGAAGAACAAACGATGTAGATCTCGGTTTCGCACAAGATATTGTGAACCTCTACCGTAGCAACTACCCAAGTATCCAAGGTTACTGGAAGCTATGCAGCCGCATGTTGTTTGCAATGCTCGACCGTAACCAACAGGGCGTAAGCTTTGGCCCAATAACCATTGGCGACCGACAGCTAATACTGCCGAATGGCATGTCTATGAAATACCCCAACCTTGAGTACGACCCAAACTTCCGACAGTTTAGTTACGAGTCGTATAAGGGTGGACGATTGCGGGTTGAAAAGATCTACGGTGGGAAGCTAGCTGAGAACATTGTTCAAGCGTTATCTCGAATCATTCTTACGGATGCAATGTTGATGATTGACTTAGAAGAGCATGCGGATGTTGCACACAACATACACGATGAGATTTTAGTCGTTGCGCCAGCAAACAGAAAAAAAGAAACAGAAGATATGCTTATGTCTTGGATGACGTACCCACCCAAATGGGCACCAGGATTACCGCTTGATGCGGAGTGTAAAACCGCACAGCATTATTCAAAGTAGCCTGCATGAAAGCAACCTTTCTAGAGTCTAGCGCTAAACTAAATAAGTACTTCGGCTTAACGGAAACCCGTACTTATCCCAATGTAAAAAGAGTTACTTCTTCTGAAGTGACCTTTCCGAAAACAAACGCTGGGCTGCAGACGTTCTTCGAAGAGATCCGTCAGCGCTCAACCCTCGGCCATTGTCTCTTGAAAGGTAGCCTTAAGCAGCCGCTCATCGATGAGTCAAGAGCAGGTAAGGTTGACCGCACAGCCGTCACTGAGCTTCTCATCTTAGATATTGATGGACTTGAGATCCCTGGCATTAACGTGCAGAGAAACCTCAATAGCGCGGAGTTGCAACAAATCACTGAAGCATTCATAGCCATGATGCCTTCAGTGTTTAGTCAAGTGAGTTACATCTCTCAAGCATCAGCTTCAATGGGTCTTAAAGGCAACAAGGTCAGCATCCACATCTACATGATGATCTCAACTGGTCTACCAGTCAAAGCAATGAAAATCTGGCTAAAACAAATCAATCTAATGACCAAGGGCATTAAAGAAAAGCTCGAACTTAGTTCAAACGGACAAAGCTTAAAGTGGCCTTTAGATTTATCGATAGTCGATAACACGCACTTATGCTTTATCGCACCACCCGAGTTCGAAGACCCTAACGCAGACCCGTTCCAGCAAATATCCGACAGGCTAATCATTGTTGAGAAGTCTAGACCTTGTATAGACCTAGCTTCACAAGCAATGAATATCAACCCCGAGCTGATCTTTGAGTTAGAGACAACCACCAAAGACGAACTCCGCAAGACAAAAGGGCTGTCAAAGAAATCAGCAAAAACAACTAACATCGCTATCAGCCATGAGACGAAAGAAGTCCTTCTCAACCCTGATCGTGTAAACATCAGTATCTATAACGATAAGAACTTTCCGTTCGTACACTGTGACATCAATGGAGGAGACAGCCATGCGTATTACTTCTTCGCTGACAATCCAGTGTATATGTTTAATTTTAAAGGCGAGCCGATCTGGGAAATATCTAAAGCAGACCCAGACTTCTTCGAGCAACTATCAGACTACGTTGAGAAAAACAAAGGGAAGAGGGGATTAGTACCCATCTCGCTGCGAGACTATGCCTCAGACACATACATGAATGGATTGTATGACCCTGATAAGAAAAGATTCTCTAGTGATTTCCCCCTAACACCAACCAGCAAGATGAGTCTCGCTAGCTTCTACCGAACACAAGGGTATCCAGAGCCAGATTTTGTTCCAGATGCCCAAGTTGAGTTCAACCCTCTGCGTCAAGGCGCATCGATTGACCTTCAACGTAAACCAATGGCGTATGTAAATATGTACACGCCTACTTTAATCATGGACAACGCTGTCTCACCAGAAACACCCCTTGATTACGAGTCTTCAAAAGACTTAGAAAAAAGTTGCCCTTTAATCCACAAAGTTATTTACCACATGCTTGGCTCATCAACGCCAGAGTACAACCACTTTGTGAATTGGCTAGCGTACATATACCAGACCAGGATAAAGAGCGAAGTAGCATGGTGTCTAACAGGAATAGAAGGTACGGGTAAAGGTGTCTTCGCCAACTACATCCTAAAGCCGTTGTTCGGCAGCTCACAAGTTCCGATCAAACAAATGGATAATATCGAAGAGCAATTCAACAGCTACATGCACACAGCAATATTCCTGGTTGTAGATGAGTTCCGAATGGCAAACGCTTTCGGTCCCATCAAAATTGCAGACAAGCTTAAAAACTGGATCGCTGAAAAGTTTATGACTGTTAGAAACATGAGATCAAACCAGATCGATGTTAAGAGCCATACAAACTTCATCTTCTTAACTAACCGACCAGATGCTATCCACATTGGCTTTAGTGACAGACGTTACAACATTGCCCCGCGACAAGAAGTGAAGCTCGATGTTGCTTACCCAGAGCTAATCAAAAATATAGACAACATCGAAAAAGAACTTACAGCGTTTGCTGGGGTGCTAAGTACTTACAAGTACAACACCACGCTTGCAAGAAACGCTTTGATGAACGAATCAAAGAACACAATGCGAATTAACACCATGAGTGTGTTTGATGAATTCACTGCTGCAATCCTATCAGGTGACATTGCTCAGTTCACAGACCTTCTAGATATTAGTCTTACGGATGTTTTGAATTCAGGTAGCACGTTAGCCTGCCAGCGATTCATAAAAGACTGGATGGTCGCAGCTTATAAAAAAGAAGAGTACACCATGATCCCAGTAGACAACCTGAGAGCAGTGTTTGATGTCTGGAATGGTTCAATCCAAGGAAAAATTGCACCCCGTCAGTTTGTGAAAGATTTAGCGCGAGCTGGCTTAGTAAAACAACGTAAACGCAGAGCAAATGACAACACCAGAGACTATAACCCAGTTCATGGCATAGAGGTCCGGTGGGCGTTTGCTAGCGACTCTATAGCCGATGACCTGCTCGTTCAATACTTCAATGACGAAAAAGATAAGGCACGAATCGCATGACAATCCAATTGACCAGTGACACTCGACCAGATGCAGACCAATTAACTTCTGTCCCAGATGACTTGGAACTTGGACCCGTCAGAGCGTGGTCTTACTCAGCGCTTAAGACCTATGAAGAGTGCGCTTATCGCACGTACATATCTCGTGTTAAGAAGATCAGAGAGCCAAGTGGACCCGCTGCAGAACGAGGTACAGCGATCCACCAGGAAGCCGAAGACTACATCATTGGCACTATTGGTGAGCTACCTAAATCCTTAGAGAAATTCAAAGATGACTTCGAAGAGCTTAGGCAGCTGTTCATAGATGCCAAATGTGAAGTAGAAGGGGAGTGGGGCTTCACAATGGATTGGGCAGTCACTGGCTGGATGACCAAAGATACATGGGCAAGAATCAAACTCGATGCGTGTGTAAATGAAGATGACAACTCACTACGAGTAATCGACTTCAAAACTGGTAAGCGTTTCGGTAACGAAATCAGCCACGGTCAGCAAGCATTGATCTACGCAATCGCAGCTTTCTTGCGCTACCCAGATGCCGAGATCATCAAGACTGAACTCTGGTATCTCGACAAAAATGAGAAAGCAGAACGTACGTATACGCGTACGGAAGCAATGGCTTATTTTCCTAGCTGGCACCAACGTGCAATTGCTATGACGACTGCCACTTCATTCCCACCAAACCCAAACAAAACATCATGCAGATGGTGTTCATTTAAAGAAGGCGACTTTCCTGAATGTCATCACGGAGTCACCTAACCACTAGACCAAGGAGAACTACATGTTTACAGCAGGAGCAATCGCAGCAGCAGGATTTCTATTCTTATTATTCAAGTTCGGTGTCAAACGTGTCATCAGTTACGACATCATCTTTGACGTACTCATCACAACGCTACTTGTTGTCGTTCTGTGGGGTACGTTCAGCGGCATGATGGCTGCACTATTTGGAGGTCTGATTGTCAGCGTTATCTTGTTCACCCTCAAGCGTGTCATGAAACGTGAAGAACTTGCCATCGTAAGCGAGCCAGCCACATTCTTTGGGTTCACCTTCAACATGCCAAAAGTCAGATGGGTTTCTGTTGAGCCGGTACTATAGTAATGCTAAAGCCATTCAAACACCAAGAAGAAACAGCAGAGTTCATCTTCAACACAGGCCGCTGTCTTGTAACGAGTGACCCTGGTACTGGCAAGACTCGCAGCGTAATAGATGCTTATGCAAAACTTAAAAAACTGCACAAGAAACCAGGGCGTATGTTGGTTCTTGCCCCGCTCTCGATCCTAGAAGCAAGCTGGGCCGATGACATTACAAAGTTTGCTCCACATCTAACCTTTGCAGTTGCCTACTCACGTAAGCGAGAAGCTGCGTTTGTAGGTGATGCAGACATAGTGATCACTAACCATGATGCCGTGAAGTGGTTAGTTCAAAACCAACACTTTCTTGCTGACTTTGACACGCTCTGTATTGACGAGTTCACAGCTTTCAAGAACAAAGACAGTCAGCGTTCTAAAGCAGCACTCAAGCTTTCCAGGCTGTTTGAGTACCGTGTTGCTATGAGTGGCACACCGAATGCCAACACGATCCTCGACATTTGGCATCCAACCTTGCTGATCGATGAGGGCCATAGGTTAGGTCGTAGATTCTTTGGTTTCAGAGAGTCGGTCTGTACGCCCACATTCAACGGCTTTGCTCACGTATGGAACGACAAGCCAAATGCAGAAGGTCTCGTGGCCGTGCAGATTGCAGACATAAACATACGGTACTCGTTAGAAGAGTGCCTTGATATGCCCGAGAAAACCACTAATTACATGTACACCACGCTGCCAGACAAGATCAGAAAGCAATATGAGACGCTTAAGAACGACAGCGTTCTGTTCACTGGCAAAGAAACTATCAACGCAGTAAATGCGGGTGTGCTAACTCGCAAGCTTCTTCAGCTTTGCACTGGCTCCGTCTATACACAAGACGGGGTTGCCGAAGGCATACACAGTGAACGCTATGAGCTGGTAATCGATCTGGTATCACAAAGAAAACACAGCCTAGTTGCTTTCAATTGGCGGCATGAGCGTGACGAGTTAGTTCGCCTTGCTAAGAAAAACAAAATTACTTACGAAGTCATTGACGGTTCTACGCCTGCAGAGCAAAGAGCAAACATCGTTAGACGATTTCAAGCAGGCCAACTTCAGACAGTGTTCTGCCATCCACAATCAGCAGGCCACGGCTTAACACTTACCAAAGCCAATACAACTATCTGGTGCTCTCCAACCTACAACGCAGAGCACTTCCAACAATTCAACAGGCGTATCTACCGAGCTGGTCAGACTCAGAAGACAGAGACAATTCTGATTGCAGCTAAAGATACGTGGGAAACAGATGTTTATCAAAAGCTCGAAACCAAACTAACCAAAATAGAAGACTTACTAACCATCCTAATGAGAAGCAGAACATGAATGTAGAAGACCTTAAGCCTTTAGTTGAGCAGAGAACAGCTTACAAAGCTCGACTCAGTGAATTAGCTAAAGAAGAAAAAGAAATCAGAGAAGCGATAGCACCTCTTGAGATAAGTATCCGTGACTTTGTTGAAGCGACTGGAATTGAGAGTCTGACTCATGGGGGCTACAGGATAGCGCTCAAGACAGATGCAGTACCAACGCTCAAAGACAAAGAAGTAGCCTTCAACTATATCGCGGATAACAAAATGTGGGAATTACTCCCATCACAGATTGGCGTTAAAGCGTACAGGGAACTGTTGCAGACGGGCCAATCACTCCCTGGTGTAGAGACCTATGAAAAACGGTCTTTATCCATTACTAAAAAACCATAACAAGAGGTCTATATGACAAGCCAAGCACTACAATTAGTAAGTAACGAAGTCCCAGCCCACGTTCTAGCAGCAACTGGTCTAGGCAACGAAGGTGTTACAGCCGAGCACATGCAAATGCCACGGCTCAAGCAGCTTCAATCCATTAGCAACGAGATCGATGAGAACCACCCAGACTATGTAAACGGTGCTAAGAACGGTATGTTCCTAAGCAACGTAGGTTTGTTTGGTAATCAGACGTTGTTTCCTACCAGCATCCACGTTATCAATCTAAAGTTCGAAGAGAACTTCGTTGTATGGCGTGACCGTAAATCAGGTGGTGGTATGCTTGGTAACTTCAAATCCCTTGCTGATGCAACTCAAGCAGTTGTCGATGCAAGTGGTAAAGCTGAAGACTACCAAATCAACCAGACCCATGATCACTTCTTAGTGCTCAAAAATCCAGAGACTGGTGAGCTTAGTAACCCAACTAAGATGAGCTTCGCTAGAAGCAAGATCACAACCAGTAAGAACTGGAACACCAACCTAATGTCATTAGGTGGTAATCGTTTCTCATCTTTATGGACCTTACGTTCATATCAGAAAGAAACCAACAGTGGTAAGTTCATGGTTGTCGATGCAGATTATGTAGGCTTCTTAACCGAAGATGACTACGCAATCGCATTAGCTACTTACAACCAAATCAAGTAAGACTAAAGCCCTCTACTGCTTAGGTAGTAGAGGGCAGCTTTTGTGAACGAACATTCTTTCATCAAAGCTATCCATCGGAAATTACCGAAGGATATTTATCGTTGGAAA
>Ga0075468_10001514_pt1 | contig 9884 bp, 9 predicted proteins | sample DEB08_DNA_12_FD_77578 | JGI IMG/M metagenome (GOLD analysis project Ga0075468, IMG submission 77578) | Aqueous microbial communities from the Delaware River and Bay under freshwater to marine salinity gradient to study organic matter... | ecosystem: Environmental > Aquatic > Marine > Coastal ...
GGCTTGGCTTGGCTTGGGCGAACATATTCATTAGGTCAAAATAGTGACAGCATTTCTCCACCAAAGTGCCACCGCTGAAGCGACTAAACTTATTCCATTGTCCCACCTTGTCCAAAAAAGGTGGGCGGTGCTCACTGACACTGATGGTTTTCACCGTACCTAACGAGCGGCGCTCTAACGCTTCATGAAACGCTTCAACGTACTGGGCCTTGTAGCGGTATTGCAAACCGATCTGAATAAAAGATTGATAAGCGGCACTCAGCCTCACTATGGCGGCCGCATCTTGCAAATCTGTCGCCATGGGCTTCTCGAGGAATATGGCTTTGTTTGACGCCATAGCCACCTTGAGCACTTCGAAATGGGTGTAGTTGGGTGTGCAGATCATCAGCGCATCCACGGCAGGGTCATTACACGCGGAGTGCAAATCTGGGTAGCGCACCAAAGTTTCTGTGCTAAATTTTTTAAAATTTTCTTCTGCGCTGTCTAGGCTATGAATTTGCGTATCAAAAATTCCGTGCACTCGCGCGCGCCCCAACATTGCGGCTACCCGCATATGTTCCTGCCCTATAGTGCCTGTGCCAATAATTACCAATTTAAATTTAGGGGGGGCTTGAGCATATAAATATCTGTCGCCCTCAGTCACATGGCGTTGGCCCGGTGAACCCTCAAACATCCGCAATCTAGTCTTAGTCAATTTCTCGATCCATTTTATTCAGCGAAATCGTAGTTAACAGCATAACCGCTAGGAAGACTCAGGGTTAGTTGCAGTCTCTGCATTATTCATAATGTAGCGCCACCAGAGCAAAACATTGAGCGCAACGAGCGTAAAAATCAGCGGCCAAAAAAGGTCACTTAACCCGCCTACCAGACCAATGGGCGAAAACAGCAAATACAAAGCAACCACACAGGACATTAATGTAACCGCACAGGGCACGGCATAACGCCACGGCTGCATGTCTACTTTATGGGTTGTGCTGTAAGACCAAAGCTCAGCCCGCGGATACAAATGCCCCACTACCAACAATATGCTGACCTCTATGACAAAAAGAATGGCGTAGAGATGCAAAAAATGAATGTCTACTGCTTGCTTAAAAACAAACTGCAAAAGCCCGTAGGCGATAACGTGAAAAACAATCACCAGCTTTGGCCCAAGGGCCGGAACATGGCGCGTGAACAAGCCGACAATAACAATGGCAATGATGGGAATATTGTAAAACCCAGTAAAAACTCGAATAACCTGCCACAAACCATCTGCGGCAAACTGCAACAGTGGCGCTACAATAAAGGAAAACAAGGCAATGACGATGCTGGCGCGCTTCGCCACTTTCAACAATAGCGCATCATCTACTACAGCAATGCCCCGAGACTCTTTGTACGGCAAATAGACATCTAAGCAAAATAGGGTCGCGGCGCTGTTGAGCAGTGAGTTAAATGAGCTAAAAACCGCGCCCAATAAGACCGCCAAAAAAAATCCTGTGGCCTCTACCGGCAGCACGTCGCGAATCAATCTTGGATAGGCCAAATCAATTGAGGCAAGGCCACCTGCTTCGCCCACACCACCGTAAAGATGATAGGCAATCACGCCTGGGAACATCATCATGAAGGGAACTAAAACCTTAAAGAATCCAGAAAACAAGACGCCCTTCTGACCTTCGGCGAGATTTTTTGCCGCCAAAGTTCTCTGAATCACATACTGATTGGTGCACCAATAAAACAGGTTGGCAAAAATCATCCCCGTAAATAGTGTGGCGAAGGGTGTGGGGTCGAACTCCGAGCCAATGGCATTGAGTTTTTCGGTATCAGTATTTGCAACGGTATAGAGGCCATCGCCGACGCTACCCTGGCCCAGCGCTGCAAGCCCGAGAATGGGCACAGCGATACCAATAATGAGTAAGCCAATGCCATTCAACGTATCTGAAACCGCAACAGCCTTGAGCCCGCCAAAGACCGCGTAAACAGCGCCCAAGCACCCAATCACAACAATCGTTAACGCCAGTGCTTGGCTATAGGGGATATTCAATAGGCTAGGTACATCGAAGAGTTGCAGCACAGCAATAGAACCGGCGTATAGCACTGATGGAATGGTAATCAGCCCATAGCCGATCATGAACAAAATCACTGACATACGCCGCACGCCACCGTCGAACCGGTCATTTAGAAATTGAGGCAAGGTGGCGAATGCACCGGCCAAATAACGCGGCAAAAATAGAAACGCCATACAAATAGTGGCGAAGGCCGCGGTAACCTCCCAGCCCATGCTGCTGAGATTAAATCCATAGGCGGAGCCATTTAGACCAATCAATTGCTCGGCGGACAAATTGGTTAACAGCATTGAGCCGGCAATAAAAACGGCACTCAACCCTCTGCCCGCTAAAAAATAGCCGTCGCGCGTGTCTACTTCGCCTTTGGTTTTTTGATATGAAACCCAGGCCACCAACCCCATAAAGAAGCAGCAACTGATCAGCGCAGTGGCAGTTTCATAAGTCGTCAAAATAGTTCACCCACTCCAGAATGCCAAAGTTTCATGTTTCTCGCTTCCCACCTAAACCCCTCCCCTAAACAAAGGCGCTGTGGATAAATGAGGTCTTACCCAGCTTTGAGAGACTTAGATATTAGCGCAAAACTGCTCATTTGGGCCTGCCAAAGATATGCGGCGTGCGCCTATAGCGTATGAGAGGAGGGTATTTTGCTTTGCTGCGCGCCACACATTTGCCATAACAGGCCACAGAGACTGATGAGTGGGATAAGTGGGCAAAGAGTTGACGCCTCTGGGTGTATGCCTAATTTGGGAGGATTTACGAGGGTTTAAAAGCGCATAGATGGCCTCAGGCGGGCTTGGTAGTGCGTCCCCAAGCCCCTCTGCTGAGCGGCGCAGACCAGTACAGGAGCGACTGTCCAGTACTGGTCATTATTGATCAGTGATAAGACGTGCTAATTGACCGGCACATCTAGGGCAATAAGGTTTTGCAGCAATTCACGACCGGCGGTACGAGGATTAACTTTTTTATCAATCTTGCTGACAATTCCTTCTGCATCGATATAAAAAGTCCAGCGCTTAGCCATGCCACTTGAACCCAACACACCGTAGGCGTCGCTTACAGATTGCGAATCATCTGAGAGAATTGGAAAGTTCGCATTGTTCTGCTCTGCGAAGGCTACAGCAGTTTCAACATCGTCGGTGCTGGCCATAAAAAACTTGAACTCAAAGCGACGAACCTGCTTTTTGCTGTCACGGATTGACTTGCACTCTATTGTGCAGCCTCCAGTGAATGCCTTCGGAAAAAACGCTAGTACCACGTGCGTGCCGCGAAGGTCTGAAAGTTGATAACTATTGCCATCTGATCCTTGCAGCGTCCAATCGGGTGCAACATCACCCTCTTTAATTGACGCTTGAGCAAATACAACTGCACTACTGAGCAAAAGAGCGACTAACCATTTCATGACATATTCCTTTTCGTCTTTTTTATTTTTGATTCTATTTATATTTTTTTGTTTTGTTTTGGTTTGGTTTATGTTTTTGATTCTATTGTTGTTCTTTTCTCGCATCGCTCCATTATCTGCTTTGATCGTCACTATGAGTGAGATGTAAGCAGTAAGCGACGCTACGACTGAACCTTTTTATAAAACGTTCTTTAGGCTCTGCAAAGCATTTTCCATGATGTCCAACTCAGTTCTCAAACGAAGCACCTCGCCCATATGGGTATGGCGCAATTCTTCTAAAGCTTGAGGGCCGTATTTCTCAGGTTGACGGACGGCATCTTCACCGATGGTCTCGATCTCGTCGGCCAAAAAAACCAGTTCTGATCTGAGCTGACCAATCTTTTCATTGATCGCTGTTTCGTCCAGGGTCACGCAGCATTCCACCCGTAACGTTCACTTACGTTGCCTATTTCTGTGCCTACATGGCTACTCATAAACGATTGGAGTGGTCTTCTCCAGTGGCACCATAATGTGAGCAAAATCGCTGCCTTCCCACATAACGTAGGGACCACCCGCATAAGGGTCCCTAGGTAAATCACCAAAAAGCGCTTGAGGCACTAAAATCATTAGATGAGGTCCTTCTTGAACCCAATTACCTTTGGATTCGTCCAAATTCATCGGGTTGTCGTTATCTACTGGTATATCGCCGACTAACATGTAGGAGACGCCAATCGCATCGGTGTCGTTCTCGTAGGGTTTCTGGCTCATAAACGCGTCTAGCCAACGTTGCCAAGGAGCGTCTACACACATGGGATTCTCGTAGGAGGGAGGAGTACCCACCATACATACCCAACCGTTATCGCCTTCGCGGAGGACACTATTGTCAGCATCCAAAATTAGCGCATTATCACTGACGTTGCTGGGCGCTGCGGCTGCAGCTAACTTTATTTTTTCAGCTTTTGAAAGACCACTTGAGTGTATACCGGCGTATCCATGTCCGCCTTCGTGTCCACTTTTGTGGCCGCCGGCAAATACAGGCGTGGAAAATGCGAACATCAGACTAAGAAAGCCAATCAGCAAAAATTTGGAATGCATTAACAACATTAGAAATCCTTTTTTATTCTTTTTGTGCATATAGATTAACAGCAAAATTGGGGAGCGGTCGACTTTGCCTGTATTGATTTGTGTAATGCTAAGCCACCATGGGGATTCTCATCAGCGCCGTTAAGGTCGAGCGAGCAATAGCGCCAGCAAGCAATAGCGCCCAGCGCCATACACTCTATCGTGATACACGCTCAGCCTTAACGAGAGCCTTACGCAAGGCTTCTAGCCGCCGCCGATTTTTACCTAAATCTGAATACCCTACTCTTGAGCCAGAGCGCATATCCACCACACTCGAGTCTTGGCGAGTTTGAAATTCTACGTCGTCAACAAACCCCAACAACCGGGTGCGCGCTTCAGCCCGCAAATAGCCGGGTTCCGATTCAATTATCGAGAATGAGGCATCCTCTTCAAGACTTGTCTTAATAGCGGCAATCAGCGCCTGAGAATCTTCTACCGCCACTAGCGGTTCTATGAAATGCGAACCAGAGTCTGTAATACTAGATACGCAATTGGGCGAGGACGGGCATGGTTGCATTCTTTTAAATTGGTCGTTCACTGAATCTCCTGCTGAAGCAATGGATATCGTTAAGCACCCGAGCATTACCCAGATCCATCTGAACAAGGACATGCGCCGGGAACTAGGCTGAGAAGTAGGCAAGAGTGCGCTGGGCATACATATTACTCAAAATGAATTTGGCCTCCATCTTATATGCCCGAAACACATAGGCACAGCACCGCATACTTCTCACAAGCGCGTAGCATATAACTAAAAATAGTTAGGCCAACAAAAAAATCCCGTCGCTACAGGCTCACCCATGGTTAACATTGATGTCGGCTAGGCATATGCAAACATACTGAAACACCGTCTGAGTCTATCGCCACCACCTGATAAAAAGAACCGTCACCCTCTTGCACTTCATAAGCGGTGTCATCTTCAATTACCCAGCCGATGGTCGAAGAGATTTCATCCCGACCAGCCAACCCCACAGCATAGGTACCGTGACGCAATTTATAGCTTTCTTGAAAAAACGACATCGAATGGATATTCGCCACCAGCACAGCTTGCTGACTTGATGCCACATGCCTTTGCCACTGGGGCCAAGCAATACTCGAGAGCATCGCAATAATACCCACAACAACGAGCACCTCTAGCAGGGTAAATCCTCTGGCCAAGCCAAAGGTCGGTTGCCGAACGACTGTTTCTGTTTCTGTTTCTATGCCCATTATTTTCACAAACGCGTCACCGGCTGAAAGTGGGATAATCTGACTCTACTAACAATCATCTGGGTTCCAACAAACGTTGGTGGAATCTACGGCGCTAAACTCGCCATAAATTGGACGAGTCAATGTGACGACCGCATCACCAGCGGCAATATCCCCTGCAAGTACGAAAAGAATAGATGCATCACCACCAGCAGTCTCAGCGTCCACGGAATAAGCGGCACCACCCTCTGGAGACGTGGCGTCCGTACCGGCCACCTCGGCCTGCAATGCATCTAGCCATTTCTGCGCCGTATCTCTGCTTGCGCTCACTTCCGCGCGATCAAAGCCGCTAGACATCTGAGCTCGTAACCTCAACATCTCGCCTTTGGACCAGTTTACTGCTTGCTCATAATGAACATTCACCTTGGCGCTGTTAGCCGTAACAACATACCCTTGGAAAGCCGGCACCGCGAAGGTTGCGATCACTCCAATAATGGCTATGACGATCATCAACTCTACCAGCGTGAAGCCCTCGCTTAGCCTCGCGCTTTTTCGATTTTGCACCAGCTGCCTGGACAATATTTTTTCCGTGATCATCGGCCCATCTGAGGAAACAGCTTCTGCGCCCATTGATTGAGCATCGTTTGATATCGAGTAATCCGTTCGTAAACCTTGCATGTACCGATCCTCCAAAAATGTCTCTTCAGTGTGTTGACCACGCAGGCGTAAAGCATCAGCGATGACGCCAAACCGGCGGAGTTATCTGACGTCTCAAACCTAAGCAACCGGCTATTCAAAAGTACAGAGTTCGCCGATAACCATCGAGCTCAGCCGACTACCAAGCAAGGCAATAAACCTACAACAAAAAAGGTAAATGGCCATTACTGGCGCGCGCCCCCTCTCTTAACCTAATTCCATGAAACTAAGTTGATCAATTAATGCAAACACCCAACGACAAAAATGCACCGTCAACTACCACTGAAAACCTTATTGCAAAAGAACATGCGGGCATCTCCGACAGTCAAAGGCAAGCCGGAGACAGACCCATGACGGAAACGGAGATGAAAAAACCCTTACCAACTTCACAGGTAAGCAAGGCAAGCAAAGAAAGCAAAGAAAGCACGGAGGCATATAAGAGCCCTATAGATGACAGGAACAAAAACAGCGCAGAAAAACCCGATTCAGCAAGAGACAACAGAGAAAAGGACAACATAGAAAAAGGCAACATAGAAAAAGACAACAGAACAAAAGACAAAACTACCGGGAGCACCAGAAACGAACCGGGCAACCCTAACACCGACTCTCCCGTAGCTAATTTCGTAAACCACCTTATCGATACTGCCTATGAAAAGAGGGCCTCAGATATACACATAGAACCCTTTGAAAATGAGTTTAGGGTCCGCTTGCGCATTGACGGCCTGCTCCAACCCGGCCCGATACCACCCAAGGATATTGCAGGCCGGCTCAGCTCACGAATAAAAGTCTTGGGGCAGTTAGATATTTCAGAAAGGCGTCTGCCACAAGATGGCAGGTTGCGCCTGAACACCGCTTCACACAATGCATTGGATTTGCGTATCAGCAGCCTGCCTACTTTATGGGGTGAAAAAATAGTCTTACGCCTGCTCAACGTCGATGCCGCACATAGAGGCATTGAGCATCTAGGTTTAGAGGCAAAACAAAAAACCATATTGCTAAGCGCCATAGGCCAGCCGCAAGGCCTAATATTGGTTACAGGGCCAACGGGCAGCGGTAAAACAATGACCCTATATAGTGCCCTAGATCTTTTAAACCAAACTCAATGCAACATTTCAACAGTGGAGGATCCTGTAGAGGTAAATGTTCACGGCATTAATCAGGTTAATGTGAATGCGCGTATCGGGCTAGATTTCGCGACAACCTTAAGAGCCCTACTGAGGCAAGATCCAGACGTAATAATGGTGGGTGAAATTCGAGATCTTGAAACCGCCAGTATAGCCATACGCGCCGCCCAAACCGGCCACCTTGTGTTATCAACACTACACACCAACTCTGCTTTTGCCACATTAGAACGGCTCATACAGATGGGCATTCCACGTCACAACCTAACTACCTCAATCAGTTTGATTGTCGCGCAACGCCTGCTCAGAAAACTCTGCATTCATTGCAAAACATTAGACCACCTACCAAAAGCAATCCTCCTTGAGGCAGGAGTAGACCCAAGCGCCCTAAACAATCCGATATTCAAGGCTCACCCAGAAGGATGCCTCTACTGCCATCAAGGCTACCAAGGCCGGTTGGGGATTTTTGAAATGATAAAAATGGACCAAAAAACATTAGAACTATTGGATCGCTCCACCGAAAAATCGCCGGCCATTGCGAGCGAGCTACGCAAGCATAGCCTGCGCAAAGGAGCAGTGGAGAAAGTGATACAAGGTGTAACTAGTCTGCAAGAGGCCAATCGTTTGACACTTATAGAAGAAGCGGGCCAATGACAGTTGCCGACAAATCTACAACAAACACCATTGATAGGGGCGCGCTGGTGTCAGACAACAACTTGAGCACAACCTTCTTTTGGTCTGGTACCGGCGCGACAGGCAACTTCCAGCGCGGAACAATTAACGCCGAAAATATAGATATTGCGGCACACAAGATTGCATTACAGGGCATCGAAATCAAAGTTCTAGCGCCCCAAAAACAAGGCTCGGAAAAATTTCGAAAACAAAATACATCTAAAGATTCATTGTTCAACGCCTTCACTTTGCTTGGAAACAAAACTAGCCCCCGCAGCACTGCGCTGTTTACCCGCCAGTTGGCAACGCTCATACAAGCGGGCATACCCATTCTTCAGTCGTTAGAGGTACTTGGCGAAGACGCCTCGGCAGAGCAAAAAGAAATAGCAGCAATAGCAACTACCTTGGGCAAGGACATTTTGGCCGGTAACACGCTTGCTGAAGCTGCCAGCAATCATCCCCAGGTTTTTGATCTCCTATCCCAGCAACTGATTAAGGCGGGCGAGGCTTCTGCAACATTGGATCTTACATTGCACAATATTGCCAACCACCAAGAACGCACATTGGCACTAAAGGCGAAAATCAAAAAAGCGCTAATACACCCTATTTCCGTATTGGCGATTGCTGCGGTAGTCACGATGCTGATGCTGACCAAAGTGGTACCGCAGTTTGAGCAGATGTTTCGCAGCCAAGGAAAGACTTTGCCGTCTATGACGGCATTTGTCATAGAACTATCAGCGACTATGCAAAACTACTGGGCTTACGCGCTTGTGGGCGCTTTTATGCTGTTAATAATATTTAGGATTTGCTATCACACAAAACCAGCCTTCACCCTTTTTGTACATCAACTGCTGCTGCGCTTGCCGCTATGTGGCGGCTTGATTAAGGCCAGCTGCGTTGCAAGGTTTTCCCGCACGCTGGCCACCACTTATAACGCCGGTATCCCCATAGCGAGTGCATTAACCTTTGCCGGCCCTGTTACAGGCAACTTGGTCTATCAGCGCGCTATTGGCCAGGTGCAACACGCCGTAGACCACGGGGAATCTCTTCATGAGGCTATTGCTCAAGCCGGCCACTTTCCGAGTTTGATTATCAAAATGATCGCTATTGGCGAGCAGGCTGGCGTTTTAGACACCATGCTCGAAAAAGGTGCGGCACACTACGAAAGCGACGTTGAAAACACCATCGACAAAATATTACCCCTGCTTGAACCTGCCATGATGGCTTTACTGGGGCTAGTCATAGGCGGCCTTATTACAGCCATGTATTTGCCTGTTTTTCAAATGGGTACAGTGCTTGGCGGTTAACCAATTTCCACTGTTTGTGGCTTTTAGTCCCGCCCTTAGACTATCCTCTACCGCATTAGCGAGCGTCACGGGCGCGTGTTGTACAAGCGGTAACGATAGGGATAACTATGTTGATCGGTCTCACTGGTGGCATTGGTAGCGGCAAGACCGCAGCCGCCAATCATTTTGAATCTTTAGGCATTGATATAGTCGATGCAGACCTTGCCAGTAGAGCTGTAGTTGAGCCAGGGCAGCCTGCTCTAGATTCTATAGCCGAACATTTTGGTCCGGCAATAATTGGCGCAGATGGCGGCTTAGACCGCGCCCAACTGCGCAAGCTTGTGTTTGCGGAGGAGTCAGAACGTAAGTGGCTCCAACGCCT
>Ga0075468_10001523_pt1 | contig 9862 bp, 10 predicted proteins | sample DEB08_DNA_12_FD_77578 | JGI IMG/M metagenome (GOLD analysis project Ga0075468, IMG submission 77578) | Aqueous microbial communities from the Delaware River and Bay under freshwater to marine salinity gradient to study organic matter... | ecosystem: Environmental > Aquatic > Marine > Coastal ...
AGTGTGAGCCATGACAATGCAAATGCAGAGAGCATTCAACTCTCGTATGCAGGCACCTATGACCCTCTACCAAATTGCTGCTGGCTCCTATGATGCTGACAACAACTGGACAGAAGGGGCTAAGGTCTCTTCAACAGTCTACGGGGTAATAACCGCAGGCAACAAATTCTCCCAATTCGATGAAGGTATTTCTCTTCACAATGAGGACGGAGGTGCACGCTACAGCAACTACCGCAACCTGTACATCAAGGATACTTACACAGTAACCAAGGGTGACAAGATAGGTTTCCGTGGAGCTTACTATAACGTGCTTCAAGAGTCCGATGAGAAAGTCTTTGGCTTTGCATCATACATTCTTGAGAAGTCGGAGGACGATCTACCATGAGACAAGATGTCCAAGTACTACAGACCTTTGTAGACAATATGGTAGGCATTCCAAAGTTCAGTTATCCAGCACGCCAGAACAATGCTCCAAAGCCCTCGGGTGAGTTCGCTCATATCCGTTTGCTAGAAGAGTATCAAGTGGGCATACCAAACCAAGTCATAAAGGAACAGACAGCTTCAGACACTACGTTTGTTACTATCAGTCCTGCAAGACTGCGGTTTAGGGTAGGGGTCGTGGACACGGATGGAACTGCCTCCGCACGTATCATGCACGGGTGGACTACAGAGGCTATGAAGGCTCTGATGATCTCCAGTGGGTATGGTTTCAAAAGGTGCACTCCTCTTTCTAATGAGGATGCCAAGCTGGAAAAGGAATGGGAATACCGTCAAGGTTTCTCAGTCGAACTTTACACAACACGTTATTTTGAAGAAGTTGTTGGCAACATCACATCACTGGAAGTGGGCGGAAGATTTGTCACCGCAGCTTTGGATGAGTACCTTCTCAATTTTGACATCAACCAAAACTAACAAGGAAACTAATTATGGCGATTGAAATTACAGAATTCGCTGACGTAAGCATCTCAGTTTCTCCCGTTGGAGTATCAGGCGGCAACTTCGGCATCCTTGGTTTCCTCACCAACGACGAAGATGCAGCTACTACTCCTATCGCTCCTGCTGAGCGTGCACGTTCTTACACAAGCCTAGCTAGTGTTGGTGACGATTGGGCAGCTACCTCGGAAGTCTATAAGGCCGCTACTGCGTTCTATGGACAGACACCTACCCCTCGGGACTTCACTGTCCTGATGACTTACAAGAATGCTCAGCCTGCTTCCCTTACTGGTGGCAACGCAGACACCTTGGAAGAACTGGTCAACGCAAGCTGGAATGGCTCCGGTGTCCTGAGCATTACTATTGATGGTGACGCAGCCGCTATAACAACTCTCGACCTGTCTGGCTCTGCATCTCTCGTAGACGCTGCTGCCACTATTGAAGCTGCACTGATTGTTGCTGGTGCTACTGGCGCGAACGTTGCATGGACTGGCTACGGCTTCACTGTTACCGGAACCACTACTGGTGTTTCTGGAACGATCACAGCCGCCACTGGTGATGCTGCTGAGTCTTTGGGCCTGTTGTCTTACCAGTCTTCTGCATCCGATGGTGTGGCCGCTGAGACTCCTGTCGATGGATTGGCTGCCTGTCTTACTGCTGGCATTGACTGGGTGGGTACTGTTACTCACAAGGTTTACCGTGATGTTACTGGTGGAGCTGTCGGTGAGAACACTCTGGAAATTGCACAGTGGTGTGAAGGCGCTAAGCGTATCTTCTGCAACACCTCCAATGACCTGTCCACTTTGTCTTCAGCTATCTCCACTGACGTTGCCTCACAATTAAAGGCCGCTACTCTTCGATATAGCCTGACTACTTTCAGCAAGAACCCTGCTCAGTATCCGAGTGCTTCTGTCTTCGGGCGTGCAGCATCCGTGAACTTCTCAGCTATTGGAACTACCATTACCCTTAACCTGAAACAGATGCCCGGTGTTACCGCCGAGAACCTGACCCCGGGTGAGTTTGCTGTTCTGCGTAGCAAGTACGCTTCTGCTGTTGTCGTTATTGGAACCTCAACTAATGCCTACACTGATAGCCGCATGGCTTCTGGTTCATGGCTCGACACTACTCATGGCCTTATGTGGCTTGAGAATCGTTGTGAAGTTGATCTGTTCAACCTGCTGTTCACCAGTAACACCAAAGTCCCTTACACTCAGGTAGGTCTCAATACTACTGCTGGAGTTCTGGAGCGTTCCTTGGAAGCTGCTGTCCGTAATGGTCTGGCTGCACCCGGGTTCTTGGCTGACGGTACGTTCCTTCCCAAGGGCTATCGTGTAGATGCTGTGTCTCTTGCCGATACTCCTGCTGGTGACGTTGGTAACCGTGTGTACAAGGGTTTGTCCTTTGTACTTAAAGGTGCTGGTGCTCTTCATGAAGTTGAAGTAGCTGGTTCTTTCACCGAGTAACTTTTAGGGGCTTCGGCCCCACTAACAAGGAGCTGATATGTATCAGTATAGCTTTGCCAATGTAGACCTTATTATCGACATGGACTACCCGGGCAACACAAATCCCAGCTCGTTCAAAGTAACTGGCTACGGTACAGGTGAGAACCTGATCAACATCATGCGTCGAGCACCCATTGCTGCAACCCAGTTTGGTGCCTACGGTGACATGGTAGTCTCTATGCAGCGTATCCGCGCTGGTGACTTGACCTTCCCTGTGCTGATGAACGCACCTGAGAACAAGTACCTGCAAGACTACGCAAACTATTTCCAAGCCCAAGCTGACGCCGATGGTGAACTCGTTGTTCCCATTCAGGCTAAGATGAAAGACAACATGGGTAAGGACGTAGCTGACATGGCTAACGGGGTAATCCTCGCTATGCCTGCAATGAGCCGTGGACAGTCCATGAACTTGGTGACTTGGGTTCTAACCTTTGAGCGAATCGTCTTTGACCGTAACACTGGTGCTGACCTCGACCAACTGGGTGAGATCAACCTTCGTCCGTAAGTAGTAACAACTAGAGCCTGCCCTTCTGGGTGGGCTTTACTTTTAAGGAGAACAACTATGTACAACTCAAATTTGAAAGATGGTCGTGAGATTCACATACCTCACTGGCCCGTAGACGTAGCACTTGAGAACCTTACTCGTGCTGGTCAGTACCTTGGTACAAAATCAATAATCGCTATCAGCGAAGTGAACGTACCAGCCGTGGTAGTATCTATCATGGAATCAAAAGACCCGAATCAAACGGCTTCTTTGATAAAGCATTTTATCAGCCAAGCCCGTATCAGTGGCGAGAAGATCATGCCCAACCAGATCGACTCCATGTTCGAAGGCCAGCTTCACCTAGTTGCTGAAATCTTTGCCCATGTTGTAGCCGCACAGTACGCTGATTTTTTCGCATACGGTTTAGCAAAGGAAGCCTCCCCAGCCAGCTAAAATCTGGAGAGCAACAATTGATGCCCGTTGACTACAACGATATCTACCCTGAGCTTAACGGTTATCTAATTAAACCTTTGCTTGTGAATCCGCCAATGTGTCGGCTGAGTGACCTCCAAGATGGAACCTACAACATCAAGGACTTGGAGATCATGCACCAGATACTGGAGATCAAGCAACACGCAAGAGCTGTCGCAAGCTCTCCCGACTAACCAATAGGAGTCCGTCATGGACGATTTTTATGATATGGACGACCCAGACGAACTCCAGAATATGGCGGAGTCTGGTAGTGTAGAGTACTCCCATAGAAACAGCGAACTTGAAGACGGTATGCACATTGAGGGAGACCTTGACGAGTATATGGATGATACCGAGAACGCAGCTGCTGATGCCTTCTTCGCATCTATGGAAGAGTCCCGGGACATCAAGCATGGTGACAACCACAAGAGGGGAGTAGCCTATGGTGGGGCAAGCGCGGCTGCCTTAAAGCAACACCAGTTTGCCTTCCTGCCAGTACAGGCCAAGAAGATTGTACTAGACGCAGCCAAGGGCATTACCCCAACAGGTCGCAATGTCGATGCTGTGGAGATGCAAGTCGCAATAAACAAGATGGGAAGTGATATCGAAGGTTCCCCTGCGGCGGCCCTGAGCGGCGTCAAGCTACGTAAGGAAGAGATGCCTAGTAAGTACAACACAGTCTCTCCCTCGCTGTACGGCTCCTACGAGGTCTCTGGGCTGGTTGAGGAGACCAAGTATGGCAAGACCAAATTGGTACGGGATAATACCAACCTGTACGCAGAGTCAGCAACCACCGATGTCACGTATAGTAAGTCCGGTATCGGCTCTCCCAGCCAGTCAGACCTAAATCTGGCCCACGGGTACATGACCCGTACAGACATCTATATGGGCAATGTGGGTTCTCGTCTGGCCCCGGGCGTGGTCCCGAATAGTACGGACCTCTCAGGATACTCTCAGGACGTACAGGCGAAAGAACAGAACAGACTGGACACAGAGTTCGCCCAAGCTATGGCTTTCTCCAGAGAGCTTGCAGGGGCCGCCCTGAGCGAAGCTAATCAGAACAGCAAGATAGGTGAGGAGACTTTGGACAGGGCGCAAGCTGAGTTCCTGAAGTACTCCCTGAACGGAAGTGCAGTAGAGGGCAGTAGCAGGCTACTAATGCTACCCAACGAGTATGGCATACCCTTCGGCACCAAGGACACAGCTAACATTGGAGGAACTTGGTCGGGCTCCCCACACACCCGTGAGAGCTTTGCCAAGCTGGAGATGACAGCGGATGACCCTCGGTACTGGGAAATGCGCCCTAGCGTTAAGAACTCCCTATACGGTGGCAAGGGCATAGATAAGCCTACCCGAGACTACGAGTACGAGCAGGCGCTGTACAAGGCCCACTTTGTCTCTCGTGTCCTCAAGGAGCAGATGCCAGAGCACCGCAATGAGTCTGAGGGACAGGGAAGGTATACTCGTGGCTATGACCCTACTGATGAGACCTATCGTTTGTCTCAACAGAACTGGGGCGAGGCTGCACTACTGGGCCTTGACGGACAGCCAACTGCTGGTGCGTATGACTACGGAGACTTCGCAAGGAACACTGGTGAGGCTCGACATGCCCTTGGACGGGCCAACGCAGATATTACTGTTAGCGGTGGCCAGAGCATAGGCAACATGTCTCAACAGATGTGGAACTATATAACCACCGGAGAGCAAGACGGTGGGTTCACCAATACTGAGTTGCCAACCGCACAGGGACTGGGGAGTGCAAGGTCCGTTCCTCTGGATGGAGCTCAAGATGCTTTGTCTGAGCAACAGCTCTACTCTGAAGCTATCCGTGAAGGAGCCACACAAGAAGAAGCATTCAAGGTGGCACGTTCAGGGTACAGCATGGATGATGTACGGGGTATGAGGTCTGACCCATTGCGGGGAGACTTCACAGCTAGGGAAAAGTACAACTGGATGACTCGCCAGTACGCTCCACCTGAACAGGGAAGTGCTGAGTGGCTCAACTTGCGTAAAGGGAAGCTGACTGCTTCTGTAGCTGCTACTCTAATGGGCAAGCACGGAACAGATATTGCCGCACGCAACATGCTGGAAGATAGGCTGGACCCCACAGGGGCGAAAGGATATCGTAGCAGTGGCAACAAACCTTTTATGGGTAACACGTTCAGTGCTCGTGGTAGTGCTGGGGAGGAAGCTGCAAAGCGGAAGTTCCTAATGCAGAACCCGGGGATAATTGCTGAGGATGCCTACTTCGAAACTCGGGATGATTTGCCCGGGATGGGAGCCTCACCAGATGCCAGACTGTACAATGAAGATGGAAGTTCAGCTGGCTTGCTTGAGCTCAAGATTCTGAAAGGGACACGAATTCCCGGCGCAATGGACAGGTACACTGCACAGATGCAATTGCAGATGCTCGTTACTGGTGAGAGCCAGACAACCCTGTTCGTTACCAACGCAGACACTGGTGAAACTACTCAGGACATAATGTATGCTGACGAGGAATACCAACAAGAACTGATTAACCGCGCTCAGGCTGTGTTCGAGAAATTGGATGCAACACCAGAGACAGTGGAAGGAGTGAAGGCTTTGAGAGCATTCAAGAATAAAGAAGGCGGCTTAGCTGCCAGACAGAAAGCTGCGGCTGGTGCAGCGGCAAGGTTCGTTCCTTCCAATCCCACCGCAGTAGAAGCACCAATGACCGCTTGGCGTGACGGAGGAAGTGGACCCAGAACCAACGAGGAACAATTCGCTGCTGCTGAGATAAACTACCGCAACAAGCCAGAGCAAAGAGCTGGTGATATGATGACTGAGCTGTACCGCATCAAGCAAGAAGACGCCGGGATGCAGAAGGCTGATGGTCGTGGTTCCCCTACAATGAACCAAGGCTTCGAAGACGGACCCAGCTTCTCCACAGAAGAGCTGGAGGCGGCACACGCAGAAGCATTGCAGATGGCGAATGATCGTATACAGGCTGAAGGTGAAGCTAGCGATTCCGTGCGCGAGTTCTCTGACTCATTAAAGCAAGCACAAGATTCTGCAAAGTCGTGGGCTGGTGCTGTTGACGATGCCTTCAAGATGATTCGTGAAGGTATGGCTTCTGGCATGGGTACTATCCGACTCGCTGCTGAGATTGGTCAAGGTGCTGATGAGACTCGTGGCTCGCAATGGGCTATGCGTCAAGGTGGTATCGACGAAAGGGATGCGAACAGTTTGTTGATGGCTGCTGGAAACATGCAGGCCAAGTTCAACAACGAAGAAACAGCTGCTTCTGAATTCACTCGTATTAAGGCTGAGCTTGGTAAGTCTCCCGGGATAGCGGACAAGTTCGACACTGTTCGGTGGGAGAAGATGAAAGGGATGAGTCCCTCTCAGTTACTTAACTTCGCTGACAAGGAAAGCAGAGACCTCTCCCCTGAGATGCGTTCACAGTACATGAGGGTAATGGGCTATGACAAGTTGGCTGCTTACGATGGTCGTGGTGGGTCTATGACTCAATCCGTTACTGTTGAGGCGGAGGCAATGCGACAAGCCAACCTCGGACAGGAAGACGGACGTATTGGCCACCAAATAATTCAGGAAGCTACAGTCTCAACCCTAAAGGGTGATGAGACCAGTTACAACAAAGGTCTTGGCGTTGCCACCAATGAAATCTTGAATAGCTATAAGTCTACTTCAAATGCCATTGTTAAACTAGGCACTGCTGCTCTGGCCGCTGGTGCAATACTTGGCGGGAAGGCTGGGGATGCGGGACTGCTTGAAGGGGCTCGGATGGGTGCTGTGGAGATGATTGAGGCAGCTAATAGCCCAGACAACTACGACTCACAAGGAAATGTTATTCTTCCTAGTCGTAGGGTGGAAGCCACACAGTCTGCTAGCCAAGGAAATGGCAAGCCTCAAGTAAATATCAACCTTACTAACATCGTTGATAAGAATGGCGACTCTGAGCTTGAGGCGAAAACAGACGATGCCGATATCAATATTGCAGGTGGGCATTTCTCTCCACTTAGAAACAGCAACTAAACTAATGACCTCGGAGGTCTTATGAAGAAATTTGGTCAAGAGGTCATTCTCAAGATAACTGATAAGAACGGGCGCGCAATACTAGACGCAACCGGACTTCGCGTAGACTTTGATGTGAGGGAGGTTGATGGTTTCAGTAGAGCCTCAATCTCAATTTATAATCTAAATGAAGAATCCATCGCGAACCTTATCGGTGGCAACGCCGACCACTATGCAACAGTACAACTCGATTGCATGGCTCACAGGAATTTGTGGTGATATCAGATTTCTTCATCTCAAATACCATCACAGAAAACAAGATACCAAATGTGATTACTACCCTGTACTGCTATTCAAAGGGAAAGGAAACTCTTGAGAAGCAAGTAAACATAGAGGAGGTCAACCAGCCAAAACTGGAAAACCTAATTACTGCTCTGCTACTTGATGCGGGTTATCAGGGTAGGGTTAGGTATCAATGCTTCCCAAGTAACCAGCAAGAGTACATCCCGCCACGTCCAAAGGCTCCACTTATCGGCTCAGTCAATCAATGCCTCAACGATCTTAAAAGAGAGCATGGCTTCCTGAGCTACACAAGGCCTGACGAGTTTCTGTTTGTGTACACACCAAATCTTGCGCAGGTTCCTCTCACGGAGCTGGATAACTTACAGCCGGTGGTCCTTAACACCAGCAACATGCGAGCCAATCCCAAGTTGGCACCAGCACAGCTACAGGTTGTCTCTAACCTCGACGGCAACATTGAGCCGGGAGCTGTACTGGATATTTCCCAGCTACTTACTGCTGGCACTTCGCAAGACGAGCAGACTCTACAGATAGCAAAAGACTTTGCTAGAAAGTCGATAGCAGGCTACAGTCGCTACCAGACTCTCGTTGTACAGCACAAAGGAAGTAACTACACTTCTGAGTGGCAAACACAGGCTACTGCGGTAGCTCCCCTTGACGGTTTGGCAATGCCAACCACCCACTGGTTTAGGTAATTGATATGGCCACAGTAACTCCAGCTATGATTTCTTATCCGTATGGTGGTACGGCTGATGAAACAGAAACAATCAAGTTCCACACAGTAATCTCTGAGGCCCACCAAGCCTCTGCGGAGATCACCAAGTTTCCAGTACAGACAGGCTTCCTTGTTAGCAACAACTCTATTCGAAAGAACAGGGTAGTTAATATTACCGGCATCATAACCAATGTACTATTTGGTAAGATGGTTGGTCGCAAGGCTGCACTGGCTGATGGACTAATCCAATACTCAAGTAACAGCGCCAGCACAATCTTCGAGGAACTGGAGAGGCTGATAAACGAGGCAGAGCCCTGCGAGGTAGTAACAAACCTTGGCGTTTATGGCCCTGTCGTATTTACCAAATTCAGTACCAAGCAAGTAGCTGGCATGACAGACGCAATGGAGTTCACCATTATGGGTGAGGAGCTTGTCGTGTCTGGTGCAGTCAACGGTACAACACCTAAGTTGCTTTCCTTCTCCGAGCTGACTGGCTCTAAAAAGACCACTCGCGAGCTATTGCTCCGGGAAGCAGGAATAGAAGTTTGTGAGTGCAACAAGATCAGTGAAGCGAACTTTACAATGGGTCAAGACTTTGTAGTTGATGGGGTAGATAGTGCAGGTGTTCGCACCCGACATACTTTCCTATCTACAGGGCAAGACCCCTCCACTAGCTCATGGGCATACGAGGCACATACCAGTGCTATTGACTTATACAACCCAGAGGCAACCTCGGATATAATAACAGCCGCAGAAGCAGCTGAGCGTCTGAAGGACTTTGCTAACAACACCAAGGGCGGCTTTGCGCAAGTGAGTGCCTGTCTAATCAACGAGGGAGATCGGGTGGCTACAGAGTTGGCTACTGACCTTATCGACACAGCTATGGGCGAGCTTCGCAAGTCCCTCTATGGTGCCGTGTACGAGACAGTCCACATGACTGACAATCAGTATGCCCAATCCCTGATACAGTCTGGCATAGGCTGCTTAGTACGAGGAATAACTAACGCTGACCCGAAGTTTCCCTACACTCCCGGCGAGTCCCTTCCCCGTACTGATCAGATACTGACAGCGGCTACTAAGTGGGGAAGAGATAAGCTAGACCCCACAGTGAACAATACCAATACTGGTTTAACAGGTGCGAACTCCATAGTGACAAAAGTGGAGTGTTGCGAATAAGGAGTCCCGCATGAATTGGGAAGACTACAACATAGTAATGCCCGGGCGCGTGGTGGAGTACTTCCCAGCGACCCAGACCGCAACCATACAGGTTTCTGCGGAAAGGATTTTCTATTCTGCAACAGATTCGGAATCCACTATAAAGCGTGGCAAGCTGATGGACGTACCTGTTCACACAGTTTCTGGTGGCGGCTACTCAGTCACTATGCCTATCAAGGCTGGGGATACTTGCCTGATGCTGTTCAGTCAGTTCGGGTATGACCACTGGCTGTGGCTGGACAAGGA
>Ga0075468_10001529_pt1 | contig 9846 bp, 11 predicted proteins | sample DEB08_DNA_12_FD_77578 | JGI IMG/M metagenome (GOLD analysis project Ga0075468, IMG submission 77578) | Aqueous microbial communities from the Delaware River and Bay under freshwater to marine salinity gradient to study organic matter... | ecosystem: Environmental > Aquatic > Marine > Coastal ...
GAAAGCGTGCCATCCCAGTAGAATAGCATGGTATACGGAGTGGGATGAATGGAAAGAACTAAAATTAATGGGAATGGTTTAAATGGTTTATTCGTTGTCTTTAGAACCAATAGTATGTTCAGATATAGAAGGACTTCCTCTTATTGATACAACTTCACTAATTACTTGTTGATTTGGTTCGATAGTCCAAAATCCAGGACCCTCCTTAAAGAAAAACTGATTTCCGATAAAGTATATTACTAAAGATAAGACAACAACACCTACAAATCCCCATATAATCCATGGTTGTATCTTATTTACTGTTTCATCAGATGGACCAATTGTTCGACTGATCATATTCTGTATGAATTGTATCATCTTGTATTACTTACTTAAATTTGTTCTTTAAAATGAGGTAAATTAGTAAACCTAACAATAAAACCCCTAAAAGAGATATGTAAATCCATACTACTCTGTTTATCGCTATTATAATGCTCGTATGATGGGTCAGTAACTGATATACTCAAGCATGTTGGATCTTTGGGTGAATTTTTACAGCATTAATCGCATTTATCTCCGGGACATACTTCGTTACATCCTCCTATAGGACCAATATTCTTCAGTACTCATTTATATTTGTGATGAGAAAAAGATCATTCAAAGTGAAATATACGATTAATATTTGTTTAATGTATACAAACATGTCAGAAACATATCAACTAGTTCACAACGAAGATGAAATCAAACAATTCTTCAATTTCTTGCACGACAGTAATGATCTTTTTTCTCAGACTCCTAGACAAGTAATCACCCAAATATTGGCAAGAAAGAAATATTCAGAAGAGATCAGCAAAAGCACACGACAAATCATTCGAAGACTAAATCGAATTTATACAGGAAAAGACCTCGTTAAAATCTTGAGAAAGTATGAAGTTAAGGATGGTCTGTATTCGTGTAAGGATATCAACCATAACGAATATGTTCTTAAGAGCGAAAATCTTGCTGTTTATTCTACTATAAATAAACTAGATCCGTTCAAGGCTGCTAAGAAATTGATTAGTTCTATTCACGGTCAAATGTTTGAAGCATGTACCAATGGCAATGTTCAGAATCTTCACGCAGAGTGTGGAAATATTGATAGAAACTTTACGAGTAATATGATGGCTTCTGCTGGATATGATTTTATTCATTTTGATATAGATGAAAAGGATGTTGATACGTTGTTAAAAATTGAAAATGTATATGATAGTATAACTTCAGACTTAAGCTATAAGAAACCTAAGTCTTTTCTCGTTGAAACTACTCACGGATATCATCTATTGGTAGATGTTCGAAAAGAAGAACACAAGACATGCATACAAAAAGCTCATAAGTTCATACCAACATTAAAGTATTTCGAGATAAGTATAACAGATAAAGGATCTCCTTGTCCTATTCCAGGAACTTATCAGGCAGGATTTCCTGTACGTGTAATACATAAAACCGATAAGACTGAACCGGTTAATCCAAACCAATACGCTGAAGATAAGGGAAGGCTTTGGTGTTAATCTTTAACTCTTTTTATGATTTATATACCCATAGATATAAATCAAAATGGCTCAACATCCTCCTGAATACATAAATGATGGGGATATATTTGAAAATATACCTGACCCAAATCTTTTCCAAACATTTCTTAATAACATGGTCAATCTTGATGTTGACCCCAATCTTCAAATTAATACCGTACCAACGAATGTTAATTTTATGTTAAATCCCGATGAAGTGATTTCATATCAATTAGAAAGGACATTGGAAACTATTTATCTCGAAAAGAGTAAACGCGAGTTTGTTGAAGATGTGATTATTAATAGAGACTATTCTAGATGGAATTCCTTATGCATGAGTCAACATACTCGTCTCGGAGTAAACTCTCCTCTAAGAATGTTACCAAATGATGTATTCTTGATTATACGTAAATTTTATAGAGAAGAATTATTAAAGATGATTGATAACGAAACTATTGAAGATATCATACTTATTGTTGAACAAACTAATTGTTCTATAGAAACAGCTGTGAATGTTTATATTGAAAATGATAGAGACATTGTTAACTCTATTATATCATTGAAATAACATACTAGAAAATTTAAAGGTATCCTAGAGCATCATTATTACGGAACTGATGCAGTGATCAATGATCTTAAGTGTATGCCTGGATGGAATGTTACAATTTCGTTCTGGACGTATTAAGGCCAATGAAAGTGGTAAATAATTACACGGAGACTGTGAGTACAGTTTAACTTATGTTTATTTAGCGGTTATATTCGTCTTCTAATCTTGTTATATCATCTTCTTCAAGATAATCACCAACTTGAGTTTCTATAATTACTAATATTTCATTAGAGGTATTAGTAATACGATGCTTAACTCCGGTGGGTATGTATAACGATTGGTTATAAGACGATATGAATATATCTTCACCTATTTGAACCTTTCCTCTACCTTTTACAATGTTCTGATCGTCTATTGTAATGAGATACTTTGATATGGTAGTATGATTAACCTTTTTACCTGATAATTCTCTCCTGTTGTGATAACCTGGTAATTGCCCCATGGTTTCCTTATTAAGTCTGTCATTTGTTGTGTATATGAGATATTTAGATCATTTCTTTCCAAAATTACTACAACCTTTTCGTTTGCGGGTTTGTGAATAACTAATAGCAACAGCTTGTTTAGGACTACCCCATTTTCCATCTTTATATTCTCTCATATTCTTACGTACTTTTTTATCGAAATATTGCTGACATTTTCCCTTTATCTTACCTTTACTTTTACGAGATCTCCAATTTCGTTTCTTAGACTTTCTCTTACGAGATCCAGATCTCCATTTTTTCTTACTACCTTTACGGAGTTTGAATGAACGTTTCTTAGATTTTCTAGTCTTCCTACGCGATGAGAATCTGCTTTTCTTATGTAAATAACAATATTTACCTCTAGCAACTCTATTTTTACATTTCTTGCCTGATTTGGCTAAAGATTGACATGTTACCATTTATCTAAAGAGATTTAAAAAATATTAACTATCATAAAGCACCTATGTTCTAATGGTATGATGATTGGTCGTCATCTAATCGATCCCGGTTCAATTCCGGGTAGGTGTATATTACGAGAACCTACCCGGAATTGAATATGTAATAAAGCGTGTGGCAGCAATCGACTTCTGTCAAAACAAAAAGCGAACCCGGTTCTCGGTTGAAACAATTGTTTCAACTGATTTGTTTCATTTATTCGTGTAAAAATAAAACTACTTAAAAAAAATGTTTATGGTATATGAGAAGCGTTGGTGAGTTAATAATTACCTGCTTCTCCTGACTAGTCAACGAAAAAGCCCCCAGATCATCACGATCCCAGAACAGAATAAGAAGTCCTGATAAAGAAGCTCTTTATCAGAGGTCAGTAAGACGTCAATAGTGTATTGGTTTCGCTAAGCATATGTTGCCCCACGGGGTTGGAGGTTCGATTCCTTCTGTCGTCGTTATAAGAGGGCATCTTGAACGTGTTTTGCACTGCGTGGTTCAACTCCAAGTCACGGCGTTAGTTTTTAATGTGTTTTTGCATTAAAAACTTTGTTAATAAGATCAGACATTATTACCCTCGAAATTTTCACTAAGATTTGTTAACATCTCGTTGATATCATTGTATTCTATACAGTACTTTTCTAATGTAGCGGGTGTAACATCGTATTTAATAAGAATTTTTGTAAACGTGTTGACCTCTTCATCGGTTAAGTCATTAAAATAATGTTTAATCATACTTAATGCTTGATCTGGCTTGAGATATCCTAAATAAACTTTGATATTAATTCTACCTGGACGAATAAGTGCTGGATCTAGTTTCTCTGGATGATTTGTTGTTACTATTAACATTCTTTGAGGACATTCGATCACTCCGTCAATAACATTAAGTATTCCAGATAGATTAAGAGAATCTTCATCCCATAAGAACTTGTTACCAATTTTACCAAGACTTTTAAGGTGTTTAACTATATGTTTCTCTTCTTTCATTTTCTTTTTCTTTTTCTCATCATCCTCATCATCATCATCCTTTTTTACAGCAATCTCATCATCAGAATCATCTGTTTCTTGGCGTTTCTTGACAACATCGTCCATACAATCAATATCCTCGATAACGAACAAGATTTTGGAGAAACTATACTTATCAGTTTGATTATATAGTTGGAATTTACGATCAAATATGATTGAATACAAATCTTGATTGGTCTTGATACGTGCAAGTGGTATATCTACAATATGTCTTTTAGTGTATTGAGAAATAGCTTTAATTAATGATGTCTTACCTGTTCCTGGAGGACCAGTCAATAGGATTCCAAGTTGCTTGGGAAATCCTGAGATACTAAATTTACCAGTTTGTGTTTGGAAGTTATCTATCAAACCAAGTATCTCAGGTTTATTAGGAATAAAGATATTGTCGAAGGTCTTATTATTCGATAAAACATACCTTTTAAACATCATACCTTTATTACCATTATCACAAGATTCCTTATTCATCAGGATATACATATAACGGTCGTTCTTACTCTTTGATAGAAGATATTTCTTATACCATTCTATAGCTGAAGATATGAAATTATTTATGTCTTTATCTCCGTCATTTGCAGTGCTATGAAGTACTACACATGTTTTAACCGATTTCAACACCTTTTTACCTTTCTCATCATTATCCTCTTTTTCTTCTTTACTTCTCTTAAATCTAATAGTTTTTGTGAGACTAATCCATTCATCATCTTCTGGATTTGTTACCAACTCAGATGTACGAATCTGGGTGACCATATTATTCCCATTATCTTCATCGTCTGAATCCAAATTGTAGCCATTATCCATATCAAGAAACTTATATTCACCATTACTATATGTAGAAGGAAAGTTTCTGTTAATGTATAACGTGACAGCTCGTTGTAGAATATACGTATTATCATCCTCTTCATGATAGGAATCTCCATATTTATTGAAATGCTCTGAAAAGTCTATATCTCTGTAGAAATCATTTCTTCTGTGAAATTTCTTAACCTGATCAAGTATAAAATCTTTGATCTGATTACCAGAAGATAGAAATGCAGCTAATAAAAGTGGTACAACAAATGATAAAAATACATCTATTAATACGTTTCCAGTACGCAATGAATTCATAACACCAAATTGAGTTGTTTGTGACAGGCTGTCCATATTTTCTTTTTCTCTATATATTTGTAGTGATATCTTTAAGCTTATTTACTCCTACTATATCTTTTGTATCAAAAGTAAAAGCATTGTATCTCATTTTTTGTATATTCTATCTAATTTTTAACCTAAGAATATACAAATAAAGATAAAATGCAGTGGCCCAATTACGATAGACGTGTAAATTCTTTACTACTTTTAGGTACTTTTACCCTAGGGTATGGTATTTACAGATGGTTTCGTCCATCATCAGATTCAGGTAATTCAACAGAACTTCCTACTGTTGAAAGTGCGTTTAAACTTACCGATGCATCCTCATAATTTGGGTGTTCTGGATTATATAATACAGCACCGTTTGGTAATTCGTATATACCTTCTTTCAGATATCTTTCACAATTTCGTAACATATCTGCAGTACTTTTACTCATATCTTGAATACTATCTTGAATATTACTTGTGATAGTATCTGATAGTCTAAAATTTGATATCTCGCCCAATAATGATCTTTTTTCACGTGGTTGCTCATCAGGAACATTAGTGTTATCCTCTTCTATCAATGAGGACAGAGAAGAATCTATAGAAACAGAATCAACTGTTTCCGATTCTATCATGGATGGTTGTTTATCTGTAATATCTAGATGGGATAATCTCGTCATATCTTGATTAGTAAAAGGATTGTATGGAGAATTTAATGTTCCGTGGGAACTACCTCCTGTTTGGTATATCATGCCACATTTAGCATTATTATGCATAAGATCATCTTGTATTGTTACATTTAAAACATCTTCAGCTTGTTGTTTTCTACTATATTGTTGATGATATTCTATTTCAAGTCTTCTGACTTGATCTGTTTCTGTTTCTCCTGGACGTAAGAAATCGTATATTCTTTCATGTTTAATATAGGTGCGTTTACTTCTTTCCTTTTCTAAAACAGTCCACCATTTTTTAACATCGTCAAATGGCCATAATCCAATACATATATACACCCCGTTCATATGAAGTATAGTCTTATTAGTTGATTGAGACATTCCACGTGAACGTATTTTACATTCGGTGTTAAAAGCTCTCCACCATATAGACAGTATTTCGTTATCAAATTTATCGATATCGATTTCTAATACAATAGCCTCGTTAAGGTTATAATTAAGTTTTGTCATATCTACTTAGTATAGTCAATATATTCTTAACTCTTTTTAACAACATACGATTGTAAATTAGTTAAAATATCAGTTACAGGTATCTTTAAACCTTTATTAATTTGTATAGAAATTGAAATATTGAATATTGAATATAAATGTATAAATAAATAACCATCATGGCTAAACAAATCATCAACGTTGTTCGAGGAGAACTAGGAAGTGAAGAGTTTTTTAAGGAAATCGAAGATATTCTGAACTGTAAGTTCGTATTTCACGATAATATAGACAATCAGGTTGACTATACTAATCAGGAATGGATCAGATTATACAGTTATCAGACATCCATACAATTATTGTACGGAGAAAGCTCTGTGTATACAGGAACTGACTTTTCAACTCTTGTAAGAGAGTGGATGTTTGATCGTCTTACCAGAAAGATTAATGATTATCCTAAAGAAGGTGTAATCTTTAAGGATATTACGCCACTTCTTGCTCCTAAAACCTTTAATCTGCTTTGTCAAGATTTTGGCAATCTCCTCGAAAAAACGTTTTGTTTAAGTGATATTGATTATTTTGCTGCGTTAGAGTCGCGTGGTTATTACTTGGCTATGCCAATGGCTATGATATTTAACAAGGGAGTTATTCCAATTAGAAAGTCATCAAAGCTTCCCAATTCTACCCATATGAAAAACAATCCTGGTTTGGAAGTTTATAGACAAGATACCATTGAGATGATTTCATCTCAGGATTATACAGGAAAGAAAGTATTGATAATTGATGATCTTATCGCTACAGGTGGTAGTCTAGCTGGAGCACATAAATTGTTGAAAAATAATGGTATGACTGTAATTGGAGCAGCTGCAGTATATTATGTTAAAGAACTTGTAGAACAATACAATAAAAATTTGAAGGGATTGAAATGGACAACATTGATTGGACAAAAGACTAAAGTTGAAATGAAACAAAATGAAACCAAAATTCCCACATCATCGTCAAAAGACAGTCTAATCAGTATTGATAAACCCATTGATAATCTTGACTTTTCAGATAAACCATTATTGATCTCAGGATTTGGCTCAGAATATCTTACAGAAAGTATCCATAAACATAGTAAGTTAGAACTATGTGACATTAAGCTTGACCACTTTGGTAATGGAGAAACACAAGTCGAGATTAATAGTAATATTCGCAATCGTCATGTAATAGTAGTATGTCAGACAAGAACAGGATTTGTTAACGATGACTTTATGAGTACTACACTTATTTTGGACGCATGTGAAAGATCTGATGCTGTAAAAATTACTCTTGTTATGCCATATTATCCTTACGCTCGTTCAGATAAGAAAGATCATCCCCGTGTAGCTATTGGAGCGGCCAATATTGCAAGAATTCTAAAATCATACAACATTAACAATATTATATCTCTAGACCTTCATGCAGGACAACTACAAGGTTTGTTTGATAAGGGATTTCATAATCTGTATATTGTTAATTATATGCGAGACTTGATCAAAGAACGGTATTCTGATCTTGATTATGTGTTGGTATCCCCTGATGTTGGAAGTATTAAGAGAATAGAAGCATATGCCAAGAAGTTGGAAAAGGATTACGTTATTTTGCATAAACAAAGAGACTATACCAAAAAGAGTACAATAAAAAACTCTATCATCATTGGAGAACCAGATCAATATGTAGGGAAAACAGGAATCGTGATTGATGACATTGCTGATTCTTGTGGAACTGTACAGAAAGCAGTAGATGAACTTGTTTCACATGGAATGAAAGAAGTAATCGTAATTGTTACACATGGAGTACTTGCAGGTAAGGGAGTGCAGCGCTTGAATGATTGTAAACATATTCGAGAAGTTATCGTCACAAACTCTCTCCCACAAGAAGAGAATATGAAAAAATGCGATAAACTATATACTATCGATTCAGGTAGATTAATTACACAGGCTCTTCTAGCAATTACAAAGGGAGAAAGTGTGTCTACATTGTTTAAGTAATAGACATTGCATTTTAATGATTTATAACTTTTGTTATAAATCTCTAGGCACCCCTCTCAACGATATCACTTTCGAATATATCGTACTTATCTATCAATAATTGTTTGACTTCTTCTCTGTGATGGCCTTGAAGCTGTACAACTTCTTTCTCTTCTTCAGTCTCTTTATCAATTTCCTTTTTAACACTACCACCACAAATAAACTCTACCCTACATTGTTTCAAGAACTCTTTCAAAGGGGTATCTAAATGATAGTGAAGATTGGATACACGTGTAGTAAACTTTCTACCATTTCTTTTTACTGTATGTATATCAATCTTCACTGTTTCTCTGTTCTTCGTCGTTAGTTCCTGCGAAGGATCATAACGAAGATTTTCAAAGTCTTCAATATTCATGTTAGTATATATCAACATATTCTTAAGTGATTATTCGTCAACGATAATAGTTTGTTATACAATCAACACACCAAGGATGTCCATCAGAAGTACAACTCATACAATCTTCGCATATAACATGATCACATCTTTCACATCTATGGATTTTACCAATTTCATCACACCCTTCAACATCTGTATGACGGCAAGGACATTCAGATGTAACAGCAATCATCACAACATGTATCGTGACAGTTATCGCAAATATATGTTGTGATGATTGCTATTTATGAATTCTTAAGCTGATTCGATTTTTTGAATCAGATTTTCCTTGTTTATTATAACTGTACCATGATAATACTTAATCGTCTTGTTAGTCATCATATTCAACTTTTTAATATAAGTTTCACTATACTTATTGAAAAATACTGTCACTTTTTCGTTAAATATAGGATGCAGTCTATCTCTACTTTTAAAGATGTCATACGCCATTACGATATCTTATAGCCTCAGCATAATTTTTACATTGTTCGTTAGAAAAACTACCTGATATTACTTTGGAAACCAGAGGTTAACATAAGATCAGGATTATACAATATGATACAAAGTATACAAGAAACTAAAAGGTAAGTTTCATATATATAAAGATGAAAACTGAACTAGTATTTTTTGACTCGTTACATCAAAGTAAAAACGGAACATTTAGAGGATTGGTAGCATTTGTGTTACTATTAAGTATTTCTGCTTTATGGTTTTATATTACATACAATGCGATATACAAATCATCTATGCAAAGCTTAAATCCAAACTTTCGTAGCATTAGATCTTGGATATCTTACATAATAATATATGTATTATTGTGTTCTGCATTAGCAGTTCAACTTCCATCATCATGTAATAATGCTCTGGTATATGGATTATTGGTTGGATTAGTAGTATTTGGTATAACAAATTTCGTGTTTGTATCTCTAATGAAAGATTATTCAATAACGACAGCTATAATAGATACTCTATTTGGAATAGTTATGTGTGGAATAGTTTCTTTATGCGTGTATTACATTTCTAAAAAAGTTGGATGGTATTCTAACTCTTTCTAGTAGTAAATACTATAATAACTGCTAAAGCTCCTG
>Ga0075468_10001536_pt1 | contig 9837 bp, 10 predicted proteins | sample DEB08_DNA_12_FD_77578 | JGI IMG/M metagenome (GOLD analysis project Ga0075468, IMG submission 77578) | Aqueous microbial communities from the Delaware River and Bay under freshwater to marine salinity gradient to study organic matter... | ecosystem: Environmental > Aquatic > Marine > Coastal ...
CATCGACTACTTCTGTTCGTATGGGTGTTGTGGCAGCATTATCAAAGTAAACATTTTTAACCATTGCTTGTTTTTTTTATTACTTATTAAGAACCTTGGGGTTCAAATTCTTTTAAAGTTGAGGTAATGATTTGAATACAATCGAGTAATTGTTCTTCTGTTATCACAAGAGGTGGAGCAAATCGGATGATGTTTCCGTGAGTTGGCTTGGCAAGTAAGCCTTTATCTCGTAAGCGTAAACAAATATTCCATGCCGTTTTACTATCTTCTGTATCGTTGATTAGAATCGCATTGAGTAATCCTCTCCCGCGAACTAAATTCACAATCTTGCTGTCTGCTATAAACACATTCATTTGGGCTCTAAAAAGGTCACCTAAGGCACGTGCATTCTGTGTCAATTTTTCGTCTCGTACTACCTCCAACGCAGTTTGAGCAACCGATGTCCCCATTGGGTTTCCACCAAAAGTACTACCGTGTTGTCCAGGCTGAATTACATCCATAATAGCACGATCGGCTAATACGGCAGAAACAGGATATACCCCTCCACTCAAAGCCTTTCCTAATATCAATAAATCGGGACGGATATAAGTAGATTCTTGACGCTCACACTGCGCTTCGCAACTACAGTTACCACACACAGCTAATAAAGCCCCCGTACGGCCAATTCCGGTTTGAATTTCGTCTGCAATCAACAATACATTATATTGTGTACAAACGGCACGTGCTTTAGCGATAAAGTCATCATCTGGAGTGTAAACTCCAGCTTCACCCTGAATGGGTTCTACCAAAAACCCAGCTACATTTGGATTATTTTGAAGTACCTGCTCTAAAGCTTCGGTATCGTTATACGGTATGTGGATAAACCCTCCAGTGTGAGGGCCAAAATGATCTTTGGATCCAGCGTCAGAAGAGAATGAAATAATGGTCGTTGTTCTTCCGTGAAAGTTGTTATCACAAACCACTATCTGTGCTTGTCCTTCAGGAATTCCTTTGATTGTATGTCCCCATTTACGGGTAATTTTAATTGCGGTTTCTACACCCTCTGCTCCTGTGTTCATAGGAAGAAGGCTTTCAAAACCAAAGTATTCTGTAGTAAACTTCAGGTATTCTCCTAAACGATTGTTATGAAAAGCTCTAGATGTCAATGTCAAGGTTGACGCTTGATCTTGTATCGTTTTAATTATTTTTGGATGGCAATGCCCCTGATTTACAGCAGAATAAGCAGACAAAAAGTCATAGTACTTTTTACCTTCAACGTCCCATAAATAAACACCTTCTCCTTTAGCTAATACAACTGGAAGTGGGTGGTAGTCATGAGCTCCGTATTGAGCTTCTAAATCTAAATGATACTGTGAGTTTTTTTGGATAGTAGATTCCATATTAAATTTTTTTAACGTTTTTAATACAAATTCCTTCTTATAATGTTGGGAGAGAAATCATCCAAGACAAACTTACAATTAATCTAATTATAAAAAATTAAATCTTGTTGAATAATTCTATTGCGCAAACAGTTTATAAAACCTTATTTTTACGCCATGGGAAGACGTAGTAAAAATGAACTATTCGAAGGAGTAAAAGTTGTAGACACAGCATCAAAAGGCAAGACCGTTGCCAAGACTGATGAGGGTGCCATTATTTTCTTAACCAGCGGGGTACCTGGTGATGTTGTAGACATCGCTACCTACAAAAAAAGAAAAGGTTTTTACGAAGGCAATATTGTGAAATTCCATACCCTTTCAGAACATAGAACAGAACCCGTATGTGAGCATTTTGGCGTATGCGGAGGTTGCAAATGGCAACATATGAAATACGATGCTCAGCTGCTTTTCAAACAAAAGGAGGTGTCGGAAAACTTAAAACGAATTGGCGGCCTAGAGCTTCCTGAACTCAAGCCCATCCTCCCCGTTGAAAACCCGTATTGGTATCGTAATAAAATGGAATTTTCCTTTTCAAACCAACGATGGCTTACCAAAGAAGAAGTAGATTCTGGAGCTGAATTTAACCGCAATGCTCTAGGCTTTCATAAGCCTGGAATGTGGGATAAAATCGTTGATGTATCGACCTGTCATCTACAAGCCGATCCTTCCAATGCTATTCGGAATTTTGTCCGAGCCTATGCACATGAAAATAGTGTTACTTTTTTCGACCCTAAAAACAAAGCTGGGTTTTTACGAAGTCTTATGATTCGAACTACTTCGACCGAAGAAGTGATGATCGTTCTTCAAGTATTCCACAAAGAAGACACTATCCTATTTCCCCTACTCGACGCAGTTGCACAAGAATTTCCAGAAATCACTTCCTTACAATACGTTATCAATGGAAAGGCAAATGACACCCTATACGATCAAGAAATTGTTTGCTACAAAGGGCAAGACTACATTACCGAAGTAATGGAAGCCTTACAATTTAGAATTACTGCAAAATCATTTTACCAAACCAATTCGCTTCAGGCATATGAATTGTATAAGGTTGTTCGTGAACTTGCCGATTTACAAGGCGACGAATTGGTCTATGACTTATATACAGGAACAGGTACCATTGCTCAATTTGTTGCACAAAAAGCACAAAAAGTTGTTGGTGTAGATGTTGTCCCCGATTCTATTAATGCTGCGAAATCCAATGCAATTCACAATAAAATAGATAATGTCTTTTTTGAAACCGGTGATATGAAAGCGATTTTTACAGAAGAATTCATTGAACGTCACGGAAAAGCTTCGGTTGTAATTACCGATCCACCTCGTGATGGAATGCATAAAGACGTTGTACAACAATTATTAGACCTTAGTCCAGATCGTATTGTATATGTGAGTTGTAACAGTGCCACCCAAGCGCGTGATTTATCGTTGATGAAAGAACAGTATCGTTTGGTTGCCTCACAAGCAGTTGACATGTTTCCGCAAACGCATCATGTAGAAAATGTTGTACTTTTGCAGAAGATATGATGAAAAACCGATGTGCCCCTTTCGTATTCCTTCTCTTATGTAGCTACCTTATTAGTAGCTGTGAAAAAGATGATATCTGCTTGATCGAAACACCGAGTACGCCCAGGCTTATCGTTCGCTTATTTGACAAAGACAATCGCCTTAATCCTAAAGCAGCTGACTCCATCACGATTTATGGCGTTGGACAAGAACGGGCATTGGTTACCCTAACTACCGATTCTCTAGTACTTCCTCTAAAAACCCAAACGGCTTTTACACAATATGCGTTTTTACTCAAAACGAGTACCGTGAGTACTACTGTAGGCGACACCTTACAGTTTAACTACAGTCGTTATGATGAATACCTTAACCGATCGTGTGGTTATCGTGCAAATTTCATTCTAGATGATAATCTTATATCCTATCCAACTGCCGCACCAAATTGGATAGAATCCTTTGAAATATTAATTGACACCGTTTCCAATGAACAACAGACTCACCTGGCTATTTATCATTAGCAGCTTGTTTTTGAGTTGGGGAACCATTGCTCAAGAAAAAGAAGAAGTAAAACCTAAAAAAGAAAGAAAAGAGCCTATTACCTATGCCTTAAGAGCAGGTATTGACCTCTACAAGCCTATACGTTCACAATTTGACAAAGAGTATCAAGGTCTGGAAATCGTTGGAGATCTTAAAGTTGGAGAACGCCTGTACGTCGCTGCAGAAATCGGAAACGAACAAAGAACCATTCAATCCGAACAATTGAATTTCTCTACTTCAGGGAGCTATATCAAAATAGGGATAGATTATAATATGTATAACAATTGGGTTGGGCTGAACAATGATATTTTCATCGGTCTTCGATTAGCAAGAAGTATTCATAAACACACGCTAAACGACTATCTAGTTTATATAACGCATCACTATTGGGATACTCCAACAACCAGTGCTGGATTTGCCAATGGCGAAAGAGAAACGTTGAGTACCGGGTGGATTGAAGTTATTTTTGGAACTAAAATAGAAATTACATCCAAATTCTACTTAGGCTTGAGTTTACGCGTTCATCGGATTCTTACAGACGCTCAGCCTGTGAATTTTGGAAACCTGTATGTTCCAGGATTCAATGCGGTAACCGACCAAAATAAATTTGGTGCCAGTTTTAACTATACACTCACCTACTCCCTCCCTTTTCGCTTCAGAAAAGCTAAAGCTCCCGAGGCTCCTTAACCAACGGAATTTTAATGTACAGTTTTCCTTTTTCTACCAAAAATTTAGGTGAGAATACACTTGCGATCAAGGCTGAAAAGGCAATCAATGGGATATATGACATTGGAATTAATGTGCCAATTATTGTTTTAACTAAAACAAATAAAAGTCCAAAACAAATGAGATTAAACAACAGGGCTTTTGTTTTTACATTCATGATTCTTCTTGGTTTAATTTATGAAGTTTCTTGGTTCCTTTATAAATAGAGTAAAGCGATAATCTAGTTTCCAACTTCCCATTAAAAAGTTTAATTTTACGCGTAGGACGCAATCCAAGATGCTTTAGAGCTTCCATATTTGCACTGATTAGCCAGGCTTGAGTATCGGGGTATTTCTGTTTCAACGTATCTCCTATTTCTGCATAAAACTGATTCATGTCCCCTTCTAAACGTTCCCCATAGGGTGGATTGCTGACAATATGCAAAGGGCGATCAGTTTCTTTTTCTGCATAGAGAAAATTGTTTTTTTCGATCGTAATGAATTCATCTAAATTGGCATTACGAATATTTTCACGTGCTTTTTCTATCGCTGACGGTGCTTTGTCAAAACCCGAAATAGTACCCGCTAAACCTCTTATTTTACCAATCTGAGCTTCTTCAATTTTATAAAATAATTCTTCATCCCAGTCATTCCATTTTTCAAAAGCAAATTCCTTGCGGTTGATGTTTGCCGGAATATTACAAGCCAACATAGCAGCTTCTATTAATACGGTTCCACTACCACACATGGGGTCTAAAAAATCGACTGTTTGGTCCCAGCCCGATAACATGATAATCCCAGCTGCTAAAACTTCATTCAGAGGAGCAATATTGGTGGCGGTTCTATACCCTCTATGATGAAGAGAGCTTCCCGAACTGTCTAAAGAAATGGTACATATATCCTTGTCAATATGGATGTTGATTCGAAGATCTGGATGATCAAGATTTACATCCGGTCGTTCGCCTGTATCAGCTCTAAAACGATCTACAATAGCATCTTTTGCTTTTTGGGAAACATATAGCGAATGGGTGAAATTTTCTCCAAAAACGACACTATCGATTGCTAAAGAGTTTTCTGGAGTAAGATAATCTTGCCATGGAAAGTCATACACCATATTATACAACTCATGCTCGTTGGTTATTCGAGCTGTATGAATGGGTTTTAAAATTTTCAATGCTGTACGCAAACTCATATTGGCCTTATACATAAAGCCCTTATCTCCAGCAAAATGGACTACACGATTACCTTCCTCTACATCTTGAGCACCCATATTTTTGAGCTCTTCAGCTAACAAGCCTTCCATTCCATAGAATGTTTTGGCCAACATTTTAAAATTACTTTCCATTCCCTTTTTTATTGCTATCAAAAATAGTTTAATTTTGCCCAATAAACGAAGGGAAACCTAACCTTCACAAATCCTTTATGCAGCTCAATTTATTACTCCCCTTTATTGCCGTCTTTTTTGGAGCAGTTATTGCCTTGTACTTTCGACCAAAGGCTCCACTAGGGATGAAGCTTATTCTTGCATTTAGTGGTTCTTTTCTTTTATCCATTATCGTTATTGATATGCTGCCGCATATTTTTGAAGACCCAAGTAATAATCCTGGAATTTGGATTATGATCGGAATTGTATTTCAAATTTTATTGGAGTTATTTTCAAAGGGAGCAGAACACGGACATACGCATCATACAAAAAGTAATAAACTTCCTTGGGTTCTTATTAGTAGCCTGTGTATTCATGCCTTTATGGAAGGAATGCCGCTTACCCAACAACCCGAGCTTTTAATCGGAATTATAGTACATAAAATTCCAATTGGAATGGTTATTACCCTATTACTTTGGGAAACACAAACACCAAAGTATCAAAAGGTCTTGGCCTTATTCATTTTCGCGATCATGACTCCTCTGGGTGGCTTTGTAAAAGAAAACATACTGGCATTTGAATCTATAACAACAACTATTGATGCAATTGTGGTTGGTGTTTTACTTCACATATCAACTACCATTCTTTTTGAAAGTTCAGCAGGTCATGTCTTTAACATTAGAAAATTCATTGCAATCCTAACTGGGATCTTTATTGCAGCTATTTTGTAAAACGATATTTTACCGAATATTACACCAAGCATACCATCTATAAATTCATTACGACCATTTACTACACCCTATATTGGGCTTGACTCCACTTTGAGGCATCTTTACAGTAATAAACAAGGAAATACTAATACAAAAGTACATATTTGAACTTAACCTAAGTTAATTTTTTGTTCTAAGAACCCTGCAAAGCCCCCCCTTTGCAGGTTTTTTTTCAAATAATCAGCTCCTCTAATAGTCTTTCCAAACTTTAATTTAACTATATCTATATATGATTACTTCAAATTTCTTTGGTACCCAGTTCACCTATTTTTTAAGCGTTCTAATTACAATTACATTTTTACTTTCATGTGAAAGTGAAGAGGATTTTAGCTGTATTATTGACTCTAACACGCCTATTGAAAAAAAGATTCAGCTTGATGATTTTGACCGACTCGGCCTATATATTGAAGGGAATGTAACCATTAGGCAAGGAAAAGAAGCCTCTATTACCCTAAAAGGAGACAGCGCGTTAGTAGACAGTCTCTATACAGGTGTAGAAAACAAAAAATTAATTATTGAACTACGATCACCTTATTGCACTCCTACCATTCCTTTGGAAATAATAATCACAACTCCTCAAATAACAGAATTTACCTTAGCAGAAAAAAGCCATACTGTAGTTACCGATTTTAAAAACCAACAGAAGTTGAAAATTCAAATAAACAGCAATAGCCGTGTTGAATTGAACGAACTTGAAGGGTTAAATGAATTGGATATTAGCCTACAAGAAGGTGCGCATATCATATGCCATAAAAAAATAAAAGAAGTGGCTCTTTTAAGAGTCAATATCAAAGGGAATGGTTCTTTGAACGGTTACTCTATTATAGCCCAAGATGTAAAAATTACTATAGAAGGCAGAGGAAGTTGTGAAGTCACCGCACTAAGTCGCCTAGAAGTGGATATCGTAGGCAACGCCAATGTGTATTGTATGGGAATGCCTAAGATTCACAAGCGCGTTACGGGGAAAGGTGATGTTCACTTTACAAACTAAGTTTTAACCGAATTTCCTCCAAAGCTTTAAGAACAATAGGAATATCTGACCAAATAACAAAATGATCGCGTACTGCGTCATAATACAGCACAGTATCAGCATCTGGGATTTTAGATTGCAAATAGACAACCGATTCAGGAGCTACTAAAACATCAGCTCCTCCTTGAATAAAAAATAGTGGAATTCGGATATTAGCAAGTTGTATTTCCAATGCATTTAAATCATCTGAAAGACGTAGCATTTCATTATTACTGGCTTGGAAAAAAGGAGCAATTAGATATTGAAGTGGAGAATTTAAAACTCGATTATACCATTTAGGTTTTTGAAAAGGAGCGGCTATGGTTCCAGCGATACTGAGCACAGCTGCAACTTGATCTGGATAAGCAGCCCCAACTTGAAGTGCCAATGCACCACCATAAGAATGCCCAGCAACAACGCATGGAGAACAATACCGATCCATTACAGGTTTTAGATAATTACTTTGTTCTGCTAATGAATAGGATCCTTTGATTGTAGTTTGATGGTACGGAATTCGATCTATTGTAATTATAAAATAGTTTGTATAAACTTCTGGCTGAACCATCAATTCCTTCCAAGCGGTCCAATCTCCAGGAGAGCCATGAATTAAAAGTAATGGGGTCTTAGTCGAATCGCCATAGGTGACATAATAGAGTGTTCCTTCATCGAATACAGTTTTGTGCTCTTCAGGTTGAAAACCTGTTGTGTCAAAATGATCCGTAAGTTCTGAAAGGGTAGTTTGCTGCTCCATTAAATGGGTTAACCCCATAGCAAGTAGTACCAAAATAAAAAGGATTCCAAATACCCATCCTGTTATTTTCTTAACGTATCTCAATTAATTAGCAATATTTCATTAATCATAAATGCATGAGAAAGCGCACCAGCCAATACCCATATATGCCAAATAGCGTGTGCTTCTTTATAACCTTTCCAACGATAAAAGAAAACTCCAATGGTATAACAAGATCCTCCTAAAATTAAAAAGATAAAAGCATTTGTAGAAAACAACTCCCATACCGTTTGAGCATCTAAAAGAATGAACCAACCCATTCCGAGATACATTATTAAGGATAGGATTTCAAATCGACCAGTAAAGAAAATTTTAAAAACAAAACCTACAGCAGCAATACTCCAAACACCCGTTAAAATCCAAACACCCGAAGTCTCATAGAGTAAGGTTAGCGTAACTGGAGTGTAGGTTCCAGCGATTAAGAATAAAATAGCAATGTGATCAACTTTACGCCAAGTCAGTTTGACATCTCCTGAGGTGGCATGATACAAGGTGGAAGCTGAAAATAAAAAAACTAACGAAAAACAGTAGACCCCTAAAGCGATTAACACCCTTGGCTGTTCGGATGAATGTTGAGTGAAAAAATAAATAGAAACCCCAATCCCAAGAATTACACCTAAAGCATGAGTAAAAACATTCCATCGTTCTGTTGGGTCTATAAATTTTAACATATTCTTTTAAATTATTAACTAAATGTAGTGTAACATTTTATTTCTAAGGGCGTCTTATAAATAAATAATTAATCATGAGAATCAGCCCCCTTTTCTTATTATTCCCTTTTCTTGCTTTTGCACAAAATACACTTCCAACCTTTGATGGAGTTGTCAATCCTGAAGAGTGGAGTTCTGCCGAGAAACACACCATTGAATATGAAATCAGTCCCGGAAACAACACACCTTCGCCAGTAGCGACAGAAGCCTATATTACTTATGGGGTTTCTGATCTGTATGTCGGTTTCATTGCCTATGCCGATATGAGTACCTTACGTTCGTCGATTCGAAACCGAGATGAAGGATACCAAGATGATTTTGTTATGATTGGAATTGATACTTACGGTGACGGACGTTATATGGTTAGCCTCGGAGCAAATGCAGAAGGCAATCAACTCGATTTAAAATTCCTACCTAGTGGTAATGACGATACATCTTACAATGTTTCTTATGAATCCAAAGCGTCAAAACATCAAGATGCTTATCATGTTGAATTAAAAATTCCTTTCAGTGTTTTGCAGTTCAAAAACAAACCAACTGTGAAATGGAATATTTTATTGTACCGATCGACCTACACTGCAGACAGTCGAAGTCAAAACATCAATTTCCCAATCGACTTAAACAATCCTTGTTTGGCTTGTCAAACTCCCGTTAGTTTAACCCTCAATAACATCAAAGCAAAAAACAGAGTCGAGTTTTTACCCTATGTTTATGGCGGTCTATCTGGTGAACGTGAAGACAATACGCTTAAATTTGGTAAATTCAATAAAACGATTGGTTTGAGTGGACTCGTAGATCTAAACAATGTTACCTCTTTGGAGTATGCCATCAACCCTGACTTTTCACAAGTAGAAGCAGATGCTTCTCGGATTGTTGCCAACAACACCTTTGCAATTGCCTTTCCTGAACGGCGAGCATACTTTAACGAGGGGAACGACATCATAAGTTCTAATCTCAGAACCGTTTATACACGATCCATTAATCAACCCCTACTATCAACCAAATTAATCAGTCAAGGAGAACACGACCGCAT
>Ga0075468_10001540_pt1 | contig 9830 bp, 16 predicted proteins | sample DEB08_DNA_12_FD_77578 | JGI IMG/M metagenome (GOLD analysis project Ga0075468, IMG submission 77578) | Aqueous microbial communities from the Delaware River and Bay under freshwater to marine salinity gradient to study organic matter... | ecosystem: Environmental > Aquatic > Marine > Coastal ...
AACTGCGGAAGATTTAGGCATAAAACCAAACAAGTTAGATGGTGTTGCTGAATGGTCAGCAGAAGATAAAAAATATAGAAAACTACTTTTCAATTATAGTTCTTTAGGCACTAAAGATTTAGAAAAATAAACACGAACTATGAGTAAAAAGAAAGTACAAAGACCTCAAGCACAAAGCAGTCCTAAAAACTCTCGTAAAGCTTGTTTATGTGAAGACAATACATATTCAACAAAGTGTTGTAAAGGCACTATAAGAAATCAAGGAATAGGCAACATATAAACCAAAAATGCAACAAACAATTTAAAATAAAGTTAATATAGTATGGAACGACTAAATAAGATTTTTGCTGAATGGGCAAAAGATGACAAAAAAACGGAATTAGCTTCTGAAAAAGTAGAACTTGCAAGTACAAAAGATTTAGACAGAAAGCTAAAACAATTATTTGCACAACAAAAAAAACTGGATAAAATTAATCCAGCAATTGAAAAGCTAATTGAAGACCAAAAAAGTGCAAAAAATATGCTTGATGTTTTTGTAAGAGAAAGCGAAAGTATTTTAAGTGAATTTGACAAACAGGCAAAAGATTTAGGTTTATCTCCAGATGGTGTAAGCCAATACAAAACATTAAAAAATGAAATTAGTGTTTCAAAATCAGAATATTTAAGATAAACACGAATAATTAAATAAGCTATGAACAATAAAGCAATACTAAACAAAGTGAGAGAACTTTTAGGAATGGAAGTTAAACTTGAACAACGCAAATTAGAAGATGGTGTTACAATCATTGAAGCAGATGAATTTGCACCAGAAAACGAAGTCGTTATAATCACAGAAGACGAACAAAGAATTCCACTTCCTATTGGAGAATACAAAATGGAAGACGGAATGATTTTAGTTGTTACTGAAGAGGGTTTAATCGCTGAAATTAAAGAAGAAGCAGCCGAAGAAGAAGAAGAAGTAATTGAAGAAGAAGCTAAAAAAGATTACGACGAAAAAGAAGAAGAGATGGCAGACGAAGCAAAGCCTGTTAAAAAAGTAGTTGAGTCAATCGTTAAAGAAACTTTCTTTAATGAAATCGAAACTTTGAAAAAAGAAAACGAAGAACTTAAAGCAAAACTTGAAAACCTTTCTAAAGTAGAAACAGAAGAAACAGAAGAAGTTGTTGAGGACGAAAAAACGGAACTTTCTACGGAAGAGTTAGACCCAGCAGTTAAGCCAATTTCTTTTAATCCAGAAAACAAGGAAGTAAGAGAAAAAATGCTTTACGCACAAAACAGAACTGAAACAACTCTTGATAGAGTGTTCAAAAAATTAAATAAATAAATAATAATAATTAAAAACTAAAAATTATGGCAGATCAGCCGACTTTTACAGCGCCCACTTATGCAGGAATGGCAGCAGGAAAATACATTTCCGCAGCTCTTTTAAGTGCGCCTACAATTGAAAACGGTGGCGTTACCGTTCTTGAAAACGTCAAAGGAAAATCAGTACTTCAAACTATTGATACTTCTTCAATCTTTACAGATGCAACTTGTGACTTCGACGATACACAAACCGTTACAATGGGGGAAACCGTATTAACGGTCAAAGATATGCAAGTAAATCTACAACTTTGTAGAAGCCAGTTTCACGATACTTGGACTGCAATCGAAATGGGTGCTTCTGCTTTTGCAGATATTCCAAAATCTTTTGAAGATTACTTATTAGGATATGTTGCTTCTAAAGTTGCAGCTTCTAATGAAACTTTACTTTGGACAGGTGTTGCAGGCGCTAATGCTTATGATGGTATCGTTACACTATTAAACGCAGCAGGATTACCAGCAGCACAAGATATTACGGCAGTAGCTTCTACGGCAGCTAACGTAATTGATGAGATGGGGTCTGTAATTTCAGCCGTTCCTACAACCGTGTGGGGGAATGAAGATTTGAAATTGTATGTTTCTTCAAATATCGCAAGAAATTATGTACGTGCATTAGGTGGTTTTGCAGCAGCAGGACTTGGTGCTAATGGTACTGACAACAAAGGAACACAATGGTACACTAACGGAAGTCTTTCTTTCGATGGTATTCCTGTATTCGTTGCTAACGGATTGGCTGACAATTCAATGGTAGCAGCACAGACTTCTAACTTGTATTTCGGAACGTCTTTATTGTCAGATTGGCAACAAGCTTCTGTAATTCCAGTTCATTTATATGATGGATCTGACAACGTAAGAGTTGTTATGAGGATGCAAGTAGGCGCACAAGTAGGAATAGCTAACGATTGTGTAGTTTATTCATAATATTAATCAGATTAAAGAAAGGTAGGTAAAAGTACCTGCCTTTTTTTATTCATAAAACTTTAAAAAAATGAGTTGTGATATTACAAATGGCCGTATAGAACAATGTAAAGATTCAGTAAGTGGATTAAAAGCGATTTACTTCGCCAATTTCGACGATTTGGATTCTGACAATGTTGTATATGATGTTACAAACGGAGACGTTATTGACACTTGGCAACCAGCAGCACCTTTAAGCTTATACAAATACGAATTGAAGAGTACAACAAATTCTTTCACTACGGCCATAGAAAGCAGTAGAGATAACGGAACGACGTTCTTCACTCAAACTTTAGTAGCTGCTTTAAAAAGACAAGATTTCGCTACACACAAGAACGTAAAACTTCTTGCTTACGGAAGACCAAGAATAATTGTTAGAACAATGACAGACCAATTCTTCTTAATGGGATTAGATCAAGGTGCAGATGTTTCAGCAGGAGAAATTTCTTCTGGTGCAGCACTTGGAGATTTTAACGGATATTCTTTGACCTTTACGGCTATGGAAGAACTTCCAGCTAACTTTATTGATGTAACAACTGAAGCAGGACTTGCTACGGCTTTTGCAGATGCAGGAGCAACAGACGCAGTAATTGTTACTTCTTAAGATTCTTTCTTATACCTTTCATAACAAAGAGGCACTTTTCGGAGTGCCTTTTTTTGTTTACATAAACACGAATTAAAAACAAAATATTTAAAAAAAAGTTATTATAGTAGATATGATTATTTTACAACCGATAGCAACAGAACAAAGTTTTAGCTTTATACCAAGAAGCCAAACTTATGATACGTTATATATCACAGGAGAATCTACAAACGTAACAACTGAAATAACAATAACAAGTTTTGCGAATGGCGATTACTACGATACAATAAACGCAACTTTTGTTAATGGTTTATTCAATTTAGTAAACAACACTTTTTACACTTTGGAACTAAAAAACGGAACAACGGTAGTACACAAAGACAGAATCTTTGTAACAGACCAAACGCCTGTTGTAAACTATTCAGTAAATGATGGAGAATTTATTTCAAACGTCAGTAACAACGAATTTATTATTTATGAGTAATAACATACACGTATTAGAATTAAGTGGCTATGAAGCGCCTGTAATCAAAGAATCTAAAAGAGAAGATTGGGTTGAATTTGGTACGGACAATAACTACTATCAGTATTTAATTGACAGATACACGAATAGCACTACTAACAACGCAATTATAAACAACATCACACGTTTAGTATACGGAAGAGGTTTAAGTGCAACAGACGCATCAAGAAAGCCTAATGAGTACGCACAAATGATGGCACTATTTAATAAAGATTGTGTTAGGCACTTATGTACGGATTTAAAGTTGTTAGGACAATGTGCCGTTCAAGTAATATACACGAAAGACAGAAAGAAAATAGCACAAGTGCATCATATACCTGTTCAATTATTACGTGCCGAAAAGTGTAACGAAGATGGCAAAATTGAAGCTTACTATTATAGTGACGATTGGACAGACTTAAAAAACTATAAGCCAAAAAGAATACCTGCCTTTGGATGTTCAAAAGAGCCGTTAGAAATTTATTTTATAAAGCCATATAGTGTAGGAATGAAATTTTATGCACTACCAAATTATATCGGAGGAATTCCTTTTGCCGTGCTTGAGGAAAATATTTCTGAATACTTAATTAACGAAGTAGAAAACGGATTTAGTGGCCGAAGTGTAGTGAACTTTAATAACGGAGTGCCAAGTGAAGATCAACAACAAATAATAAAAAACAAAGTACAAAGCCAATTAACAGGAATGAGTGGCGAAAAGTTAATAGTAGCTTTTAACAACAACGCAGAATCAAAAACAACAGTAGATTCTATGCCTGTAAATGATGCACCAGATTTGTATAGTACTTTATCAGAAGAGTGTTTAAGAAAAATAATGTTAGCACACAATGTAACGAGTCCTTTATTGTTTGGCATAGCATCGTCTAACGGATTTAGCAGTAATTCAGACGAATTAAAAGACTCGTTTGCGTTGTTTTCAAATATGGTAATTGCACCAATGCAAGAACTTTTGTTGGATGCTTTCGATCAGATACTTGCATATAACGGAATAGCTTTAAACTTATTCTTTAGAACGTTGAAACCTTTGGAGTTTGTAGATTTAGAAAACGTACAAACAGAAGAACAAATACAAGAAGAAACAGGTTTAGAATTAAGTGGTTTAAGTAAAGAATTACAAGACTTTTTAGAAACAGGAGAAGACATCGAACAAAATGAATTTATTTGTGTAGATGAAAGAGAAGTAAACCACGACCTTGACGATAATTTTGACGAACAACTTGCACTACTAAAAGACGAATTAAAACCTAAAGAAACAACTTTAAGTAAAATAGTTCACTTATTAAGAACAGGGCGTGCAGCACCTAACAAAACATCTGAACAAGATAAAGAAGTTGATGGTTTGTATTTTAAAGTACGTTATCAATACACAGGTAATCCTGCACCACAACGTAAATTTTGTCGTGCTATGATGAGGGCAAGTAAAGTATATCGTAAAGAAGATATTATTGCTTTAAGTTCACAACCTGCAAATCCTGGCTTTGGAGAATTTGGAGCAGACAATTATTCGATTTGGTTACATTCTGGGGGCGCACGTTGTAAACATTCGTGGAAACGAAGAACGTATGTAAGCTTTAATAAAAAAGCACCATTAGGAAGTGCAAAGGTTTCAGAAATAACCAAACAAATTGGAGAAAAATACGGATATACGGTTAAAAATAATCCTTTAGTAAGTATAGAGCCACACAACACACCAACAAAAGGGTATAGTCCTAATAATCCAAACACAAGAAAATACTGGGAATAATGGCAAAAGCACTATTAATAAGCAGACAGGACGCGATTCGTTTTACAAATATGAACGGAAACATAGACACGGATAAATTTATTCAGTACGTTTCGATCGCACAAGATATTCATATTCAATCAATGTTAGGAACTAAACTACTTGAGAAGATACAAGCAGATATAATCGCAGGAACTTTAGTAAATCCATACAAAGACTTATTAGAAATTTACATAAAGCCTGCCTTAATTCACGCCAGTATGTTAGAGTTCTTGCCTTTTAGTGCAGTAACTATTGCAAACAAAGGCGTATATAAACACGGAGCAGAAAATTCAGAAACAGTAAGTAAAGAAGAGATAGATTTTTTAGTAGAAAAACAACGGCAGACTTATATGCACTACAAAGAAAGGTTTGTAGATTATATATGCGACAATAGTAGCACGTTTCCAGAATTTAATACAAATACAGGAAGTGATATGAATCCAAACGAAGACACTAACTTTAGTGGATGGGTACTATGAAGAAACACTATACACCAAAAGAAAAGAACGTAAAACGTTTACAGACGTTTTTAAATAAATATTATGGCAGAAATAAAGATCAGCGACCTAACGGCAAAGAGTGCTAATTTAGCAAACACAGATTTATTTGTTATTGCAGAATCTGATGGCGCTGGTGGCTTCGTATCAAAGAAAATCACAGGTGCAGAAATATCGGCTATTGCAGGAAGTAACATTTATCTTGTAGATGGCACGGTTAGAGGCAACAGAACGGTAGATTTAAACGGTGTTTACTTGGCTTTTCAAAATAGTGGCGCAGATGTATTAAAAATTAGTGGAGCTGATGTTATAAGCTTTAATAATGCTTATTCATTTCCTACGGCAGATGGAACTGCTGGACAAGTTCTCAAAACTGATGGTGCAGGAACTTTATCTTTTAACCAACCAACGACAGGATTATATGCACAAACGGTAACAAGTGCAGTACTAACAAACACAACAACAGAAACGAGTATAGTAGGAAGTGGAGTAGGAAGTTTAACAATACCAGCTAATCACTTTGTAGTTGGCGATTCTTATCACGCAAAAATAGGTGGCGAAATTTCAGCACAAAATGGCGACGATATCACAATAAGAATAAAAAGTGGTGCAGCAGTATTAGCAACAACAGGCACTATTTCTTTAAGTCCAACGACAGGTTTAGGTTGGGAATGTGAAATAGATTTCACAATAGCAGCTATTGGTGCAACAGGAAGTATTTGTACAAATGGAAATTTTGCATATACACGAAACACAGGTGGTTTAGAGGGTTATGTATTTCAAGATGTTGAAGCCTTTGATTCAACTATTGCAAACACTTTAGATATTACGGCAGAATGGGGACAAGCTAAAACACAAGACGAAATACATAGTGCAAACTTTGTATTACATAAAACTTATTAAAAATGGCAAATACGATATATTGGGGACAGGCAGCAGTAAATAATACAATAGGATTTGGACAAGGTGCTAAAATAGGTAGCTCATCTTTCAGCAATACTAAATCAATAGAATTAGTGGCTGGAATAGATGATTATGCAGATGGTAGCACAACTTATTCAGAACTCAATGGCACAACAAAAGCAACTTTTAGTATGTGGGTTAAGCCAACTTTAGGAAGCACCGTTGTATTATCAAGGGTTTCAGATTCTACAAGTTCAACGGCTTTTGTTTATCAATTAGTTGTTATTGCAAGTGGAGAAGTTTTAATGCAAATAGGAGATACAACAAGAAGAGCAAGAACAGGAAGCACTGTATTAACAGATAGCGTATGGAATCATATTTTAGTTTGTTATGATGGCACACTTTCAAATGGAAGCAAAACAAAGATTTTTATTAATGGAGTAGATGCAACAGATTCAGATGGAACAACTGCAACAAGTTTAGTAAATGCGAATTATCCATTAAGTATAGGTAGACGTGACCAAACACCAACATATTATTATGATGGATTTATGGATGAAATAGCTATATGGAGCGCAACGGATTTAAGAAATGATGCAACTACAATTTACAATTTAGGTGTTCCAAATAATATAAATGATAACGGATTGACTGCACCAACAACTTGGTTTAGATGTGGAGATGGAGATACTGCACCAACAATCACCGATAACGGAACGAGTAGCTACGATTTAACAATGCAAAACTTTAGTGCATTTTCAACTGATGTACCTACATAAAAACGAACGATATGAGTAACACAATAGACTGGGGTAAAATACATTATAATAGTTGGAGTCCAGAAACCAACTTAACAGGAACAGGTGCAACACCAAGTTTTGACAACACAAAATCTATATTGCTTGGTGGAATTGATGACTATGTAGATTGTGGCAATCCTGCAAGTCTACAAATCACTAACACGATGACGTTAAGTGCTTGGGTAAAAACAACAGATACATCAGCAGGAGAACAAATAATAGCAAAAGATGGAATATCTGGTGGAACACGAAGTTTTATACTTCAGAGAAATGGTAGCGTAGGGAGATTTTTAGTATTCAAATCTGGATCAGTTTCGTCTGTTTCAAGCACTACAACAATCAATGATGGTAACTGGCATCATATAATGGGTGTAAATGACGGAACAGACTTGAAAATATATTTAAACGGAACACTTGAAAATACTAATGTTGGAGGGGGTGGTACTTTTGATAGTGCAACTGGAAATATTTATATAGGTAGAAGAGGTGGCGGTCCTGCACAACGTGGCTATTTTACAGGAAACATTGACGAGGTTTCGGTTTGGAATACTGATGAAAGTGCAAATGCAAGTGCAATAGGTGGAACAATACCAACAGATTTAAGTACATACAATCCAATTTCTTGGTGGCGTTGTGGAGATGGAGATACTGCGCCAACTTTAACAGATAATGGAAGTGGAGGCAACGATGCAACAATGGAAAGCTTTAGTACATTTTCAACTGATGTACCAACATAAAAACAAATAAAAAAATGAATTTAACATACGCAATATTATCAATAGGAGATATTTTAAACATCGACTTTTCACAGGTTGAAGAATCTAACGAAAACACGGTAAGAATAAGTTTAGATGGACTTGAATTTGTAATTAAGTATACAACCATACCAACTTTTATAGCTGATGGAAGTGTACTTCCTTTACAAATACTAAACTATAAAGAATGTTTGGCACTTATGCAGACGCCAGAATGGAGTGAAGAAATACCTGTTGAGTAATGGATATTAGAAACCATCAAAACGTACTTGCAGTCTTATATTTTCTTGCTGGATGCTTCTGTGCATTTTCTTGTATGTTTACAAGTACAGAATTACACGTACAGGCGTTTGGTGTATTTCTATTATTTAAAATTATTTGGCTTATAACGGAACAACTTTAGAATGAAAACACAACTCTATATACTGACAACTAAACTTAAACTTTATTCAACTAAACTGATGGCTATTATTCTTTCGTTTTTTTTACCTATTGTTGGTATTCTTATTCTTATTGCAGCTTCTGTTATTTTAGATACAATTACAGGTATCTGGAAAGCCAAGAAACTTAAACAACCGATAACAAGCAGAAGACTATCTGCTATAATATCAAAGATTTTACTTTATGAAGCAACCGTTATGTTGTTTTATGCTATGGATAAATTCTTATTAAACGATATTGTTCTTTCGTTTTTTAGTATCGAATTACTTACTACTAAAATATTGGCTTTAACAATGGTTTCTATTGAAGTTATTTCTATCAATGAAAACTACAAGGCAGTAAAAGGCATTGATTTGTGGGCATCTTTAAAGAACTTATTTGCAAGAGCAAAGGAAGTAACAAGCGATTTTAAAAACATTAATGAGAAAGATAAATAAGATAATTATTCATTGTACGGCAACGCCAGAAGATAGACCTCACGATGTCGCAGACATAACAAGGTGGCATTTGGCACGAGGGTTTAATACAATAGGATACCATTACCTCATACATCTTGATGGAAAAATAGAGAAAGGAAGACCAATAGAAAAACAAGGGGCGCATTGTTCTGGACAAAATAGAAATTCAATCGGTATTTGTTACGTTGGTGGAATGACTAAAGATATGAATAAAGCAAAGGACACAAGAACGAAAGAACAAAAGGATTCATTAATTTATCTGATGCACGAATTAATCTATAAATATAACAAAGATATGACTATACACGGACACAACGAATTTGCAAACAAAGCGTGTCCAAGTTTTAACGTACAAGAAGAATATGCGAATTTATAGCCTTATCTTCGTTCTAACGTTGTTTTCTTGTTCAGCGAAGTATCACTATAACAAAGCACTTAAACGTGGCTTACAAGTCACACAAACAAGCGACACGATAAGAATAGCTACAATAGATTCTATTGCAGTAATAAAACACGATACAATAGTATACGAACACTTTTATAGTTCTAAAGATACAATCATAGAATACAAGACCGTATATGTGCCACAAACAAGGTTAGAAACACGAATAGAATACAAGCTAAAACGTGACACGTTAAGAATGATTACAAGAGTAGAAGTACAAAAAGCAAAGGCACAAGTTAAAGAAAATAAAAAACCTAAATATTTTGGAATGTTAATATTTGCTATAATATTTTTTGCAGTTGTATGGATAGTTAACAAATTATTTAATAAATATCTATGAAAGT
>Ga0075468_10001549_pt1 | contig 9818 bp, 10 predicted proteins | sample DEB08_DNA_12_FD_77578 | JGI IMG/M metagenome (GOLD analysis project Ga0075468, IMG submission 77578) | Aqueous microbial communities from the Delaware River and Bay under freshwater to marine salinity gradient to study organic matter... | ecosystem: Environmental > Aquatic > Marine > Coastal ...
GGACGTATGGAAAAGCACTTGGTGGAGCCTCTGGTGGATTTACAGCAGCTCGAAAAGAAATCGTGGATATTTTAAGACAACATTCTCGACCTTATTTATTTTCAAACACCTTAGCACCAGCCATTGTTGGAGCTACACTTCAGGTTTTAGACATGATTTCTGACTCCAATGAATTAAGAGACAAATTAGAAGCAAGCACCACCTTTTTTCGTTCTGAAATGACCGCAGCAGGATTTGACATTGTACCAGGCATTCATCCCATTGTACCCATTATGTTGTACGATGCCCCTTTAGCTCAAGAATTTTCTGAGAAACTCTTGGAAGAAGGCATTTATGTGATCGGTTTTTTCTTTCCAGTCGTGCCAAAAGACAAAGCTAGAATTAGAGTGCAATTGTCTGCAGCGCATGACAAAGAACACATTCAAAAAGCCATCAATGCATTTATTAAAGTTGGAAAAAAATTAAAAGTTATTTAATATATTGCAATATATTCGGGATGTGGCGCAGTCCGGTTAGCGTACACGGCTGGGGGTCGTGTGGTCGCAGGTTCAAATCCTGTCATCCCGACAAGCAGATACTTGACTTTGTAAAAGTCTGTTATTTTATTGGTCTTTGTGTCAAATTTAGTTTGAGTAATAAAGACCAATAAAATGACTCTGATGCGGCAGCATCAAGTATCTATTTGCAACAAATACGATGTAAATGGATTCTCTAAATCCTGTCATCCCGACTAAAAATTGTAGTCTTTTTCATTTTATATAATTAACTTGTGTTTTACAAGTATAAGTTTTACCTTGTTCGCTCAACCAATTTAATTTTTTAATATGAAAAAACAACTCCTTATTATTTTAACATTCTGTCTATCAACAGTCGTTTTTGGACAACGAAATTCTAAACAAGAATACTGGAACACATGGCGTTTTACTCCAAAAACGGATATGGTTAAGAAATTTGAATCTGCTGTAGCACTCAAAACAAAAACATTTAATTCAAGTCCTGAGCTAGGGATTTTTACATACAAAGTCATTACAGGTCCAAACAGTGGTATTTACGAAAGAGTTGAAGCCAACAAAAAACCAGCGGATTACGATGTGGACCGTTCAGTTGAAGGGGCGTATTGGGACAAAAATGTTGCGAAATACATTGCAAATGAACAAGGTCAAAAAAGATGGCAACGTCTAAAAAATGGGTCGTATAATTTTGATCCTGAAACAGGAACTCCATCAAAATACATCTCCAGAACAGTATATGATGTAAAGGCCGATAAAATAATGCACTTTAGAAGATTTATGTCAAGAATCACTGAAATCCTGACGTTAAGAGAAATGGATGTCAATGTACTTTTATTTAGACTTGTGAGCGGTGGAAGTAGAAATCAATTTGTAAGAGTTGTTGGCTTTTCGAGTTATGAGCGTATGATGAAATCAAGTGAAACGACTTGGGAAGAAGACTACAACAAATTATTTGGTTGGGGTTCATGGTCAGAAGACATCGCAAATTTTGACGCCTCTCTTGAAATGTATGGCGAAAAAGTAGAAACACTTCAACTCATGCCAGCGCTTTCTTCTGGAATGATGAACTAATGAAACCAATAACTTTTAAATATATAATAGAATGAAAAAATTAATTTTTACACTTTTACTCGCGGCAACAACGGGGTTAAACGCTCAAATAATGGTTGTAAATGAAATAGAAACGGAATCTCCAGAAAATTTCTCAACTATGGTGACGCAATGGATGACAGCCATCAAAACAACCCTAGAAATTGAGGAAGCCAAGACATATACATTTGCAGAACCTGGAACCAAAAAGATTCAGTTTCTACAATTTCATGAATCGTTGACCGACATGATTGCGTACATGAATACACAAGATGAAAATCAAGAAAAAATATGGAAAACCTTACAAAGCATGGAGCCACTTCCAGAAGGAACTGTAGATATGTTTAATGATGTAACCAGTTTTAAAGAGTCCTCTGTTTGGGAATTTATGCCCGAGCTAAGCACCACTCCTGAAACTTGGACCATTCTTTCCAGAGCAGAAAAAGACGAGCAGTTTTACAGACGTGTTCAATATGTCAATGTGAAAATGAATTCAGACAATGCTTATGAAGATTGGAACAAAAAAATGAATGCGCTTGATAAAAAATTAGGCATCAGTTACCATTACGCGATCTTCAAATCTGTGTTTGGAGCTAAGGACGCAGACTACATGGTGATGTGTATCGATAAATCTCAGTTCGAATACTTTAGCAACTGGGAAAAACGTACAGAAATTAGAGAGCAAAGCGCAGAGTACAAAGCATTGGTAGGCGAGCTTTCAATCAGCCAATGGTCGATAATTAGTGAGTTTACATGGAATCGTATTTTAGAATTAACATTCTAATTTACTGATTTTTATATTTTATAAGGAGGGGGATTCCCCCTCCTTATTTATGTCAAAAATTTGTTAAAATTGATGTATTTGTTATTAAACATAATAAGTTTGTATTCACTCAAATCTATCAATTATGAGAGCCAACAGATCCCAATGCCCTTTGGTAAATGTTCTTGACATCGTAGGAGACAAATGGACTTTAATCATTGTCAGAGACTTGTTTTTAGGAAAGAAAACATTTACTGAATTCATGAATTCTCCCGAAAAATTTGCCTCAAACATTTTAAGCAACCGCTTAGAATATTTAATCAATCACGGAATGCTTGAGGTGATAAAACTTCCACACGATAAAAAAACAAAAATATACTACCTAACCGATAAAGGGGTGGATTTGTATCCGATCCTTTATGAAATGATGTATTGGAGCAAGCGAAATTTAAACGAAGAATTTGGACCTTTAGGCGTCAAGTTTTTTAAAGATTCCAAAAGGCTCTCATCGAAAACGTTTATCAAAAGAACCCAATCTAAATACATCCAAGCTAGAGATGAGTTTTTAAACGTTTAAAGTATTTTATTCGCTTCTTTTTATTAAATTGCATTTTGCAAGTATTTATAAACCAATTTAATAAAATCAAAATGAAAAAATTACTTTACACATTAACTTTTTGCTCAAGTTTATTTTTAACGGCGCAAACTGCAGGCGTGTTTTTAGGAGAAGGTGAAGACAATGGAAAATCATTTACAATCGGAAGTGATGCTTCTGTTGAAACCGTAAAAACAATAGCAAAGGATTATAGCTCCAAAGATGCAACAGCACTTTTGTCTAGTTACACAAAAGAATTTTCAGACCGAGCGATGGACTGGTCCACAAAATGGTTAGGATCTATGGAAACAATTACAATGAATCCTTACATGATCATCCCTGTGAAAATGGAAGGCTCAGAAAACACAATGGTGTTAACATGGTCTACTGAAGACAGAGATTTTAAAGACGGTTCAAAAGAAGATTTAGACCTCATGGAAATCTTTACAGTTGACAAAGACAATAAAGTGACTGCATTTTCTCAATGGGTTCAAAGGTTGGAGACAAGTAACTTTGGCTTGAACTACGGTGGAAAATTCATCGGAGACGGTACCTCAGAATGGTCTGGAAGACCTTTGGTATTTTCAAACAGAGGCGAAGTTGAAGCGATCGAAACATTAGTTGCGGCTTATAATAACAGGGATGCAGAAGCTTGTAATGCAGTCTTTGCTGAAGATGCTGAGTTTTTGGATTCTGAAGGAAATACAATGATTTTAACTAAAGAATTGTGGCAATCGATGTTTACAAGCTTTACAGAGCTGTCATGGGAAGTGAAATCAATCGTTCCATTAAAAATTCAAAATACAGATACAGAATCTGGAGTGACTGTTTTTTCAAGAGAAAGAAGAGTTCATGCAGACGGAACTGTTTGGGAAAAGGAACTTGTAGAATGGTTCTATTTTAATAAAGATGGAAAAATTGCAAGAGCAACACAATACGAAAGAAGCTTGCCAAAAGAATAAGGGATTTAATTTTATAAATCTCACAAAGCCCAACCTTAAACGGTTGGGTTTTTTTGTGCTCTACTAATGAATTTGAATATTAACATTTACTTATTAGACAGTAATTTAATTTTTTCATTAAATTGCACACTAAATTCCTACTAAAATTATGAAAAAGCTCGCAACACTTTTATTGTTTTTAATCAGTTTTTCTGGGTTTTCTCAGATCATAAATTCTGTAAAATGGGAATTTGGATCTGAAAAAATTTCAGAAACAGAATACGACCTTATTTTCGTCGCTAAGATTGAATCCCATTGGGCACTTTACTCACAATTTGTAGAAGAGGGTGGGCCTTTACCAACCGTTTTTTCATTTCAACCAGCTCCTGGTTTTGAGCTAATTGAACAGGTGAAGGAATTAGAGGTAAACAAAGTGACGCAACACGACCCCGTGTTTGACATGATCGTTTCAAAATATTATGACAAAGCCATTTTTAAGCAACGCATCAGCGTAAAATCTCCCGAATTTAGTATCAGTGGGAATATTGATTTCATGACCTGTGACGATACAAAATGCACTTATTTACCAGACAATCCATTTACCTTTAACTATTCTGCTGAAGCTGGCTTTGTAATTGTTGGAGGTACGCCAGTATCCGATTCGGAAGTTTCTGAGAATGCCGATCAGATTTTATATGGAATGTCGTTCGATTCCATTTCAAAAGCCTTGGTGAAATGTAGTACACAATTAACCTCGTTATCACAGGATATCAAAGCGTCCAACAACTCATTATGGAAAATTTTCGGATTGGGTTTCCTTGGCGGATTATTAGCACTTTTAACCCCTTGTGTATTTCCAATGATTCCTTTGACTGTTAGTTTTTTCACCAAAAAAGGGGGTGATGGCACTCAAAAAGGCGGCGTCTCCAAAGCTATCTTATATGGTTTTTTCATCGTACTGGTTTACCTCGCACTCAGCATTCCGTTTCACTTATTAGATTCTGTCAACCCCGATATCTTAAATGAAATCTCCACCAATGTGTGGTTGAATGTCATTTTCTTTGTCATCTTTATATTTTTTGCCTTTTCATTTTTCGGCTATTACGAACTTACTTTGCCATCTAAATGGACAAATTCGACGAGTAAAGGCGAAGGTATAGGTGGAGTTTTAGGCGTCTTTTTTATGGCATTGACTTTATCCATTGTATCCTTTTCATGTACAGGCCCTATTCTTGGCTCCTTGCTTGCAGGCTCCCTTTCGGCAGATGGTGGTGCTTGGCAACTGACCGCTGGAATGGCAGGTTTTGGAGTGGCACTTGGCTTGCCTTTTGCATTATTTGCGATGTTTCCAAACATGCTAAAAGCCCTTCCGAAATCTGGGGGATGGCTCAATACAACCAAAGTTATTTTAGGATTTTTAGAACTCGCTTTGGCCTTTAAATTCCTCTCCAACGCCGATTTAGTAAAACACTGGGGGCTCCTTAAAATCGAAGTCTTTTTAGGGATTTGGATTGTTGTGTTTGCCGGACTAGCACTCTATATTTTTGGTAAACTCAAATTCCCACACGATTCTCCCCTAAAAAAATTATCCTTTTTTAGGCTGAGTTCGGGCGTTTTAGTATTCGCCTTTGTGGTCTATTTAGGATCTGGATTTAGGGTGAATAAAGAAACGCAAACATTCACGCCACTCACATTATTAAGTGGATTGGCACCGCCCGTTGGTTACAGCTTTTTGTATCCAAACGACTGCCCTAATAATTTTGAATGTTTCAAAGATTTAAAAGAAGGTATTGCTTACGCTCAAAAAGTAAACAAACCCATCTTACTTGATTTCACCGGATATGCCTGTGTAAATTGTCGTAAAATGGAAGAACATATTTGGCCAAAAGCATCTATCAAACCTTACTTTGAAAACGACTATGTCTTAATTTCTCTTTATGTAGATGATAAAAAAGAATTGCCAGAAGATCAAAAACTAACAGTTGAACGCCTTGGAGGTGGGACCCGTGTCTTAGAGAATTACGGACATAAATGGGCGCATTTTCAAACACAATTTTTCCAATCCAATTCCCAACCCTACTACGTGTTGTTAGATTCGAATGGGAAACAGCTGTTAAACGAGCCCGTTGGTTACACGCCAGATGAAGAGGATTACAAAGCCTTTTTAGATTGCGGACTTGAGGTTTTTGAAACGCTTTAATAAATTAGTGTAAATCAAAACATTAATTTTCAGTAACTTTGAAATAAATATAACAACGAACCAATGCTCGACAGCTTTTTAAAATTTTTAGAATTAGGACTTTATCATATTGTGAGCTTTAAAGGCTATGACCATATTTTATTTTTAGTGGTCCTATCGATCCCCTATCTTTTTAAAGACTGGAAACGCTTGCTGTTTTTAATATCGTCTTTTACGCTAGGGCACACCCTAAGTTTGTTGTTAGGAGTTTACGACATCATAAATTTAAAGAGCAATGTGATCGAGTGGTTGATTCCGTTTACCATCATTATCATGGCACTTTACAATGTGTTTACCACCGGGAAAGCATCCAAACAATCCAACCCAATCATAATATTTAGCCTCGTTTTATTTTTTGGATGTATTCACGGTTTAGGATTTGCCAACGCTTTTGAGTCGATGGTAACTGCAAATGAAAGCACCTTATTATCCGTATTGGAATTTGCCTTAGGAATTGAAATTGGACAATTTGTAATTGTCTTCTGTATCTTATTTTTCGGATTCTTAGGACAAACTATTTTTAGGTTCTCTGTTCGGGATTGGGTGATGGTACTTTCTGCCGTTGTGATTGGACTCATGCTCCCTTTGATTTTTAACAGTCCCCTTTTTTCTTAAGTAATTAATTTCACCCCTTTTTATGACCACACAAAAGCAACTTAAATACGACAAAGCTTATCTCAGAATGGCTTCAGAATGGGGAAAATTGTCGTACTGTAAACGCAAACAGGTAGGTGCTATTATTGTTAAAGACCGCATGATTATTTCTGACGGATATAACGGAACGCCTACGGGTTTTGAAAATTTTTGTGAAGACGAAGAAGGATACACCAAATGGTATGTTTTGCATGCCGAAGCCAATGCCATTTTAAAGGTCGCTGCCTCCACACAATCGTGTCATGGTTCCACCTTATATATTACCTTATCCCCTTGTCAAAGTTGCAGCAAATTAATTCATCAAGCGGGGATTACTCGTGTGGTTTATAGCCAAGCCTATAAAGATCTTTCGGGAGTTGAGTTTCTAGAAAAAGCGGGCATTCAAGTTGAATTACTAACCCTGTAATTCGATGACATTAAATCAAAAACACCTACCTTTTTTTGTTGCAGTTCTTTTGGCGATAGGCATTTATATCGGCTCAAAATTAAGCACTAATATTTCAAGTCCTTATGCAAGCACTAAAAATATCAGCAAACAAAAATTAAATAGACTCATTGATTATTTAGAATATGAGTACGTTGATCCTGTGGATACAGACAGCATTGTTGAAGGTTTTATTGAGACCGTTTTAAAGAATCTAGATCCACATTCATCATACATCCCAAAACAAGATTTAGTGTCGGTCACTGAAAACATGAAAGGCGATTTTATAGGAATTGGCGTCAGTTTTTATAATTATAAAGACACCATCACCGTCATTCGACCGATTGAGGGCGGCCCAAGTTTTCGGGCTGGTATTCTGGCTGGCGATCGTATTTTAATGGCAGATGATGACACAATTTATGGTCAGAATTGGAGTGAAGCCAAAGTCATTGAAAGACTCCGAGGTGAAAAAAATTCTAAAGTCCAATTAAAAATCAAACGTGCAGGTGTTGACAGTTTATTGAATTTTGAAATCATACGTTCCAAAGTGCCCATTAAAAGTGTGGAAGCTTCTTATATGGTCAATCCAACGCTTGGATACATTAAAATCAATCGGTTTGCAGAAAGCACCTATCTAGAATTTGAAAAAATATTTGAGGATTTAATATCTCAAGGGGCCTCAGATTTAGTGTTGGATTTTCGAGACAATCCAGGTGGGTTTTTGCAAATCGCCGAACAAATTGCAGATGAGTTTTTAGAAGATGGAAAACTCATTTTATTTACCAAAAACAAAACCAATGAAACCACAGAAAGTTTTGCGACAACCAAAGGTCGTTTTGAGCAGGCTGAGGTGTATGTGCTGATCAATGAAAACTCAGCATCTGCCAGCGAAATTGTAGCAGGAGCACTTCAGGATAATGACAGAGGCACTATTGTTGGCCGTCGCTCTTTTGGAAAAGGATTGGTTCAGCAAGAAATGGACTTGGGCGACGGCAGTGCAATTCGCTTGACAACTTCTAGGTATTACACGCCAACAGGGCGTTCCATACAGCGTTCGTATGCTAACGGATCAGAAGCGTATTACGATGATTACTATGAGCGCTTAGAAGACAGGGTTTCGGACACACTGAAGTCAGAAGGGATCGCCGACAGTCTTACATTTACAACCCCCAAAGGGAAAATTGTGTACGGTGGTGGTGGTATTATTCCAGATGTTTATGTGCCTTATGATGTGAATTTCAATAACGACATTGTTGAATTTCTAAAAACTACGGGCGTTATGGATTTCTTTGTGTTTGAGCATTTGGACGGTCAGCGTGACCAGTATTCAGCACTTTATGAAGCAGAATTTTTAAGCACTTTTGAAATTTCGGAGGCAATTTATCAGCAATTTGTAGTCTATTTTTCAGAGACTACAAAACTTGAAAATGACACGTTCGATATTTACAAAGACTCTATAAAAAGGCTTTTAAAATCTGCCTTTGCAAAACAACTTTTTGGAGACAATACAGCAGCCAAAATCTTGAGCTCATTTGATCCCATGTTGCAAAAAGTAAAGGACTTAGAATCCTTAATTTCAGATTAAGATTTTTCTTTTACCGTTCGATCTATCTTTTTAACAATCCTCCATATTGTGAATAACAGAATGGCGCATCCACCCGCTAATGCAGTGATGATGGCTGTATAACTTTCCTTTTCAAAAGGAGCGTCAAAGTTGATTTTTGTAAGGTTGAATGCAATAATCCCAAAAGCCAATACCGATAATAAATAAGTTAAGAGTCGCATGTTATAATAAAAATTTAATATTAGAAGTAAATAATTTTACGGCAATTGCCAAGAGCACAACGCCAAACACTTTTCGTATGATATCGATCCCATTTTGTCCAATAAACCGTTCGATTCGATTCGAGGTTTTAAGGACGATAAAAATCACGATCACATTCACGATGACCGCAACGATGATGTTTTCTGTATGAAATTCAGATTTTAAAGACAAAAGAGTTGTAAGGCTTCCAGGTCCAGCAATCAAAGGGAACGCCAACGGAAATACCGAGGCATTCATATTAGTGCCCTCTTCTTGTTTGTAGAGGGTAATTCCGAGGATCATTTCGAGTGCAATAAAAAACAAGATAAATGCACCCGCGACTGCAAATGAATGTACATCGATGCCAATAAGTTTCAGGATGCTGTCTCCCAAAAACAAAAATATGATCATGATAATTCCTGCAATAACCGAGGCTTTTTCACTTTGAATATGACCTGCTTTCTTGCGCAAATCAATAATAATAGGGATGTTTCCCACAATGTCAATCACTGCGAAAAGCACCATAAATGCCGTTAAAACTTCTTTAAAATTGAAATTCATGATTACAAATTATTTTTATGCAAAGGTGGAATAAATAATTATAATCACAAGTTTATTTTGAGCGATTATTTAGGCTTAAAATGTTCACAATTAACAGTATATTTGGCGCATGTTTCAAATAGGAAAAACCATTGTGTCGGAAGACATTATCGAGAAAGATTTTTTATGCAATCTGAGTGCTTGTAAAGGTGCCTGTTGTGTGGATGGCGATGCAGGGGCGCCCTTAGAAGCTGCCG
>Ga0075468_10001550_pt1 | contig 9817 bp, 9 predicted proteins | sample DEB08_DNA_12_FD_77578 | JGI IMG/M metagenome (GOLD analysis project Ga0075468, IMG submission 77578) | Aqueous microbial communities from the Delaware River and Bay under freshwater to marine salinity gradient to study organic matter... | ecosystem: Environmental > Aquatic > Marine > Coastal ...
TTACTTCAGCTTCAACTGTAGCTTCAACTGTAGCTTCAACCGCAACAGGCTCAACCACTGCCGCTTCAACCTCAGCCGCTGCCGGTTCAGCGGTAACTGGGCTAACTGCAGTTGTGACTTCGCCGTCTGTCGTCCCGGGCTCTTCGACTAGCGGGCTGGGAGCGATCTCAACCTGCGGCTGTGATGCCTGTGCATTCGCAGCTGCGCGCTTTTCCAATTCTGCCTGCAAGCGCGTTGGCTCGACAGCCGCCGTTTCGCTGTTTGCTGGCGTTATTGTCACGTTTTCTGCCGGCGTATTCGTTGCCTGTGCTTCGGCAGCCTTGTTGAGTGTTGCGCTTGTAGATTCAGTCACAGCATCACTGGCTACTCTGGGGCTGCGTTTACGCTGGCCCGAACGCTGTCGGCTACCTTGATTACGCTTGTCGCTGTCCGCGGGACCTTGATCGCCGGCCGCGGGTCGTTCGGGCCGTTTTCTGGTATTTTCAGCTCGTTTTTCGACGCTAGTTTCGTCGGCTTGAGCCGCTTCACGAGTTTTGTCGGCGTTTCTACGATTACGAGGTGGCCGACTGGGCTTGTCGGTCGCGGCATCCTCCTTAGGCGTGGATTTCGCTTGGTTGTCAGGGCGGGGTTCGCGGTTTTCCGTACGATTGCGACTATCAGGGCGTCGACGTGCTCCACGACCGCCACGATTTTGGTTTGATTTCTTTTCGGTTTTTGCTGGGACCGTTGGCGCTTCGGCGGCTTCTTCACTCGCAAACATCGCCAATAATCGAGTCAGCAGCCCGGGTTTCTTCGGCTTCGCTTCAGCGGCAACCTTAGTCTTTGGTGTCGGTCGAGCAGAAGTGTTAGCCGGATGGGGTATGGCCTGCACAGCTGCACGTTCAACTGGTATCGGTTTGATTGTTGCCGCCGGGGCTGCAGCTTCGAGCTCCGATGCTATCTCATAGCTGGCTTCGGAGCCGTCATCGTCTGTTGCTTTGATTCTTTCAACCCGATAGTGGGGTGTTTCCAAGTCGGCTGAAGGAACAATAACGATCCGAACTTCAGTTCGTGCTTCAATGCCTGTTAAGTCACCGCGCTTTTCGTTGAGCAAGTAAGAGGCTACTGAAATTGGCAGAAAGGCACGAATCTCTGAACTCGTCTCTTTCATTGCTTCTTCTTCGACCAGGCGCATGATTGCTAAGGCGGAGGATTCAACGTCACGAATTGAGCCTAGCCCACTACAGCGAGGGCAGACGATACCGCTGGTCTCACCCAATGATGGACGCAAGCGCTGGCGGGACATTTCCAGTAGGCCAAAGCGAGATATACGCCCGACCTGAACTCTGGCTCGGTCAACTTCCAGAGCATCGCGCATTCGGTTTTCCACTGCGCGCTGATTTTTCGGAGAATTCATGTCAATGAAGTCAATGACGACCAAGCCGCCGATGTCACGCAGACGCATCTGTCGACAAATTTCATCAGCGGCTTCCAGGTTGGTATTTAAAGCGGTCTCTTCTATGTCCGCGCCCTTGGTTGCCCTGGATGAGTTGATATCGATCGACACGAGTGCTTCAGTTGGGTCAATGACTACTGAGCCACCGGATGGGAGGCGAACTTCCCGTTGAAATGCAGACTCGATCTGGCCTTCGATCTGGTAACGGCTGAATAATGAGACGTCACTATCGTAGTACTTAATCCGCGATGAGAATTGCGGCATTACCCGCTCAACCCATTCGGTAGCCTGGTCAAAGGCATCTTTGGTGTCAATCAGGATCTCGCCGATGTCGTCTCGCAAATAGTCGCGAATCGCCCGTATGATAATGTTGTTTTCCTGGTAGATCAGGAACGGTGCTTTGGCCGAATCAGCGGCTGTCGCGATCGTACCCGCCAAGGTAATGAGGTAGTCAAGATCCGATTGGAGCTCCTCTGCAGACCTGCCAACACCTGCAGTGCGGATGATCGCGCCCATATTCTTCGGAATCTCGAGCTGTGACATGGCGTCTTTAAGCTCTGTGCGTTCTTCGCCCTCGATACGTCTTGAGATGCCGCCCGCTCGCGGGTTGTTGGGCATCAGGACCAGGTAGCGACCGGCGAGGCTGTAGAACGTAGTGAGGGCTGCACCCTTATTGCCCCGTTCTTCTTTCTCGACCTGAACAATGATCTCGGTCCCTTCCTTGACAACATCCTTGATGTTGACGCGGCCGGCACCTTTGGCACCAGCGCCGGTGAAGTACTCGCGGGAAATTTCTTTTAGCGGCAAAAAGCCGTGCCGATTGGCACCGAAATCGATAAAGGCTGCTTCAAGACTCGGTTCTACCCGAGTAATTCGCGCCTTATAGATGTTGGCTTTTTTCTGCTCTCTGGAGCGGTTTTCGATGTCGAGGTCAAACAGTTGTTGGCCATCGACCATAGCGACTCTCAGTTCTTCACTGTGGGTCGCGTTAATTAGCATTCTTTTCATTACGATATCACTTATTCGAGGCGTTCCTGCGCCACAAACCCGCAAATCGTCAAATCTATCTTGGTAAGTACCGTTGTTTAAAAACTAAAGCAGGTCTCCATAAATGTTTATTGTACGTTCTTGTACTTCCGTTCATGTTAATATCCCCCGCTGATTTTAGGGGTGGCTGATTGATATTAACCACGAGTCATTACGTGTGTTGACGGGTAGTCGAAGTCCTCTATTTAGAAACAATAAAGCCAGTAACAATAAAGCATCAATAAACTGATTTGATGAATCTGGTTCGCGATGTGGTTTACGCGGTTAGTATGGTTTCAGCGATGGATTCCTTTTTCCGATCAACGAGTCGTTACAGCTTATGTCGAGAACTAGGCTCAGGCATAATGATGTAGAAGACCGCAATTCGGAACCGGACATCCGGTACTGAAAATGTATAAATTCAACTGTGAGATATTCTCAATTAAATTAACCCTGGGTTTGCCCTTGTGGATTACTTCTGGACCAGTTTGAGCGTTTCAATTCAACGGCCAAGCTGCCAGGATTATTCCTGACGTCTCTGCTAATTCGTTAGCGCTGATGAATGAAGATATCAGGTCCAAGGAATCACGCTACAATCAGGTCACACTAATGTAATCTAAAGTACTTGATCACAGTATCGTGATCACCTCACAAGTGGGCGGACGTCTGCATGATAAGGGAGTTCAGACGCAACCGCCCGCAATCATAGCAATTAATCCATGTAGGTCAAAGCCTTATAACTTTTTTGTTTTTGTCAATTGGGAACAGTGATGCATGAGTGACTCAGTCCAAATAGTAGAGATCGATGCCGATTCTGAAGGGCAGCGAGTCGATAATGTTCTGATCCGACTGTTAAAAGGCGTGCCTAAGTCCAAAATCTATCGCATCGTCCGTAAAGGCGAGGTGCGCCTTAACGGCGGTCGTGTTAAAGCGGATACGAGGGTTAAGGGAGGCGATCTCCTGCGGATCCCGCCGGTTCGTATGGCGGACCCTAGCGAGCCAGTTAGAATGCCCGATAGATTAATAAATATATTAGATAATTCAATAATTTATGAAGACAATAGGATGTTGATTGTTAACAAGCCTGCAGGGCTTGCGGTACATGGTGGCAGTGGCATTAGCAGCGGTGTGATCGAGGGTTTACGGCAGTTGCGGCCCCAAGACAAGTCGCTGGAACTTGTGCATCGGTTGGATCGCGGCACATCGGGGTGTTTGATGATCGCTAAGAAGCGCAGTCATCTGCGGCGTCTGCAAGCGCTGTTACGCAGCAAGTCAGAAGGGGAGAAAACCCGATTTGAGAAACATTATGTCGCCATCGTGCATGGCGAATGGCCCAAGCGCCGGCAGCATGTTGATGTGCCAATCCGCAAAGATACCCTGAAAGGTGGAGGCGGCGTTTGCGTGGTCGCGGTAGATGGCAAGCCGTCGCTGACTGAAGTGGATGTGATAAGGCAAAATAAGACCTACAGCCTGTTAGCGGTCAGACCGATCACTGGCCGGACGCACCAGATTCGGGTCCATTGTCGCCACCTTAAGCATCCTGTTGTCGGCGATGATAAATACGGCAATGAGTTGCTTGATCGACAGTTAAAGGGGTTGCTGGGCCATGACCGACTGATGCTCCATGCCGCAGAGTTACGAATTCCCGGGTTTGAAAAAGGCGAGAAGGCGATTCACGTTCGTGCCGAGCCAGATGCCGGAATGCTGAAGCTTATGGACTCTGTAAATTAATTAAATCAAATAGATAAAGCTGAAACTTAAAGTTAGTTAAGCGAGTCTATTTGATACTCTCGAAGCCGTTGAGCGAGGCGCATCAAAGGCAGGCCGTAAAGGGTATTGATGTCCCGGCCGCGGGTTGCCTCCATAAGTGCGATCCCCAGGCCTTCGGCCTTGACGCTGCCTGCGCAGTCAAAAGGCTGTTCGAGCTCGAGATAGCGATCAATCTCACCGCCAGACAAAGGCCGGAACTTTACGGCGTAGTCTTCGTGTTCCAATACCAATATAGCGCCGGCACAAGCGAGGCAAAATGCGCTGGTATAGGTGACCCATTGGTCGCTGCAAAGTAGCAATTGGGCTCGGGCCCGTTGCCGGTTGCCAGGCTTGCCGAGGACCTGGTTGTTCACCACGACCACCTGATCTGAGCCGATAACGAGGTTTTTTGGTGCTATATAGAGTGGGTCGCTGGCGACTGCCATCGCCTTACCGGCGGCAAAACGTTCGGCCATGGCCACCGGGGCTTCTCCTTTTAAAGGTATTTCGTCAAAGTCGGGGCTGACCTGGATAAAGGGTACAGCCAACTTGGCGAGTATCTCGCGCCGGTATTGAGAGGTCGAAGCAAGGATTAGGGATGAGTGTGCATTGCTCATAGGTTACTGAATCTCTGTAATTTTCTTTTGACAGTCTGTGACGCGACGCCTAATATGCGCCCCTTATGTTCAAGGGCCCCCTACCAATACGGATTAACCATCGCCGACTCGTCAGCGATAACGCCAAATTGGAGGGTACCATCCCGCTAGAAAGATTCGAACGATTAATCGAATTGCTCGACGACAGAGCGGGAGATGTGCATGCCAGACTTGAGTTCAGACGCGGTTACAAGCGCAGAGGACTTGTAGTTGGCAACCTTGAAGCGTCGGTGTCAATGATCTGCCAGAACTGTATGCAAGTCGCGACAGTTGAGGTTAGTGCAGAGATTCGCTTGTTGATCGTCAACTCAGAGACGGCACTGGCGGCTTTGGCTGAAGAAGACGATGGCATTGTCTGCTTGGAGGATCAGGTATTACTGGTCGATCTCCTTGAAGATGATTTGATATTAAGCATGCCGATGGTAGGTCGACATGCAGAAGGGGAATGTGCCGTGGAAGACGTCACAGAGTCGCGCCCCATGCCGGTCGTGCCGGTAAGCCCAACGAAAGAGACATACAGGCCCTTTGCCGGGCTGACTGAATTGACGGAAGGCTTGTTCAAAAAGCATTAATAGATTTAAAAAGCGATAAAGACGATCAATCAAGGAGCTAGAAATGGCTGTTCAAAAAAGTAAGGTGACCCGCTCCAGGCGGGGCCAGCGTCGATCCCACGATTCACTCGTCGGACCTACGTTGTCAGAAGATTCAACCTCTGGTGAGACTCATCGTCGTCATCACGTCAGTGCTGACGGTTTTTACCGCGGTAAAAAGGTTGTTCATACCGCCGAAGACTGAGGGTTTTGACGGTGCGGGATGCCCCTTCGGGTTCCCTCAGTCGTCATCGTGAGCTGCAGCGCGTGGTGTGCCGGATAGGGAGCTTGTCTCTTGTACAGACACTCTTGTCCAGACACTTTTGTCCATACAACAGCGCAATGTGTAGCAAACAATGCACTCAATGTCTGACATGAATCTGGTAATCGACATAGACAGACTCCGCGCTATACACTGGTGTGGGGTATAGTTGCGTCGGTGGCAGGGTCAAATGGGAGAAGCGAGGTAATGGTTAATAAAGTAGCATTCGTCTTTCCAGGCCAGGGTTCGCAAGCGATTGGCATGTTGAGCGAGTTCGCGGCAACGCGCAGTAGTGTGCTTGATACCTTTGCTGAAGCCTCAGCGACTCTGGGCTATGATTTGTGGCAACTGATTCAAAATGGGCCTGAAGCCCAGCTTAATCAAACAGAATTTACACAACCGGCGTTGCTGGCCGCCAGTATCGCGCTATGGCGCCTGGCGCGAGAAGATGGGGTTGCCGAACCCGATATGCTTGCCGGGCACAGTCTGGGAGAGTATTCGGCTTTGATTGCGGCAGGGGTCATCGACTTTGCGGATGGGATCAAGCTGGTTCAATTGCGTGGTCAATTTATGCAAACAGCTGTGCCTTTGGGTGAAGGTGGCATGGCGGCAGTACTGGGTTTAGACGACGAGCAAGTCAGCGCTATTTGTTCTGAAATTACGCATGCCGGTGGGACAGACACCGTTGTGCAGGCGGCAAACTATAATGCCCCGGGGCAAGTGGTTATTGCCGGGAAGAATGCGGGTCTGGCCTTGGCAATTGACGCCTGCAAAGCCGCTGGCGCGAAGCGGGCTATGGCCCTGTCGGTCAGTGCGCCGTTTCATAGTGTGTTGATGCAGCCCGCGGCGGAGAAGATGGCGGTTGAATTGGCCAGAGTGGACTTTCACCCGCCAGTCGTTCAGATCATTCAAAACGTCAATGCGGATTTTTGCCAGCAGCCCGACAAGATTCGAGAAAACCTCGTGCAACAAATGACCAGCGCTGTGCGCTGGACCGAGACGATTCAGCGCATGGCCGGCGCCGGTGTGACGCGAGTTGTTGAGTGCGGACCTGGAAAAGTACTGGTGGGCTTGAATAAGCGCATTGATAAGTCGCTTGAGTCGTTAAGCATCAATTCTTTGGCGTCTTTGGCCGAAGCGACCAAGGAGTTAGGCTAATGAGCCTTGCGGGTAAAGTCGCCATAGTAACGGGTGCGAGTCGTGGAATTGGCGCGGCGATTGCCGAAGAGTTGGCGCGGTCGGGTGCGTTTGTTATAGGCACCGCGACAACTCAAGCGGGTGCCGAGCACATCTCGACCAAGCTCGGGGCACAAGGCGCCGGGTATGTACTAGACGTCAGCAGTGAAACCTCTGTAGAGGATTTTTTCGCAGCGATCAAAGACGCCCATGAAGCACCGTTGGTGCTGGTCAACAACGCAGGGATCACCCGGGATAATATCGCCCTGAGGATGAAGGCGGATGAATGGGATGCAGTGGTTAATACCAACCTGAACTCCATTTATCGAGTCAGCAAGGCTGCGATGCGGGCGATGACCAAGGCGCGTTGGGGTAGAATCATCAACGTGACTTCTGTTGTGGCGAGTATTGGCAATGGTGGGCAAAGTAATTATGCGGCAGCAAAAGCAGGTGTAGAGGGATATAGTCGGGCCCTGGCCAGTGAATTAGGCTCTCGTGGTATCACTGTGAATTGCGTTGCGCCTGGTTTTATCAAGACAGACATGACAGATGCCCTGAGCGAAGATCAAACTCAAGGGTTGTTGTCCCGGGTGCCTGCGGGTCGTCTCGGCGAGGCCGCGGAAGTCGCGGCGCTTGTGGTATTTTTGGCGGGAGAGACTGCTGGTTATATCACGGGTTCCACAATACATATCAATGGCGGATTGTACATGAATTGAGATGAAACCCAGGAGTGCATGCCCGACTTTGCGGTGACTCTCAGATCATTTATGGTAGAAGAAAAAGAAGAAAACGAAGAAAACGAAGAAAAGAGGGCATTTGCCCTGGGCATCTAAACCGAAGATGAATAAGAATGTCTGAACTGGATCAAGTGGACAAAAAGCTTGATAGGTTAACTGGCATTTTATTAAACTAGCGCAGCTTGTCTGCAACGCGTAGGAGTGACAGAAAACATGAGCACAATTGAAGAACGAGTTAGTAAATTGGTCTGTGAGCAATTGGGTGTTAAAGAAGAAGAAGTGACCTTGGACGCTTCCTTCGTTGAAGATCTCGGCGCCGACTCCCTTGACACCGTGGAACTCGTCATGGCTCTTGAAGAAGAATTTGAGACCGAAATTCCTGACGACGAAGCAGAAAAGATCACGACTGTGAAAGAAGCGATCAATTATATTAAAGCCCACGCATAGTCTGCTGGGTTTCAACTCAAAAGCCGCATTTACGATTGTGAGTGCGGCTTTTGTTTTGGTAGCAGGTACCCAATGCTTATGAGGTGACTCAGCGGCCAAGTGGCTGACCCAGTTGACTATTTGATCTGATAAGGCCTGTTGGCCAGACTTCAGCCAAGGAGATGGGCTTGAACAATCGTAGAGTTGTAATCACGGGTATGGGGATGTTGACCCCTTTGGGCGCCGCTATGGACCTGTCTTGGACCGGGCTGGTTGCTGGTAACAGCGGCATAGGGCCCATCAAGGCGTTCGATACTGCGGACTTCCCTGTCAGGTTTGGCGGCGCGGTGCCTGATTTCAACATGGACGACTACATCTCCAAGAAGGACGCGCGCCGAATGGATGGTTTTATCCAATTTGGTCTTGTCGCGGGTATTCAAGCGATGCAGGATGCCGGTCTTGAAGTCACCGATGAGAATCGCCACCGAATTGGCGTCGCAGTCGGTTCCGGAATTGGTGGTATCGTGACGATAGAAACCTGTCATGACATTGTCACGAATCGCGGGCCTACGAAGGTGACGCCATTTTTTGTACCCTCTTGCATCATTAATATGGTCGCGGGCCATCTGTCAATCCTCTATGGCATGCAAGGCCCCAACATTGCCATTACGACGGCCTGCACAACAGGGACCCATAATATTGGCTTCGCTGCCCGTATGATCGCCGCCGGTGATGCCGATGCCATGCTTGCTGGTGGTGCAGAAAAATCAACCTCACCGACCACCATGGCCGGTTTCGCGGCGATGAAGGCATTATCAACCCGCAATGATGACCCAACGGCTGCCAGTCGACCTTGGGACAAAGACCGTGATGGCTTCGTGCTGAGTGATGGCGCAGGTGTACTGGTGTTAGAGGAGTATGAACACGCCAAAGCGCGAGGTGCGCAAATCTACTGTGAGATCGCGGGGTTTGGCATGAGTGCCGATGCCAGCCATATGACCTCACCCTCAGAAAATGGCGCTGGCGCGGCCATGTCCATGCATAATGCCTTGCGCGACGCGGGGCTTAACGGCACCGATATTGATTATATCAATGCCCACGGTACCTCAACGCCTCTTGGCGATATCGCTGAGACGCTGGCGGTCAAGACGGTGACACAAGGTCATAGTAATAAAGTCGCTGTGAGTTCAACCAAATCAATGATTGGTCATCTATTGGGCGCCGCTGGTGCTGTCGAGGCGGTCATTTCTGCCTTGGCCATCAAGCATCAGGTCGCGCCACCAACGATCAACCTGGATAACCCTAGCGAGGGCTGTGATCTGGACTATGTACCCCACCATGCGAGGGATATGAAGATTGATGTCGCCTTATCGAACTCCTTTGGTTTTGGTGGCACCAATGGTACGTTGATCTTCAAAAAACTCCATTAGCGCGCTGCTGGTGCGTTCGTTGATTAATGGCCTGCCTGGAGATACTGTCTCTGCCGCCGACCGTGGACTAGCCTACGGCGATGGCTTGTTCGAGACGGTCCGGGTAATTGATGGACGGCCGATTTTACTCGATTTGCATTTAGCTCGATTAAACCAGGGTTGTAAACGCCTCGGTCTTGACCTAGATGTTCAAAGTCTGCAGGCAGAGCTGCAGACTCTCTATAGTGGCTCTGCTGACAGTGACCAGGTACTGAAGATCATTGTCACCCGCGCCATCGGTGGGCGTGGCTACCAACCTGATAATACCCAACAGGCTAATCGCTATATCAG
>Ga0075468_10001560_pt1 | contig 9794 bp, 8 predicted proteins | sample DEB08_DNA_12_FD_77578 | JGI IMG/M metagenome (GOLD analysis project Ga0075468, IMG submission 77578) | Aqueous microbial communities from the Delaware River and Bay under freshwater to marine salinity gradient to study organic matter... | ecosystem: Environmental > Aquatic > Marine > Coastal ...
TTTAGTTATTCAATTTAGTTATTCAATTTAGTTATTCAATTTAGTTATTCAATTTAGTTATTCAATTTAGTTATTCAATTTAGTTATTCAATTTAGTTATTCAATTTAGTTATTCAATTTGAAGTTCTCCATCAACTCGTGGAGGTGAGTAACCCATTCATTTGCAAATATTTTTTTGACGAGAACATAACACTACAATTTCCCATTGTAACACTCTCCAAAATATCTGTATAGGCACTTGTTGGCTTTTGTCACCTGTATGACACAGTTTTATAAATATTCCGGACGTTCATTTTGCTTACGAGTCCTTTTGAATTTACTTTTTAACATACAAGTTTTGTAAATAATTAATCATATTGTCTTCGCATAAAAAATAAAATTCTATACATGGTTCGTGTTTATATAGTAGATAATATCCATATATACCAATCATCTGAATAAAGAATACGTGTGCTATATTACAAACTATGTATCTCGTATGATTTTTACTATCATATACAAGGCTATTCAATATATAACATAACCCTGAAAATACAACCAACCGCATAATATTATTTCCATATTTTGTTGCTTTATATGATGTATATGCATTAAAATATAGGTCGATGTATTTTAGAAGTTTATTATCTGGGTGCATATGGAATAATACAGCCATTAATGAACATATAATCATTATATGTGATTTGTATATACATCCAAACACGCATATAGGTATGGCTCCCAAAATACAAATGTAATTAGACTTCATTTATATAATTGTTTATTAACCTTTATGGGGTTATCCTTTATACTATTGAATTTGTCGTTATGGAGGACGATATCAAACTCAAAACAAATTGGAACACCAAACTGTATAAAATACAAATGTATTGGAAAAATACAGACATGGTAAAGTTAGGATATAGTATGTTTGATAATGTTGGACGGGGTATTAATTCGATATATGATAAATTATATTATTGACTGTTGATTTCGCGCACAGATTAAACATATTTATCGTGGTCATGAAGTAGATGTCACTTTGGACCGCGTCGACAAAATCCAGAACACGCAATGACTCGTCTAGCATGAATGAGACGTTGCAATAGTTTTCAGATTTTTGTAAACATCTAGGTTGGCCTCCACAAAAGATTTCTCATTATAAACCAGGTCGTGTTTATTGAAAAAGGGTTTCACGTAGTCTCTCCCCACCTTATTTTGCCGGAACTGGGGCATAGTCGGGAAGAGATGATGCTCTATTTGAAAGTTCAAATAACCCATCCACCAGTTTGTTACCGGATGGTCATATATATTTATAGTGTGGTCGGCTGAAGGGATAACCCATCCATTATTTTCGGTATAGGCCTCGGTCGTCGTGTGCGAAACAGTAAACGTCGCCAGTAGAATCATCGTCCCAAAGAGCGAAACAATATGGAACAAAACGATAGATTGTTTGATATTATAACCGGACAACCCGAAATACCAGCAATACATTGCAAGAGATGTTGCCTTTGTTGTCGTGTATTCAAGCAAGTGGTTTTTCTTGTAGGCGAACATAGGATAGGACATAAATGACCACACAAACCAAACCAGAGGATTGATAACATTCCAGTATAATAAGTGCTGGTGTCTAGTGAAGAATGTGTGTTTATTTTTGTCCAGCGCCTTTATATTGAATGCGACTAGAGGGTGCGTTTTGAGGTCCTTGTCATACTTAATATTCTGGGTATTTGCGTGGTGTGCAAAGTGTTGGTCGTTCCAGAATCGGTAGTTACCGCCCATAAAAATATTGAGGTAGATCATCTGGAGGAAATTATCGACCTTCATATCTCCAGTGAAGCTCTTGTGACCGCACTCGTGCTGAATCCACCCACACTGGACATAATTGATTGCCATCAAGGTTATGCTCGTTATCATGTAGTTGTTATACAAAAACAAACCCGCGACAACCCATATGCCAGCATTTGTTCCTATTCTCTGGACAATATGGGGATAACTGGGCTTATAATATCCGTCTTTAATTAATTGGCGGTTTAATTTTTCAAAGTCGGATTCAATCGTGGATCTTGTATCTGATTCTCTTGTATCTGATTCTCTTGTATCTGATTCTCTTGTATCTGATTCTCTTGGATATGATTCTCTTGTATCTGACACCAGTGTGTATGGGAGGGTTGACAACATAGATAACGCGGGTTTGGACCGGGCGTGTAGGGCTAGGAATACGTTTGTCGCGTCTATATTTGAGTCTTCGGTCCACTCGTGTGTCTTTATTATAGACCCCCCTGGGTGGTTAAAATTGGACAGGTCGTATAATTTATTATGAATTCTGAGCTTCATTAATAAATTACACAATTATATTTTTAAATATTTTACATGAATTTAATAACAAGTGTGAGTTAAAATGTTCAGTTCATTTCAGTTTAGTTATTCAATTAAAATTGATATAAAATATATACGCTAGTCAATATCAATTACCATGAAACTGATATTGAGTGATCCAGATAAAATTTCACAGTTTGCGGCGATTTTCCAGAATCTGAAGGCATTTTCGGAGCATGTTGTGCTTTACCTTAGCGAAGAGGGTCTGTACATGCAGGGAATGGAATCAAGTCACTGTAGTTGTTTCGAGAGCCGCTTGACATTCGACTGGTTCAATGATTTTGAATATAATAAAGAAAATGATGTTCCTTCGTTGGGGGTTAATACCTACGTCCTGCAAAGAATTATTGGAACGCGACGTGATGGACAAACCATCGAATTAGAGACAGATTCGAACGGCGACACGCTGAAAATATCCTTCACTGGAGAAAAGGAGGCGGGTGCGAATTGTCTTAATAAGTATTTCGAAATACCAATCATGGATATTGAAGAGCAACTTATGGAGTTGGGCGGTTCTGAGAGCGAGGTTGATTTGGTGATGCCTAGCAAGAAGTTTTGCGAACTCATTACGCAACTCCAAATATTTGACGATAAACTTTCCCTGACATTTACGGAAGAGACGGTAGCGTTTCTCTCTAGTGGTTCAGAGGGTTCGATGAAGGTCAACGTGAGCTTCGACGATGTGGTCGAGTATGCGGTTGCCGAAGACACAACGTTGAAACAATCGTATAGCCTAAAGTTTATTTCGATGATGTGTCTGTTTAGCAAACTCAACGACGAGTTTACGATGGCGTTTAGTAACAACCGCCCAATGGAAGGTCGGTACAAACTCGATGGAGAGAGTTATGTCAAGTTCTACTTGGCGCCAAGAGTGGACGATGACGACGAATACTAATGACGACGAATACTAATTATATCTAATGTGTAAGGAATAGGTAAATTTATTATTTGAAAGAGTTAGTATGAAATTTATTTTAGTAACGTTGATATTTTGTGTGACACTTTTTCTATATTTACACGTATATTTTCATATCAAAACAAGCGATGATTTGGAAATATTTGATATTGAGCAACCTTCAAAAGAGAAACTGGAAGAGATATGCGATTTGCGACAGCCGATGAGAATGGAGCTCGCAAATGATACTCTCGAAAATGCTTGCCAACGCTCTAATCTGACGAATACATATCAGTCATTCGATGTCCACATTCGCAATGTAAAGGAACCCACGTCCGATGTCGGTGATTTGTATGTTCCGTTGCGTTGGAAGAACGCGGCGGATGTGATGGAGAATGATACAAAGGGCCAATATATCATCGCCACAAACGCGGGATTTCTAGATGAGTCTGGGTTGTCGAAGACGTATCGCGATGCCGATTCTTTTATCAGACCTTATATGTTGGCATCGTCGCACTACGATTATCTTAGCGGTTCAGTGGGCGCTCACACTCCATTCGCCTACGATATTCACTACCGCAATTATCTTTTTGTTGCGTCGGGTGTTGCCAAAATCAAACTGGCTCCACCTAAGTCATCGAAGTATCTGAGTCCAGTGAAAGATTATCATAATTTCGAGTTTCGTAGTCCAATAGATCCATGGAACGTGCAGGAAGAATATGCTGGGGACTTCGAAAAAATCAAATGCTTGGAGGTTAACGTACGACGAGGACAATTGCTGTTTGTTCCGGCATATTGGTGGTACAGTATCGAGTTTGGAGAGAATACGGTGGTCTCTTCATTCAAGTATGATTCCTTTATGAGCATGGTTTCTACAACAGACCACCACGTGAAACGTTTTCTCCAATCACATAACGTCAAGAGAACACATTTACCGCTTGTGGAAAAAGACGTGGAAAAAGACGTGGAAAAGGAGGTGGATAAAGACGTGTATAAAGACGTGGTGAAGAATGTGGATAAAGACGTGTATAAAGGCGTGAAAAAAGACGTGGTGAAGAATGTGGATAAAGACGTGGAGAGAAATGAAGAGCAAATAAATGAAGAAGTTAATTCCGACATAACAGAACAAACTAACCATTTGAAAGACAAAACAATAGAAGCCGAATAATCTCAACACTATCTCGCTATTCTACGTGTGTCTGTTTCATCTTCATTCTATTTCGGCGTTGTGGTATTGGATAAAAACACCGCACGATTAATATCATTGCTAAAACCGGCAATAGCATACCGCATATAATGTACAAGGGCATTATTAATGATTATGTAAATATTAGCATTTCTATTTATATGATTTAGTCTGTGGCGTTGTTGGTGGAGAGAAGAGATTCCACTTCATCTACATCTTGGGTCATGTATATGGGTGCTACTGGTGGCTGAATTAAGAATATGAAATCGAGCATATATTGAACGAAGTTGCTGCTTACAATGAAGACGCTTTTTTGCAGGTATTGATACGGACATTTCTTTAATTTCCCAATGAATGAACTCATGCGGATGCTATACTTTAGAGGGACATACCCAACGCGCGTTGTATCGAAGACGAATGAGAAATCGCGTTTTGCATTATACAAAGTTATCCACTCTTTTAGGAACGCGTCAAATGACGCATCGTTGACTTCATCGGAAAACATAACTTTTACGATGGAACGTGTTTCATATTTTGTGTAATCAAATGTAGCCCACATAATTTGTTTTGTGATTTTATATTATCATATGAATGTAAATTAGGATATTTAATTTAAATATTTGCTAATATTATAATGGCTAAAACACGATATGCTCGCAAGGTTTCGAAGCGTAAGGGGGCGACGAAGCGTAAGGGGGCGACGAAGCGTCGCGGTATGAAGAATAAGCGTGGTGGTAATCTGTTTAGAAGTATGACGCGTGGCGTAAAGCGCTTAGGAAAATTTGGGTCCAAAGGTGTGAGTAATGCTGCGAGTGGCGTTGGAAGTGCTACCAGGTATGCTGCGAGTGGCGTTGGAAGTGCTGCGAGTGGCGTTGGAAGTGCTGCCATGTCTGCTGCGAGTGGCGCAGCCAAGTCTGCCGCAAATAAGGCAAACGACGCAATGAAAAATGTTAAAGCTGCTGCGGCAAATTCAGCTTGTATTGGAGTGGACCAAGAACTTGAAGAAGCTGAAAATAAACTATCAAAGCTTAATGATAAAATTAAAAGATTAACGGATAACAAAAATGTATGTGACCGACGCATTGTTATTAGAACTACTTAAATCGGATTGACGACGACAATCATCAAGACCATGGGTATCGTGACCTGCCAGGAGATTTGAATTTATAAATAGTCAATAGCATATCAAAGAAATCCGGTATAAACCGCGAATAAGTTATAACAAACATATTAAAGATTATATGCTGGATACTAGCATATGAGTCTGGAAGGGGAGTCAATTGGAATCGATCTAGGAACTACGTATTCGTGTGTGGGGATTTGGCAAAATGATCGGGTAGAGATTATTGCGAATGACCAAGGAAATCGCACCACGCCATCATATGTTGCTTTCAACGAGAAGGAGCGTCTTATTGGGGATGCGGCGAAGAACCAGGCATCGGTGAACCCGCATAATACGGTCTTTGACGCAAAGCGCTTGATTGGTAGAAAAGTGGCGGATGCGTCCGTTCAGTCGGATATGAAACACTGGCCGTTCAAGATCGTTCCCGACGCGAGCGACAAACCGCTCATTCAAGTGACCTATCAAAATGAGCTGAAGGATTTCACGCCCGAGGAGATTTCCTCGATGATTCTGGTGAAGATGAAGGAGATTGCGGAGGCCTACTTGGGGAAGGACGTGAAGAATGCGGTGGTGACCGTACCGGCATATTTCAACGACTCGCAGCGCCAGGCGACGAAGGACGCGGGTGCGATTGCGGGTCTCAACATCTTGCGCATAATCAACGAACCGACTGCGGCAGCAATCGCATATGGTCTCGACAAGAAGGGCGACGATGAGAAGAACGTGCTCATTTTTGACTTGGGCGGAGGCACGTTTGATGTGTCGTTGCTCACGATTGAAGAGGGCATCTTCGAGGTGAAGGCGACCGCGGGGGATACGCATCTGGGCGGCGAGGATTTCGATAATCGTATGGTGACGCATTTTGCGACGGAGTTCAAGCGGAAGACTAAGAAGGACATTCACGACAACGAGCGGGCGTTGCGTCGACTTCGCACCGCGTGCGAGCGCGCCAAGCGAACCCTATCGTCGTCGACGCAGGCACACCTAGAGATTGATTCGCTTTATGATGGGATAGATTTCAACTCGACCATTACGCGTGCGCGGTTCGAGGACATGAACATGGACTACTTCCGGAAGTGTATGGAGCCAGTGGAGAAGGTGCTGCGCGATGCGAAGATTTCGAAGGCGCAGATCCACGAGATTGTCCTGGTGGGCGGTTCGACGCGGATTCCGAAGGTTCAGTCGATGCTGAGCGACTTCTTTGGTGGAAAGGAGGTGTGCAAGTCGATCAATCCCGATGAGGCGGTGGCGTATGGAGCCACGGTACAGGCCGCCATTTTGAGCGGCAACAATGAATCGGAAAAGCTACAGGACGTGCTACTGCTTGATGTGGCGCCGCTGTCGCTTGGGTTGGAAACTGCCGGGGGCGTGATGACCCCGCTTATCAAGCGCAACACGTCTATTCCAGCAAAGAAGAGTCAGACGTTTTCCACCTATTCGGATAATCAACCCGGTGTCCTGATTCAGGTCTATGAGGGAGAGCGCGCCCAAACGAAGGATTGTAATCTGCTCGGCAAGTTCACCCTTGACGGGATTCCACCTATGCCGCGGGGTCAGCCCCAGATTGACGTGGCTTTTGATGTGGATGCGAACGGAATCCTCAACGTGAATGCGGTTGAAAAGTCGACGGGTAAGGAGCAGAAGATTACGATTACGAACGATAAGGGACGACTGAGTCAGGAGGACATTGAGAAGATGGTTGCGGATGCGGAGAAGTTCAAGGAGGAGGACGCGAAGGTCACCGCGCTCATTGAGGCGAAGAATAAGCTCGAGAACTACGTGTATTCCACGGAAAGCATGATGGGTGACGAGAAGATACAAATGGAAGAAGGGGATAAGGAGACGGTCAATGCTACACTAGAAGAGTTGAAGACGTGGCTTTACACCGAACACGATAATGTCTCTGACTACGAGGACAAGCAGAAGGAGGTCGAGGCAGTTCTAATGCCGATTTTCCAAAAGATGGCGGGTAATGCGGGTATGCCCGGAGGCGATGGTATGCCCGGAGGCGATGGTATGCCCGGAGGCGATGGTATGCCCGGAGGCGATGGTATGCCCACGCCAGACATGACACCACCCGAAGCACCCGTGGACGAACCGAGCATAGAGGAAATTGACTAACGATAATTTTGTAATAATTATTATATAACTATATAATTAATCTGTGTATAGTTATATGAGCTCGAACAGTGATGTTCATAGTAGGGTAAGTGATATTGTGAATAATGATGGCGCTTACACTGAAGAAGGGCTTTCTATCAATCCTAATAGTAATTTTGTAGTGGTGACATATTGGTGGGGTCGTGGTAATGATAACAGAAATATGGCAAGACCTTGTGCTGATTTTTATGAAGATTACATTAAGAAAGTTAACAAGTTTATGGTGAATTTTATTTATTCTTCGGTTGAAAATGTTAAGATTGAAAACGCCGCTAAAAAAGAGGCAGCAAGACAAGAAAATAATCAAGAATTAATTGTGCAACTAGAACAAGGCCTTGTTAGTGAAGTAGAAAAAGCAGAGACAAAAATATTTAGCATGTTAGAAGAAAGCAAAGGGAAAAGATTTCCAAGTCTTATGAATTTGGTATTCAAGATGGTAAAACATTATATGGAAAACATATGCGAACATTATAATATTCAACAGAACGCGATTTCTCCTTGTAAGCAGTTATTCCAAAAAGAGAATCCCAACGGCGCAAGCTCTTTATCACAAAATGTGCCGATTTTACCAACGGCCGAGGAGTTATTTGAAAGCGCATTTGAATCTTTCGTTTCTGGGATTTTAAAAAATAAGGACACAATAATAGCACTTAGTAGAGTTCAGAGGGAGTTCAACCAAATTAAATCCGCATTTTTGATACGTCGCGAAGCATCTCTACGTAATGAGACGCATACTGAAGATATCAAAGAACTTGCACGAGTGGAAAATGAAAAAGTTTCTGAAAAACAAAGAGAAAAAACCGGATTGCAGAAAGAGTTAATAACAAATTTGAAACACAAGGGCGAATCAAATAAGTCAACGTTTGATGAATTGATACACACGTTCGAACACATATCGCCGGTCAAATTCGAAAGTATGATTGACGAATGGAAAGACTCGTGTAGAAGAAATAACTGTAATTATTTAGCAGTTGAATACGAAGAATTTGCAAGCCCAGGTGGTTATCAACTAGCAATAAACGCAAAACCCAAATTTATTAAAAAGGCATTGGATATTTGCAAGGGTAGGGCAGTTTTATATATTGACGGCGATATGTTAATACAAAATTATCCAGCTATTTTTGATATGAAAGATGTGGATTTTATGGCGCGAGGTTGGTGGATTGACCCCAGGTCTAGTTGGAAGATGACCGAAAGTATTATGTATGACCCTTATAACTTTGAAACGTCGGGGGGAACTATGTTTTTCAATCATACGATTGAATCAAAAAAACTTCTTGAGTTGTGGATAAATACTGCGGAAAAAGAAATCAATGCAGGAAAGGCAGATGACCGCGTACTGTCATTAGTATTTAATACCATGGGTGTCCTTACGTGGATACGAATCCTTCAATTACCGGTAGAGTATTTGTGGTTATCGTTAGATTATGATGAACGCATGATGACCGAGGTGTATGATTACGATGAAAACCGGATGAAGACAACCATTCTTATCGAGCACCCTCATTGTCTTACAAGTGAGGATACGGCAACAGGTGCCGGTGCTTCTAATGATAGACAGCCAAAATTTTACGACTTCTTGGAAGATGTATTTCCTTGCTCTGAGACCACGCACGAATACATCATGTTCAGAAAACTCATTGAAGAAAGTGGATTTGTGAACAATGGTGTCGTAGATGAATCTTTAACCGAATTTATGGGTTTATCAAATGAAGAGCGATTGATGAAAGAAAATAGTATCAAGGAGTCAATGCTTTTATTGAATCAACAAATCGGTGATCCTACCATTCAATCGAGCGAGAGAGAAAAGTTGAAGCAACAAAGAGAATTGCAAAAGAAGGAGCTCAATAAAACATTGTATTTACCATTTTTCTACTGGTATTATCATTTTATGGGCGATGTTAAATATTTGAATGATGGCAATGCTGATTTATATGACTTGGGATTTGTGGATCCTGATGATGAAGACGGCGAAGATAATACACAGCCATTATCTATTGTTTCTTACAAGGACAAGTTTGGAAATAAACCGCACCCTAGTGGAGAAGGATTGAGTGTGAATAAGGTTGTGA
>Ga0075468_10001563_pt1 | contig 9774 bp, 9 predicted proteins | sample DEB08_DNA_12_FD_77578 | JGI IMG/M metagenome (GOLD analysis project Ga0075468, IMG submission 77578) | Aqueous microbial communities from the Delaware River and Bay under freshwater to marine salinity gradient to study organic matter... | ecosystem: Environmental > Aquatic > Marine > Coastal ...
GAAGCACTACTTGGTGTATCATTGACTGGCATAATGGACAATGCATTTATGAATGGTAGTAGTGAGGACAGAGGTTACTATGGCAAAAGAAGTTTGCCTGACTTTCTGTCTGACCTAAGAAAAGAGACAGTCAAAATTAATGAGCATTGGTCAGAGCTGTTGGGCATTAGTCAGTCTACTGCAACCACAGCCATCAAGCCTAGTGGTACAGTCAGTCAGTTGGTTGACAGTGCTAGTGGTGTACATACTAGACACAGTGACTACTATATACGCAGAGTTAGGGCAGATAGAAAAGACCCTATAGCTAGACTAATGGAAGACCAAGGCATACCTGCTGAGAATGATGTAATGAAACCTAACAGTGTCAAGGTGTTCTCGTTTCCTATGAAGGCTCCTGATGGTGCTGTTACTAGAAACGAAAGGAATGCTATTGAACAGCTAGAGTTGTGGCTTATGTATCAAAGGTACTACTGTGAGCACAAGCCTAGTGTAACCATAAGTGTTAGAGAACACGAGTGGATGGAAGTAGGAGCTTGGGTATACAAACACTTTGATGAGGTAAGTGGAGTTAGTTTCTTACCACACTCAGACCACACATACCAGCAAGCACCATACGAAGAGTGTGACAAAGAAACACACGACAAGTTGCTTAGTGAAATGCCTGAGGCAGTTGACTGGGATTTGATTAGTGAGTATGAACTTACTGACCAGACAGTGGGAACTAAGACTCTTGCTTGTACTGGTAGTGTGTGTGAGTTAGTTGATTTAGTTGAAGAAGAGAGGGACACGGAATGATTGAGGGTATAATACTGATACTTGTTTTACAAATAATAGTTATCAATATAACGGGAGGTGTATGAAAGAAAAATTAGAAACAATAGTACAGACTGCATTTTTTATTGCAGGCGTAGTTTCTGCTGGGTGTCTAGTGTATGTTGTTATGTTCCTAGACGCACTCAGAAAAGGGTGGCTTGTATAGCACATTGTGTTTAATAATAAAGGAGTAAAAATGTTAGAGAAAATTAAGAACGGTGCAGATGGTGCAATAGACGTAGGCATCAAGTTGATTAGCTTATCAATTGTATTGCAGATTATCTTTGGTCAGAAGGTAGCCTTCCTGACAGGAAATGTAATCGGCTCTATACTTGATATAGTATGGACACTTGGCAATGCAGGACTAGCAGGAATAATTGCTGCTGGTATTATCTGGAAACTACTCGATAAAGACATCACGAGTGGGGGCAAGTAAGCCAATCAAAAAACCTAGTGGTCTTGTTCAGTTGGACAAGACTGCTAGACTCTACCAAGAATTGCAAAAGAAAAACAAAGCAAATAAGCCGAGGGAATTATGGAAAAGGGACTGGAGCAAGTAGGTGATGTAGTCAACTCACCGAGTCATTACACTAAAGGAAAGATAGAAGTAATAGATTTTATAATAGACCAGAATATGAATTACCTAACCGCAAGTGCGTGTAAATATTTGTGTCGCTGGGAGCACAAGCACAAAGGTGATGGACAAATTGAAGACTTAAGAAAAGCTAGGTTCTTTATTGAGAAACAAATAGAGGAGTTACTTAAATGATTACCTTCCCAATAGCACCAGTGGTAGCTAGCAGGGCAAGAGTAACACGCTGGTCTACATACTTTCCAAAGAGGTACACACAATTCAGAAAAGAATTTGGAGAGTTGCTTGAGAAATATAAAGCAGAACCAACAGATGGTTTGCTGTATGTAAAGCTAGACTTTTATGTCCAACTACCTAAAACCATGTCCAAGAAAAAGAAAAAAGAGAAAGAAGGTAAGCACTGTGACAACAATGCAGACTTAGATAACTATGTTAAAGCTACACTAGATAGCTTAGAAGGTAAATACTATAACAATGACAAGCAGATAGTAATGATTAGAGCAAGAAAATATTGGTCTGATACTGGCCACATAGAATTTAAAATGGAGGAGATATGTCCTTAAATAAAAGTAAAGACATTAAAGAATTAAGAAAGTTTGATGTTGACCTAGAGTTTGGTCAGCAGTGGGAGAAGTATGTAGATGAGTTGTTCTCTGGTGCTAAGAAGTGTGAGATTAAAACAGAGAGAGACACATGGGCCAAGACAGGAAACATATGTATTGAAGTTGAAAGCTATGGTAAGCCATCAGGGTTGGCCAGCACAGAGGCTGATGTTTGGGTACACAATTTGGTTAAAGACAATGAGTTGTGTGCTAGTCTTGTGTTTAATACAGACAAGCTACGCAAAGTAATCGAAGAGATGAAACCTTTTACAGTATATGGTGGTGACAACAAAGCATCTAAGCTACACCTAGTAGATATAAATAAACTACTTAATGCTATTGCAACCTAGTAACAATAACACCAACATCTCCAGAAGATGTTCCAGAAACTTTAAAGTTCGGCCCAAGAATTGACCTTATGAAGTCTATTAGTTCTTGCTTGGTAAATCCTTTTTGGAATGTATCCTTACCAGTAATTACTCCATCTTCGTAAGGTTTTGGGTTGACAAGACTCTTTAAAAATCCTATGCCTCTAGCCATAACAACAGCCTTACCATTAACAGCTAGGCTTTTGCCTATACCCCTAACTGCCTCAACTCTCTGTTGTCTAGGTAATACATTTAATACAGCGTTATTAATCACACCAGTGTATTCTCTGTTAATTTGAGATGCGTCTGTGTATGTAGGTGTAAACCCACCCTTTGGAAATGGCTCAAAAGAATCAAAGCCCATTTCATCAGATGCCTTGCCTAGCCCTGCACCATAATCAAGTATGTCTCCAGCAGGCACATCCTTAAAATGTTTGTCCTTTACTTTTCTATATGTACTTACAGTATTAGAAACCTGCGTGTCTCCAGACTTGCTTAAGTCATAGCCTTTCTCTGCCATTTCTATGTCATTGTCTATGCTCTTTTGCATCTCAGGAAACACCTGTGTCTCCATGAATCCATTACCCGTACCCATTGCACATACTTTAGGCATTAGTCATCTCCTACTGCTTCTGCACCTAGAGCACCAAGACTACCTCTAAGTATTAAATCATAAAATTCTTCAGGTCCTTTAGCCATTGTACCTGCAAGACCTTCACCATATAAAGATGCTATAAAGTCATCAAGAGTACCAACAACAGGACCACCCATGTATGAGGCCAGTGAAGTCTCACCAACCAACGGTATACCAATAGCACCTACTAAATCAAGAGGGTCACGCTCATAGTCACTGCCCCTAATCTCATCCTTAATTGCCATGGCTAATGCAGCAGCACCTAGTGCTGTTCCAATTGCAGCTAGAGTAGACATCTGCCCCATCAGGTCTGCTGTACAGCTTTTTGGATTCATCTTTCTTATTGCTCTTTTAGCAATTGTATTGCCAAATAATATAGGAAAAGATTTTAATTGTGAGAACAATTGATAGTCAGGGTTTGACATCCACAGTGGTCTGTTAGTAGCCAGTGGTTCAAGAGCAACATCAGTTATCATTTTACGCATCCAAGGCAACATCAAATCTCTTACTCTTGTTTGTGTACCATCACTCTTTGTTATGGTTGTGTTGAGGAAATCATCATTGATTATGTCAATCTTATTTCCACCCGCTCTGTATATAGAAGCAAAGTCTTCTATGGTCATACCATTTTCTCTAAGCTCTGACTCTAATCTCTTTCTTCTAGCAGGCTTCATTCTTTTTAGTGCCTTAGCCTCGCTCTCTATTCTTTTAAGTGCAGCAGTTGCAGCCCATCCACGAACAAAGTTAGTGTACTGAGTTAGAAACAAACCAGCAGGCATCCTAAAGAATACATTTACAAATCTATTAGCATCACCTGCAAACATCTTCTCAGTTCTTTCTGTATTCTTAGGGTCTAAAGCAAATCCTGTAAGCCTAATCAAATCTCTAGCAAAGTTTGATGTAGCACCCTTACCAACACCACCTGAATAAAGACTACGCTTGATACCTGCAAGAGCATGGACAGCCATGGTAGGTGCAGCCTTTAATGTATTGGCAATACCATTCCTTTGTATTATCCACGCAGGTTCTGTTATAGAAGATATGGTAGCCATTCCAAGATACTTAACTGTAGCTACTGCTGCTACTTTTCTCATTAAGTCTTGTCTTGCTCTGCCTGCATCATCTTGAGGTCTTTTAAATGTGTGGTGTACAGCATCATACAAGTTCCACATTTGCTGTGCATCCTTGTTTCCTATTACCTTATTCTTTAGTAAGTAATTAATGTCTTCATTTAATCTGTTAGCTTTGTCTGAGCCAAACGCTTGTGCCGATGCAAGTCGTGTAGATGTATTCATCAAGTAGTCATTGATAGAAGACATAGGACTCTTGCTTCTAAACTCATCTGGAATCCTGCTAAACCTAGCGTCTCTTTGTTTTTCAAACGATGGCCTGTCTACACCAGTTCTGTTGTCTGAACCTCTTATCTGTTCTGATGTCATTATTGCTGGGTCTTGTCCATTAAGCACTGCATTAAGTATGTCTTGCTTAATAACATCATCTGTTATTCCAACACCCTTCTGTCTATTACCATTGCTGTCTATGTAACTTTCGCCTAAGGTCTCCAAGAAACGCTCAGGGTTAGCCTCAACTGCTTCTCTGTCCCAGCCACGAGTCAAGTAATCTTTTTGGTATCCAATCTTTAAACCATCCTTACCTAATGTTTTAGATAAAGACTTATAAACATTGTCATAGTTTTTTCTAGTAGCAGCAATGTCATTATTTAATTCTTTAAACTGTTCTTCACCAAGTTGCTTTCTAACTTCGGCTGCAAGAGCAGGGTCAATCTTTTGTTCCATGCCTTGTCCAAAGTACTTGTCAATGTTTTGACCTACCTTGCTGCCCATCTTACCTACCAATGGATAAGAGCTTTCCCACTTGTCTCTTATGTTAGCAAACGGTACAACAAACTCACTGATGTTTAAGTTCTTTAACGCATTAAAAGAAAGTTCTGATTGAAATTCTCCTGTGCCACTTTCGGCAGGGGCAAATCTTCTTAGTGTTCTGTCAAGACGATAGTATGCCTCACCAGTCTTGGTGTTTGCACGCTGCCTTTCTATCATGTCAGTAGACCTGTTGAGCAAGAAGTCTGTAGTTCCTGTCTTTAGGGCTTGTAGTTTAGTTTTAGGAAGTCTAGTAAAGTCTACTCTATCAGGTATTACATCTTCTACAGGTATTAGTTCTTTTATTTTAGCATCTAACTCAGGTCCTTCATACTTATCTAAAAGTTCTTGGTATTGTTTGTCGTAGTCTTTTACTCCTACAGCAAACTCATCACCTGCTTTTTGTAGCTCGCCTAGGTTGTAGGCATCTAGTCCACGCTGTGCTTGCTTGGCTTCTCTTTTATTCTGAGTAGCATCTTTGTATCCAGAGATAGAACCAAATGATGTACCACCTGCAAAACCTGCTGCTGATTGTCCTAATGTCTCATCCCAACTTAAGTCTTTTCCTTTTGTTTTAGATGTGAGTTCAGCTATTATGTTTTGAGTACCCTCAGTTCCTGCTTCATACAGTCCAATAGCTGCAGACTTCTTAAGTCCAGTAAAGAATGCATTTGCAAACTGAGTCTTTTCATAGTTGTTTAGTTTACTAGCCCACTGATTCAATTGCTCTTTGACATCTATCTTAGAGCCGGGTTTAAATCCTTTAGCTACCTTACCGGGAGCAATGGAGTCTAGTGCTGTGTTGAGTGCAGTTGCAAAAAGAAGATTGGCTTTCTCTCCTGCATCAAAGTCTTTTACTTCTTTGCCTGCATTTTTTACATGTGTTCTTCCAACATCATCTAGGTTCAATAGACCACGAAACAAACCGGCAGTTGCTACGGTTGCTCCAACACCAAGACCTGCCACTGCTGCTGCTACTGATGCAGCCACTGTAGCACCCATGCTTGCTGCATTTTCTGATGCTTTTTCAAGTGCCCAACCTACTTTATCCCAACCCTCTGCTTCCAAAAAGCTAGTGTCATACTCAGGCTGGTAATCTTCTTTTCCTAGTTCACCAGATTTTTCTAAATGATTGCCCCAGTCAGATAAGAAAGTACTAGTACCTAGTATTTCATCAACAGTCTGAAGAGAACCACCAAATTGTATTTTAAAATTATCCCAGCTAGTAGCAAGAGAGTCATTCTTTTTAGATGGTCCGAATGGGTCTCCTGAAACACCAGCAAAGGGGTCTGTTGACATACCAGCAAAGGGGTCTCCTCCACTGCTACCAAACAAATCCTCTTCTTCTTCTCGACCAAACAAATCAGCCATACTTACTTACCTCCTAAGTGAAATCCCACCAGCTTTTTTCTTCCTCTTCCTCTGGATTAGTCATGTTTTTCCTAGGGTCTTTGTCTGGATTTCTTGCATAATAAAGTGCTTTAGCATTTTCAAAAGTAGGCATCTGTCCTCCCATTGCAAGCTCGTGCATCAAAGCATTGATGGCATTACCTCTGGCTTGAGCTGCTGCTGATTTTTCATCTTCATCCATTCCACCAAATCCTAATATATTACTACCACCATCAATGTATATTTGTTTAGTAATCTCAGATGGACTTAGAATCATATTCTTTAGTGCGGTATAGTTTTTTGCATTGCCTTTTGCAGATGCTGCTGCGTTAGCTGCCCATACTTTAGCAGGCATGTCTACTGCTGCTCTTCCTTTGGGTGTCCTGCCATAGTAATCCATAAGCTGTCCTAGTCTCATAAGCCTAGTGTCAGCCTTATCACTACTCATACTTTCCATCCACCACTTTGGGTCTTTTATATTGTTTGTTAGCTTTTCCATTTTGCTAACTTCTTTAGGTGCACTGTTTAACTGCTCTCTTCTTTGAGCATCATTCATGTATGCAGGTTCAGTTTTTTCTTTAGTCTCTGCTTTAGTGTCATCACCACCACCTAACATACCCATTAACTGTGGCAAGCTAAGTCCTGCACCTCCTGCCCATGCTGTTAGCTTTAATGGGTCAAATTCAAACTTTCCGGGATTAGCTTTGTTCCAAGCAGCTTGTTGTGACTTGTTCATTATAGGATACTTTGGTCTTTCAGGTTGATTAAATCTTTTAAACAATCTATTTTTCAAACCTGCTAATCTTTTTATATTGTCAGGGTCTTTTATTCTATTCTTTGCGTAGTTAAATCCACCTCTTATAAAGGGTGCTGCTACAGCAAGTCCACCTGCTGCTAACTGCGTTCCTCTACTTATTGGCTCAATGCTAAGTCTTTGAAGAGGCTCTTCTTTAGGAGCACCTTCCATAGAAATTTGTGGTGCTGCATTGTTTTGCCATGTACTACCTATAGGGCAACTACCAAAAGCTCCCGGAACTACTTGACCATTATCATCTCTTACACAAGGCATTACTTGTCTCCTTTATTAAATTTCATTATGCAAAAATATTCCTAATGTCTCTGCGTGTTGCAAAATTGTTGTTCACGCTTTTTGTACTGTATCCTCCTGCTGGTGCAGTAGGCCTAGGTGCTGGTGCAGGTGCTCTGGCTACTGGTCCTGTTTCATACCTATCATTCATACGCTTTTGAGCTGCTGCTGCTTGTCTTGCTTTTTCTGCTGCTGCTGCTTGAGCTTTTGCTGCACGCTCTGCTGCTGCTTGCTCCTGTAATAACTTGTTTGCAACTATAGCATCTATAGCACCTGTACTACCCGGTGCGTAATTAATTTCACCATCTATACCACCACTCATTTTTTGCATTAAAGTTGTTAGGTCAGGTCCTGTATCAGCTACTGGTATGACTCCGTTAGTAGGGTTAGCTACTTGATTTGCAATAGCATCTTGATAAGCCATTTCGCTAGCAGACATGTCAAGTGCAAATGGATTAATCTGTATGTTTCCAGCATAACCAGTTGTTGTTGCTGGTGGAGTAACTGCTTGAACAAATCCAGCGTTAGCGTTACCAGTATTACCAGAAGTAAGAACATCGTATATATATTTTCCTGAGTCCACAACAGCCTCATCAATGCCATACTGGGGAGTTGGTGAGTAATTGTCACTAGGATAACTTTGATTTAAGTTGACAGTTATTGGTGGTCCTGATGGAAGTTCTATGTCTTGAAAAACACTTGTGTTGTCTACACTATCTGTCACTACAGGTAAATCTTCTGTGTCTTGAAAAATACTTGCATTTTCTATGTCACCTGCAACTATAGGAACGTCTGATATATATGGCACATCTGTTATTGTTTGAATGTTAGTCCCATCTCCATAGTCAGCAGGAAAACTAGGCATAAAAGTTTGGCTTGTTTCTACATCATTTATTTCTGGTACAGTTCTTGGGTCTACATATATACCTCTGTATTGCTGTGTCTCTTCATTAGGATTTCTCATAATGTTTGTAGGTAAAGAACCACCTACCATCTGGTTGGCTGTTTCAAAATTACCTTGATTGGGTTGAGAACCTCCATAAGCAAATGCACCATCATCATTAGGGTTCATTTCATAAGAACCTTCAAACACTTGCTCATCACCACCTATCATTGTAGGCGATGTCATTGTGTCATATATGCTAGGACCAACTGGGCTCATAGCATTGTTAGCACCTACTGTATATTGCGTATCATATATGCTAGGACCAACTGGGCTCATAGCATTGTTAGCACCTACTGTATATTGCGTATCATATATGCTAGGACCACCAGTAGGATTAAATCTTTCCATCTTAGCTGCATCAAATCTAGCTTGGTCTTCTGCACTTACAGTTCCGTTGTTTGTATAGTTAGCAAGACCAATGTCTGGTCCTTGGTCAGCTTGGCTTACAAGAAAATTAGGATTCATGCCATTAAATCCCGGCATGTTAGCTTGTTTAGTAGAACTTATTTCTTGACCCGGACCGGGGAATAATGTGCTAGGTGCATCTCCCGGAGCAATTCCCATTTCAGCTATTGTTTCAGCGTAAGTTAAATCTTTCTTTTTGTTACTTGCATTGTTTGAGGGTACTTGTGGTACTCCATCTGGCATGGTTACAGCAGGCAATTCAATTGCACTGTCCGCAACTCCCGGCTCAACAAACCCTTCACCAAACTGTCCTTCATAATAAAGGTTAGGACCCGGAGGTGTACCATACACACCATAATCTATAGGAAGCCCTTGACCATATGTATACTCAGCAACTCCACCCGGTCCTTCATAGTTAAACAAAGATGCATTGTCAAATGCTTCCATGCTAGGATTGTATATAGTACCTGATGGTGTGCGTTGTCTTAAGTCTTGTGATAGGAAAGGACTTGTTGTTTCTGTTCCTGCTTCAGCAGAAGAGACTTTACCAGAAGCTACCGCATTTGCTATTGCTGTGTTCTTGTCTACATCTGGGTCATAAAATATACCACCCGGTTCAAACTTTTCATTTAACTTGGAATTGTAAGGAACTCCATCTAGACCCGGCTTCCATCCTTCAGCTGCCATTGCTGGGGTAATTTTAGTTGGTCCTTTAAATTCATCTGTAAATGATTTTACATAGTTATCTACTTTATAATCAATAACTTTTTTTGTTACATATTTTTCTGCATCTTTTTTAACATTACTCAGCCATTCTGTTCCAGTATGAAATATATTATGTGCCATTTATTCTCCTTAACCGAATCCTAAACCCATTAGACTAGCAGCTTGTGCCAGTCCTCCAACATTAGTCATAAAACTTGCACCCGGAGTTGTACTCATTTGTTGTCCAGTAGCTGGAACCAAAGGACTAAATCCTGAAATGCCTTGTTGATACTGTCTAAATTTGTCATACGGTAAGTTTTGTTCAAACTGCTGCTTTGCCATAGCATCTTTTA
>Ga0075468_10001567_pt1 | contig 9762 bp, 5 predicted proteins | sample DEB08_DNA_12_FD_77578 | JGI IMG/M metagenome (GOLD analysis project Ga0075468, IMG submission 77578) | Aqueous microbial communities from the Delaware River and Bay under freshwater to marine salinity gradient to study organic matter... | ecosystem: Environmental > Aquatic > Marine > Coastal ...
CCAACACTTGACAATACAATCACGACGACTTACACGTTTACACCTGATGTAGGGGAATGTGCAAACCCAGTAACGCTTACGATTACAGTGATTCAAAAAGTGGACTCGATATTTAATCCCATTGGCGACATCTGTAGTGGCGGTCCTCTAGTGCCACACCCAACCACCTCTAATAATGGGATCACAGGAACTTGGAGTCCTGCACTTGACAATACAATCACAACCTTGTATACGTTTACGCCTGATGCAGGCGAATGTGCAAATCCAGCCACGCTCACCATTTTAGTGAATCAAAGAGTAGACCCGACCTTTATGGCTGTTGGCGGTATCTGTGACGGTGCAGTTTTAGCGCCTTTACCTACCACGTCTAACGAGGGAATTAACGGAACTTGGAGTCCCGCACTGAACAATACAATCACGACCTTATATACCTTTACGCCTGATGCAGGAGAATGTGCAAACCCAACAACCCTCACCATTACGGTAAATCAGAAAGTAGATCCTCTATTTACGCCTATAAAGGACATTTGTAACGGAGAAGCTTTAGCACCCTTGCCTCCAACATCTAACAATGGGATTACCGGAACTTGGAATCAAGCACCTAGCAATACGGCTACTGCTGTTTACACATTTACGCCTAATGCGTGGGAGTGTGCAAACCCAACAACCCTCACCATTACGGTAAATCAGAAAGTAGATCCTGATTTCACACCTGTGAATGATATCTGTAATGGCGACGTTTTAGCACCCTTACCAACCACGTCTAACGATGGGATTGTTGGAACTTGGACGCCTGCAGTTGACAATACGCTGACAACGACCTATACATTTACACCAGACCCAAACGAATGTGCCAATCCAGCAACACTTACGATTGTAGTGAATCAAAAAGTAAATCCTGATTTCACTCCTGTGGATGATATCTGTACTGGAACTGTTTTAGCGCCTTTACCAACGACGGCTAACAATGGTGTCACTGGAACTTGGAGTCCAGCACTTGATAACACGACTACGACCTTATATACGTTTACGCCTGATGCAGGCTTGTGTGCAAATCCAGCAACGCTGACGATTTTAGTGATTCAAAAATTAGATCCTACTTTTGACCCTATAAATCTCATTTGTGAAGGGGATTTGTTAGCGCCCTTGCCAACAAATTCCAATCAAGGAATTACGGGAACTTGGAGTCCTGCACTGGACAATACTGCAACTGGCATTTATACATTTACACCCAATGCAGACGAATGTGCAAATCCTACAAACCTAACCGTTACAGTCATTCCTAACAGCATTTCTACGTTCACACAAATAGATCCTATTTGTGCCGGAGAGACGATCACATTACTAACGCAATCGAATCAAGGATTTAATGGAACTTGGAGTCCTGCTGTTGACAATACGATAACGACGACTTACACCTTTACAGCAGATCCAGGCGAATGTGCAGACCCAACCACAATGACGGTGGTAGTCATTCCTGTGAATGTTTTAACGATTAGTGCTATTAACCTGTCAGAGGAATTTGATGCGAATCAAGTTATTTCAGTGACGGCATCAGGTGGTAGTGGTTCTTATGAGTATCAATTAGATGGCGGAGATTGGCAGTTCAGCTCTATTTTCGAATATGTGATTGGATGTGTTGAACATACAGTCGCGGTAAGAGATGCCATTGACAACTGTAACACACAGCCTGAAACTACGGTTGCGATTATGGAGTTCCCGAAATTCTTTACGCCTAACGGTGATGGGTATAACGATACTTGGAACATCAAATGTTTTCTTGACGACCCTTTTGCAATGGTGCGTTTATCAGATCGTTACGGGAAGTTATTGTATGAATTTAAACCAAGTCTAGACTCATGGGATGGCTCATTCAACGGCGAGATGTTGCCTAGTACGGACTATTGGTTTGTGGTAACCTATAGAAACAGTAGTGGAGTGGAAACGATTTACAGATCTCACTTTTCTCTGAGACGTTAGCAACAAAAGACTGTTACATTCTTTTGTGAAACTAAAATAATTGCTTTTTAAAATATTTTTCTGTACTTAATTACATATTTCATAAATAAATTGTCAATTTATGAGAATAATTAAATTATAATCACTAAATTGTGAACTAATCAAACATTTGAGTGCTATATTGATGTTATATCGTAATAGTACAGCAGCATAACGTTATTTATTTTTACCGTTATAAGCTTTCAGAATTTACCCTATGCACAATTGAATTCCGTGACTGTTGGCAGCGCCACAGACTTAGGTAACAATTGCTATCAAACAACCCCCAATCAAGTCTACCTCTCTGTTGTACATCCCATATTTCTCCTATAATCACAACAACCTATACAGTTAGCATTACCAAAATTTGTGGAGACGTCACAACCGATTATGTTTTAATCACCGTCAATCCACTATTACTCCAATATCTACACCCATAAACCCTATTTGAATAGGAACTATTTTATTGAATTTACCAACCATATCAAATAACGGCTTTAGGGACACCTGATCTCCTGCCGCAAATAATAAAGTACCTACAGAATACTCCTTTACCCCCAACCCCAATTCCTGGTGTTTGCTGTAATGATGGTAAAATGACCATTACAGTTTTTACAAAAGCAATCCTACTATTTACCCAAGTTGACCCCTTTTTTTGCCTACGACTTCCAATGGTGGGATTATTGGTGTTTGTAGTCCTACATTAAATAATTTAGAAAACACATTGAGAAAGTTTCACTTAAAAAGTGGAGAGAATGTGTAAAGGATAAGAAAAAAACTACGCTAAATCTAGCGTTACAAATAATCAATTTTAACCAAAAATTAAGCTATGAAAAACCTAATCCACATTATTATTTTTATGTTTGGAATTTCCATGTCAGGACAAACATTTATTCTACAAGAATACGATAAACAATTACATTTTGCAGCTGGGAGTTTTGCTGGAGTATTAGGTTACAGTTGGTCATTTCATAGGCACCAAAATAAAACTAAAGCTATAATTACAGGTTTATGTACTTCACTTGTAGCTGGCGTTGCTAAAGAAGTATATGACAACTCTCAAGGAGGCCTTTTAGATAAAAGAGATGTATTAGCAACTGGAATGGGTGGAGTGTTTGTAACAGTTACAATACCACTATTTCAAAATAAGAAGAAGAGGTCATATTAGGAATTACATGTTCTAGTTTCGATCTATTTTATGAAATTCATGTTAAGATGCTTTAAGAGGCAAAACAACAATAAGCAAACCATTATTATAAATACAATCCATCAAAATTAGCGTTTCAAGCTTATCAGAAGAATTTAATATTAATAAAACTACTTCAAACGGCTTCGGGCGGAAGTGGTTCTTATGAGTATCTGTTAGATGGCGGAGATTGGCAATTCAGCTCTATTTTCGAATATGTGATTGGATGTATTGAGCATGCGATAGTGGGGTGGAAACGATTTATAAATCCAACTTTTCTTTGAGGCGTTAGAAGCGGTAGCCTATACAAAAATCCCCTTTAAAAACAGCATCAAATGGCGCGTCTCCTAGAAGGTTCCGTCCAACACCAAGCTTAATTTCAAAAATAAATCCTCCAGAATTAATCCATTTTTGACCGATAGAAAAGCCTAATGCAGTATCAAAATAATTGTTTTGGGCAGTGTTTAAATTGTCATATTCATCAGAATCATCATCCCCACTATATAAAGAAAGAAAGCTTTCTACAAAAAAACCTTTGGCACCATATTGTTCATCACGGTCGAAATACATACGGAAAAAAGGGGTGACTGAAAAGTTTTCAAAATAGTCATTATTAGTGTCAAAATTCACTAGTAAAGTGGCTCCATACCCCATGTTTCTATCTTTAATATATTCATAAGTCCCCTCAAAAATAGGGCCTGCTAAAATTTTAACAACCCCGACTTTGACCTCGTGGTGTTTTTCAAATATTGTGGGGGTATCATTTTGAGATTGAACAGAAAAATAAAAGCAAATAAAAAGAGGTAAAATTAGAAATGATTTATTCATGGTTGAAAGAGATTAAGGTTCTGTAAATTTAACAATAATTATGCTAAGGTTATTAGAAATACGCTTTTAATTGCACGGTCCCTGTGTGGATAGTACGACTTGTTTCACTCTTTCTGCCAAAATAATTGATATTCAGATCCAAGAATTTGGTCAATTTTTTTTGGGCGATTAAAGACCACGTAAAGTTAGTACCCGGCTGTAAGCCTTCCATCATTTGGTAGGCAACCGGCGTATTGGCATTTCCAGAGAAATCATTTGAAAAATAGTTAAACTCCCCTGTAATAGCCGCTTTCTGGTTTTGTGTAAGCGTAAACGATAGCCCGTATTTTTCTTGGGTTAACTGCTCCAAATCTCCAATAGAATTGTACTTTTTTTGATGTTGATAATACACATCAAACCGTTTGTTGTCGTCCAATAAATAAGACAATTTTGGATTCAAAAGCGTTTCATTGAGTTGATAATTTTTGGAAATAAAATTTTCACTTGCACTTAAGTTCTCATCTAAGTTCGTTTGAAAATTAAGCAACCACTGTTCTTGAATTTTATGTGAAAAATTAAACTGATGACTGAACGTTTCTTGTTCCACATACCCAAACGACAGCACATTCCGAGCGTTGGATTCCGAATAACTGTAGGACAGCGTGTAATGCTGCTTCCCTCGATTGAAAAACAACTGATTTCTAAAATTTGATTGCAGTGCCAACTGATCCTCTTCTGTTGAATGAAAAGAATTTAGACGAATGGAGGCACTGTCATTTTTATCTTTTCGATCGATTAAAAAAGAGGTTTGATTGTAAAAATGAGACCAAAACCTTTTGGAGGCTTTTGACGAATTGACCCACTGAATTGGATTTATAGTCAGGGATTGACTCAGTTTATTTTGATGCGTTCGAATGTAAACTTGATTGGGCAACAACACCCGCACATAAGTCGCTTGATCTTGAAATTGAGCGATTTCAAATTCTTCTAATTCTTGAATGCCATTCTCATTATAATCAAACCACACAAAACTCCCTTGACCCGGTTCTACTTCTACGTACGTAAAATCTTGTTGTGGCAAACGCCCGGCATTGGTTTCAAACAGTGTATTCCAATGAATCAAATTATTGGCTAACTTTTGACTGTATTGCAATCGAGAATTGATTGATTTCTGAGTAGCAGTTGACGTATTTGTAGATTTAAAAACCCTGTAATTTGCATATAAACTCAGATTCGTGTTTTGAGTTTGAATCCATTTGGAATCCAAATAATAGGTGTCTGATGCGTTCACTTTCGCGAGGCGATTATTTTGAATACTGTCGTTCACCCTGTGAATATACCCTAGTTTCACAAATACTTTTGTGGAATCACCAATGCCTGTAAACACTTCATAAGCTTGAAACTTCTGACTGATGGGGTCCAACTGATTTAATGCAACCTCCTTTTTTTCGTTGTGTTCCGTGGAAAAATTAACTCCCGACCAGCCTTTTTTATAACTGTATTTCACACGGTTATCGGATCTGTAAAAAGTAGAATTCGAGTTGAATCCATCCGTTTCTAAGAAACTAGAATTCGTATAAAACTGAAAGCGTTTCAAGTTGAGTTTTGAGAAAACCACATGACGACTCCCTTCATAGTCATCTTTGTAGTTCAAATGTTGAAACTGATAATTGAACGTTCCTTTTTCAGCATGTGAAAATTTGGTGCCTGCAACTGCAAAAACTTGATCGCCTAGATTTGATACGCTTTGATTTCCAGAAATAGTTTCAACATTCCAATCCCGGTTGAATTCTGGACGGTAGAGTCTTTGGATCGTTCTGAAATCACTTTGTACATAATCGATATCAGAAGTAACATCGAGCGTCCAACCTCCAGCCGTTTTAAGTAGTTGATGGTCTATAGACAGTTGACCCGCCACCCCTGTGTCATTCTCATCATCGAGCGATGAGTATAAATTTAAATCATTTTTACTGGCGGCAAACTCAAAATTAACAGTTGTTTTTTCATTGGGTTTAAAAGCCCCATTCACCACCGCTACTTGTAATTTCACAGGTGCAACCAGTTGTACAATCGGATCAAAATCCCCTTGTTTGACCCCAGCTATGGGCGCAACATATTCGTAAATATTTGAAATCGCATTGGAACTTGTAATCTTATAATTTCCTTGTAGCGACCCCACAGCCGTAAAATTAACAAGGTATAATTCATCCTCAGCATTGTTTGAAAATTCAAATACTTCCACACCATTTTCAATAATTTTCTTATATAAAATTCGGTTTTCGTTAAAGGCTTCAGGAGTGGCTGAAGGTGCGGTCATCAAAGATAAGTCATCGCCGGCATTGGACAAAATGGCGACTTGTTCCGAATTGAGGGATTGTTGGAGCGGTTGGTTTTTAAGATCATTTTCATTATAGACAGACACGCCCAGCGTCCATTTGTCATTTTTATAACGACTGCCCGCATAGCCTATAAATCGGGAGTAATTCCGCTCGCTGTACTGATAATCGACCGTAATTCGCATTTCTGAAGTGATGGGATAAGTCGCATTAAAAATAACTTCCCCTGCATTGTAATCTATAATATAATCCTCTGTGGCACCACGCTGCAAAGGAATTCCATTCACATACACGGTTTCACTTCCAGAAACCACTAAAACATATAACTCATTATTTGGCCCAACTAGTTTATAGGGCCCTTGATTGCCTTCTTGCCCTACAAATTGACTTGAGGAGAATTGACCCCGAACAAGTGCCCCTGAAGCAAAAGCGGTAAACTCTGAATCTTCATTTTTAAAATTAGTGGTCAACGAAAGCCCTTGAACCCGTTTAGAAAATTTTGAAAAATAAGACTGGGTATCTTCTAAATCAATATCCCCCGCTCTGATTCCCCAACGCTCACTAAAAACTTCAATAAATACTTGATCGAATTCATCCAATTGCTGTGAATAACCACTTTCCTGTAAAGGAATATTTGAATCTTGAATGGAAGCCCGCAAGGTCACTTTGTCATTTAACTTGCCGCTAATTTGCAAATCAAGTTCACTGTTCAATACCGAATTTTGATTATTTCCAATAGTCACCCCTCTAGAGATACTTCCAGAAGATACCAAACCATCAAACGGCAGCACCACCCGTTTTGAGCTGGGTTGGGATAACTGGTATAATTTTTGGAGATTTCCAGTGCTGTTTACAATGATACTCTCGTCTAACTCTTGATACGTTTTGGTGATAAAACTCGGATAGCTTAAATAAGAGACTACAATGGAATCTGTATCCACAGAATTAGGAAACGTGAGCCGCGCATTTTCAAAATCTATGGTGTATAATGAGGGTGAAACAGTCTCATTTTTTAAATTTGATATGGAAAAATTAGAGGGATTGATACTCACACTGTCAATTTGAATCGTATCACTCACCGCTAATTTTTTTGTCCTATACAGAGACGACACCTCTTGAGACCAAGAATGTATAAAGGATATAAGGAGTAAAATGGTAAAACAGTACTTCATCATGACTCTTAAACTAAAAACAACCTAAAATATTTTGTTGATAGTTTTCATTAAAACAAGACTAAATATTTAGGGTAAAAGTACTCTATTAATTATTTTAGCTAAAATTATTATCAGAATAGATGAAAATTATTTCTTACAACGTTAACGGAATTCGAGCTGCGCTCAAAAAAGGGTTTATAGATTGGTTGAAAAGTGCCGATCCAGACGTCATCTGTTTACAGGAAATAAAAGCGCAAGAAGATCAACTTGATTTGAGTGTTTTTGAAGCGGCTGGCTATGCTTACAATTATTGGTTCAGTGCACAAAAAAAAGGATACAGCGGCGTGGCTATTTTATCTAAAACCAAACCAACCAATGTGGTGTTTGGAACAGGCATTGAGTCCATGGATTTTGAAGGACGTAACATTCGTGCGGATTTTGATGGTGTTTCGGTGATGAGCTTATACCTACCCTCCGGAACAAACTTAGCACGTTTAGAGCACAAACTAGAGTATATGGATTTGTTTCAAGACTATATAAACACGCTTAAAAAAGAAGTCCCTAATCTTGTTATCTGTGGTGATTATAATATTTGTCACGAGGCAATTGACATTCATGATCCTGTGAGGAATAAGAATGTATCTGGATTTTTACCAGAAGAACGCGCTTGGATGACTCAATTTTTAAACAATGGTTTTGTGGATGCATTTCGCCAATTTAATACAGAACCTGATAATTATAGTTGGTGGAGCTACCGTGCAAATTCACGTGCCAACAACAAAGGCTGGCGATTGGATTATACATTAGTTTCGCAACCCCTACAAGAAAAACTGAAACGCGCCGTTATCCTGTCTGAAGCAGTGCACAGTGACCACTGTCCCGTTTTAGTTGAATTACAATAAACATAATTTTATAAATTACATACAATGATTAAAAGACTCTTTATTTTAACACTCGTTATTTTTACCTCAACCTCTTGTGTATCTTCTAAACTATACAAGGAATTAGAAGGTAAATACACGAATCTTAAAAATGATTATGACACCTTAAATGCTGATAGCGAAAGTGTTTTAATTGATAAAAACACACTTCAAAATCAATTTAATCAATTGCAAAGTGAGTATGATGCCACGGTTTTAGAACGGAATCAACTGCAACAAGATGTGACTGCACTTCAGAAAAAATACGATGCACTGAATGATTCTTACACAGCCTTAGAACAAAATAGTTCCAAAGCGATCGAAGATAATGTGCAAAAAAACAGAGAGCTTTTAGCACAGTTAGACGCTAAAGAAACGGCCTTGGTAGTAGAAAATAATCGTCTTTTGAAATTAGAAGCCGACATGCAAGAACGCTCACAACGTATTGCGGAATTAGAGGCACTCATCGCTTCCAAAGACCAAGCCATGCGCGACTTGAAAGATGCGATTTCAAACGCACTGACCGCTTTTGAAGGCAAAGGACTGACGGTTGAACAACGCGATGGAAAAGTCTATGTGTCCATGGAAAATAAGTTGCTTTTCAAATCTGGGAGTTGGGCCATTGGAGTTGATGGACGAAGGGCTATCGAACAGCTCGGAACCGTGTTGGCAGCCAACCCAGATATCGCTGTCCTGATCGAAGGACATACGGATAATGATCCTTTTTCAAGTGGAGGACAAATTGCGAATAACTGGGATTTATCAACAAAGCGTGCCACAGCAATCGTTCAAATTTTAAATGAAAATGAGGCGATCAACCCCGAAAGCTTAACGGCTGCTGGACGTGGTGAATTTGCACCCATAGCTACCAACGAAACAACAGATGGCAAAGCAAGAAACAGACGTATTGAAGTGGTGTTGACACCAAAATTAGATGAAATATCAAATCTTTTAAATAACGATTAATGAAATACACCAAACTTCCAAGTACCGATATTAAAGTAAGTAAAATATGCCTCGGTTCTATGACCTGGGGAAATCAAAATACAGAAGCTGAAGGCCATGCGCAAATGGATTATGCTTTAGATCACGGAGTCAATTTTATTGATACTGCCGAGTTATATCCAGTGCCTGCCACGGCAGAAACTCAGGGAAGAACCAGTGATTATATTGGAACTTGGCTCAAGAAAAATAAAACAAGAGATCAGGTTATTATCGCCAGTAAAATTGCAGGAACAGGCGATTATACGGCGCATATCAGAACCAAAGGATTTAGTGCAGAAACAATTAAAGAAGCCTTGGACTTAGAATTGGCGCGCTTGCAAACAGATTATATTGACTTGTATCAACTCCACTGGCCA